>Ga0070730_10000124_pt1 | contig 96125 bp, 84 predicted proteins | sample Coa_R1_3_FD_66447 | JGI IMG/M metagenome (GOLD analysis project Ga0070730, IMG submission 66447) | Surface soil microbial communities from Centralia Pennsylvania, which are recovering from an underground coalmine fire - Coalmine... | ecosystem: Environmental > Terrestrial > Soil > Unclassified ... | reverse complement strand
CCGGCGCCGGCAGCGTGGTCGTGCATCTCGGCGGCGTCGGCAGCGCGGGCGTGCGCGGCGACAGCCGCCTACGCGGCATGTTTGCCAGCGGCAAGAGGAGCGGCCCCGAGGTCGAAGAGGCCCGGCGTGAAGCGGCAGACGAGCGTGCCCGCCGTGCGCCGCCGGCGCTGGCGGCGGCGGCGCGCAGCCTTGAGGCGATCGCCGGCCACGCGCGCGGACGCGGCGTGCGCCTCGGCATCGAGACGCGCATGTGGTATCACGAGATTCCGCTGCCCGACGAGGCGCTCTCGCTGCTGGCGGACTACGACCCGGCCGAGGCCGGCTACTGGCACGACGTGGGCCACGCCGAAATCCTGCACCGCCTCGGTCTCGTGCCGCGCGAGGAGTGGTTCGCGAAGCTGGGCGGGCGCGTCGTCGGCTGCCACCTGCACGACATGCAGGGCATCATCGACCACCGTGCGCCGGGGCTGGGCGACGTGCAGTGGGACTACGTCGCCCGCGGCGTGGCGCCCGCGCCGATCCGCACATTGGAGATTAACCAGCACCAGCCGGAGCCGGCGCTGACCGAGGCGCTCACCCTGCTGCGGCGCGAGGGCGTGCTGCCGGCGTAGGGGAGCCCGCGCCAGGCGGCGGCCTGGAAAACCTTCGCAGCACCGCGGCACGACCTGCATCGCCCACGCATAACGCAAGCTCGGACGAGGCTGCCAATCGTGAGCTATCTCTCCCATCTCGAATGCCCAAAGTGCGGCGCGACGTACCCGGCGAACGAGCCGGCGAATTTGTGCGTCTGCGGCTCGCCGCTGCTGGCGCGCTACGACCTGGCGCGGGCGGCGGCCGAGCTGAAGCGCGAGGCGCTTGCCGGCCGCGAACCGACGATGTGGCGCTACCGTGAGCTGTTGCCGGTGGCAGACGCGGCCAACATCGTCTCGCTGGGCGAGGGCTTCACGCCTGTGCTGCGGCTGGCGCGCGCCGGCGCGCGCTTCGGCATACCCGAGTTGTGGATGAAGGACGAGGGGCTGAACCCGACGGGCAGCTTCAAGGCGCGCGGCGCCGCGGCCGGCGTCTCGAAGGCGAAGGAGCTGGGCATCGCCGAGATCGCCATGCCCACGGCGGGCAACGCGGGCGGCGCCTGGGCGGCCTACTGCGCCCGCGCCGGCATCAAGGCGCACATCGTCATGCCCGCCGACGCGCCGGCGATCAACCAGAAAGAGACCTGGGCCTGCGGCGCCGAGACGTATCTTGTGCGCGGCCTGATCTCCGACGCCGGCCGCATTATCGGGCGCGCGGCACAGCGCTACGGCTGGTTCGACGCCAGCACGCTGAAGGAGCCGTACCGCATCGAGGGCAAGAAGACGATGGGCTTCGAGCTGGCCGAGCAGTTCGGCTGGCGGCCGCCGGAGGTCATCCTCTATCCCGCGGGCGGTGGTGTCGGCCTGATCGGCATCTGGAAGGCGTTCGACGAGCTGCGTGCCCTCGGCTGGCTGGCGGCAGACGTGCGCCCGCGTCTCTTCGCCGTGCAGGCGGAGGGCTGCGCCCCGCTGGTGCACGCCTTCGCGGCCGGCCGCGAGGACTCCGACTTCTGCGAGGGCGCGAGCACGATCGCCAGCGGCATCCGCGTGCCGAAGGCGCTGGGCGACTTTCTGGTGCTGCGCGCCGTGCGCGAAACCGGCGGCGCCTGCGTGGCCGTGAGCGACGCGGAGATCGCAGCGAAGATGACTGAGCTCGCCGCGCTGGAAGGGACGCTGATCTGCCCGGAAGGCGCCGCCACGCTTGCCGCCGCGATCCGCCTGCATGAGCAGGGCGCGATTCAGCCGGGCGAACGTGTGCTGCTGCTGAACACGGGCACGGGCCTGAAATACCCCGAGCTGCTGGCCCCGGACTTGCCCGTGCTCGATCCGGCAGATGACATCTGAGCGGCCCGACGAGGCAATAGGAAATGGGGAGGGCGCCCCTCGTCCTCTATTCCCAATTGCCTATTCCCTGCTCCCTGTTCCCTGTTTCCTCGTCACGGTGTGTCGCGCAGGGACGGCACGGCCAGCACGGGCACGCCGGTGAGCGCGGTGACCACGCCGACGATCAGGAAGACGGCGCGGATGCCCAGCGCGTCGGCGGCGAAGGCGCCCACGACCAGCGAGAGCGGCCGCCCCATCTGCGCCAGGCTGTCGTAGAAGGCGTAGACGCGGCCACGGAACTCGTCGGCGCTCTGCTCCTGCACGATCGTGGTGGCGGCGATGTTGGCGATGCCGATGCCGGCGCCGCCCACCGCGCCGATCGCCATCGTCGGCCAGAGCGGCAGCCCCAGCGCGAAGCCGGCTGAGGCGATGCCGGTGCCCACGATCGCCGCGCCCGCCAATCGCCCCTTGCCCAGGCGGTTGCCCCAGACATAGACGATCACCGCGCCGACGGCGAAGCCGACGAAGATGATCGAGGTGAGCGAGCCAAACTGGATGGCGCCGCTCTTCACCACGCGCTTGATGTACAGCGGGATCAGCAGCGGCAGCGGCGAGAGCATGAAGTTCAGCACGGCGCCGACGACGATCACCGCCCGCAGCCGGGCGCGGTGATGAATGTAGCGGAAGCCGGCGGCGATGTCGCGCAGGATGTCGGAGCCGCTGCGCGTGGCGCTGCCCGGCGCCTTGTAGACACGGGCGCTCCGCCGGCGCAGCACGAGCAGCACGGCGGCCGAGCCGAAAAACGAGACCGCGTCCACCCAGAAGACGCCGAGCGCCCCGGCCAGCGCGATCAGCGAGCCGCCGATCGCCGGGCCGGCGATGAACAGCACCTGGCGGGTGAACTGCAGCAGCGCGTTGGCGCTGGTCAACTCCTCGGGCGGCACGAGGCTGGGCGTGAGCGCGGCCTTGGCCGGGTCGAAGAACTGCCCCGCCAAGCCCAGCAGGAACGACATCACCGTCAGTTCCCAGACGTGCAACGGGCTGATGGCGTTGATGATCGGGATCAACAGCACGATCACGCCGCGGCTGATATCGGAGGCGAGCATCGTGGAGAGCCGCTCCCAGCGGTCCACAAGCGCGCCGGTGAAGACGCCGAAGATGTAGGGCAGCGTCTGCGCGACGAGGATGGCGCTGAGCGCGAGGCCGGAGCTCGACGAGCCGTGCGCCAGGTTGATCGTCAGCCAGATCAGGGCGATGGTCATCATCCCGTCGCCGACCTGGGAGATGATCTGCGCCAGCCAGACCAACCGCAGCGGACCGTACTTGAGGGCGCCGAAGTAGCGCTGCCAGCCGGAAGGCGCCCGCGGCACATGCGGCCGCGCTGCAGGCGGCGGTCCCGCGCTGTCCGGCGTCGCAGGGTCGGGCTGGCGCGTCGCCTCCACGTCCACTCCGGCGGCCCCTCCCCGTCTTCGTCGTCACGCCAGAGGGACCGTGTCCATCCCGCCCACCGGCCGCCATCCCGCCCCGTCGGACCATTGTAGCGCCTCCTGCGCGGACGCCGCGCCGCGCCCGGGGACGCCCGCACGGGGTATGTCAAGTTGCAGACCGTCAGCCGGCGCTGATCGGTTTGGACGCCGGCGCCCGCGATCGATGCTCGTCACGATCGATCGTCTGGGCGCGAAACGATCCGCGGGACGGCGCGGCCGTGTCGCTGTACCTGCCTATACTGAAAGGAGTTTGTTCGAATAACGAATGTTCGCGGCGGCCGCCGGCACGCTTGGAAAAGCGGCGCCTTCGGCGCCATTGAACGATACCGGTGATGGAGGAGCACCATGCGGCGCTATCTCGGCTTCGGCGGTCTCGCCCTGCTGGCGCTCGTGCTGCTGGGCGCGGCGTGCAGCGCCACGCATGCCTTCGCCTCGCCCTACCAAACCGGCCTCTACTATCCGTACTTGCCGTGGTACTGGGGCGGCCTGTACACGCACTACGGCTGGAACACGACCCACTACGTCGAATACCACGGCGGCTACACCCGCGGCGGCACGCTGGCGCCGGGCTACAGCTACGATCCGACGAGCAACACCGTGCACGCGCCCTCGGGGCAGCCGGTCTACGCCGACCCGCACGCGCTGAACGAGATCAAGCCCGCGAACGGCGCCCCCGACCCGCACACGCTTTCGGGCGGCTCGCCGGCCTACCACGCGGCGGCCGGCGGCTGCTCCGGCCAGAACAGTTGCACCGGCGGCGGCAACGCAATCAGTAATAAGGGCAGCGGCGGTTCGTCGGGACCGGGCAGCGGCTCCTCCTCCTCGGGCGGCTCGGCCTGTTCGGGGCAGGGCGGCTGCACGGGCGGCGGCGGCGCCGTTTCGAACAAGTCGGGCGGAGGCGCGCCGGTGATCGGCGGCAGCGGAGCGGTAAACGGCTCCGGCGGCAACGGCGGCTCGGGCAGCAAGCCCGGCAGTGCAGGAGGTTCGAAGCCGTCCAAGTCGTCCCGGCCCTCGAAGTCGGGCGGCTCCTCGCATTCGCACGGCGGCAAGCACTAGCGCGGCGAGGGCGGGGCCCTCGTCCGCACCCCCGTGATCTTCCACTGATCCCTCTCCCAATGCTGGAGAGAGGGAGAGGGGCGATCGGTGGCAGGAAGTTCCGGGACGGCGCCGGGCTACCGGGCATGGTAGGGGCCGTTCGCGAACGGCCCGTCGCCGCGCAGCTGCGCGCCCGCTAACCCGACATCATCGTGCTCCAGCTCCGCTCGGCCGCGCCTGCTCTCCCGTACGCTCGTGAGCGGACGCAGAGCTTCCAGCCTCCGCGTATGGGAGAGCAGGGGAAAGGGGTTATGAAGGCTCCCGCTCGCTTGCGATCCAGTCGGAGAGGAGCTGCAGGTAGCGGTTGCGCCGCGCCAGCAGCGCGGGCTTGCCGCCGAAGACGCGGGCGCGCAGCAGCTCTTTCTCTGCCGTTGGGTCCGTGCCGCTGACCGCGTAGACGGCCGCCGGCTCGATCGCAAGCGGTGTGTCGCTGGCGCCATCCCAGCCGGCCGGCGCCACGGTAAAGCCCAGGCGCGCCAGCGGCGGATCCCACGAGGCGTCCACCGTTACCGGGCCGGCCGGGCCGATCGCCGTCAGCGCCGAATGCACGTCGGGCAGCGGCCCCGCGTCCAGCAGCCCCTGCAGCGCCGGCGGCAGGGCCGGCGGGCGCACGCTCAGGTCGCCGATGACCAGCGTGTGGGCGCAGGGCACGCCCGCGGCCGCGAGCAGCTCGGCCAGCAGGTAGTTCTTGCCGGAGCAGGTGCCCCAGCCATGCGCAAGCGTGTGCGCCGCGTCGCGCGGCCCCGGAAAGCGGTAGGGCAGCGCCTGCACGAAGGCGAACAGCGCCACGAGCGGTTCGCGGCCGTCGCGCGCCAGTACCGCCAGCGCCGCCTCCGCGAAGACCGCGGCAGGTTCGGCAGGTCTCTCAGTAGTTGCATCGTCGGATTGCGCCTGGCGCATTACCGGCCCCCGCTGCCCGTTCTCCGCAATTTTCGCACGTTTCAGGGCTGCGTGGGCCGTGCTCAGGAGAGGGCCGGGGGATCCGCGTCGAGCGGCAACACGATCGTGAAGAGCGAGCCGTTGCCTTCCGCACTCTCCGCGTGCACGGAACCGCCGTGCTGCTCCACGATCTGGCGCACACCGGAGAGGCCGATGCCGGTGCCGACGATCTTGCCCGGCACGTTGGAGCCGCGGTAGAAGCGATCGAAGATGCGCGGCAGGTCGGCCGCGGGCACGCCGATGCCGGCATCGCGGATGCGCAGCACGGCAACCCGCTCCGGCTCGCCTTCGCAGGCGAGGCTGACGGTAACGTCGCCGCCATCGGGGCTGTAGCGCACGGCGTTGCTGAGCAGGTTGGAGATCGCCCGCTCCAGCCGCGCCGGATCGAACAGGCCGTAGAGCGCCTGCGGCGCGATCTGCACGTCGATGCGGTGCAGGTGGGTGAGCCGCTGGTGCTCGGCGGCGACGCTGTGCACCAGCGCGGCCAGGTCGCAGATCTCGCGATTCAACTCCAGCGGCCGGCCGGTCTCCAGCCGCGTCAGGTCCAGCAGCTCACCCACCAGGCCGGACATGCGCGTCACGGCGGTGTCGATCGTGCCCAGCGCCTCCCGCGTCGCGCCGGCGTCGGGCGCCGCCAGCTTCGCGGCGCGGCGCTGCAAAATCTGCGTCATGCCGCGAATTGCGGTGAGGGGCGTCTTCAGATCGTGCGAAGCGCTGGCGAGGAACTCGTCACGCACGCGCAGCGCCTCCTGCGCCTCGCGGTGCAGGCGGGCGTTATCCACCGCCGTGGCGGCGCGGCGGGCCAGGTCTTCCGCCAGGCGCAGGTCGTCGGGGCCGTAGGGGCGCTGCGGATCGGTGCGGGCGAGGCTGAGCACGCCGAGCGTGCGCCCGCGCGCCAGCAGCGGCACGTACATGATCGAGGTCGGGTTGTAGGCGCGGGCGAGGCGCAGGTGCTCGGGGTCGCGGGTGGCGCGGGCGAGGAAATCGTCCGGCACGATCGGCAGCAGCACGGACTGCCCGGTGCGCAGGGCCTTCGGCGCGCCCTCGGGTGTCTCCCGGCGCGGCGGGTAGTTGCGCAGCGCCCGCGCCAGGTCTTCATCGGCAGGGTCGGCGCAGCAGACCGCGACGCGGCGCACCTCATCGTCCTCTTCCACGAGATCGACGAAGCACCAGTCGGCCAGCGCCGGCACGGCCAGGCGGGCGGCATTCTCCAGCGTCGTGGCGTAGTCCAGCGAGGAAGCGAGCACGGCGCTGGCGCCGGCGAGAAAGGCGAGCCGGCGCTGCGCCGCCTCGGCCGTGGCGCGCGCCTGGCGCTCGGCCTCGTAGAGGCGGGTGCGTTCCAGCGCCTGGGCGCACTGGCGGGCCAGCGCCAGCAGGAAGGCGCGCTCCTCGGCGGTGAACTGCCGCGCCTCGGGGAAGTTCAGCCCCATGCCGCCGATCACGCGCCCTTCGAGCTTGAGCGGCAGCAGCGCCGAGGCGACGCTGCCGGTGCTGGGCCGCAGGCTGCCGAGCAGCGGGTAACGCTCCTCCCAGTCGCGGTTCGATTCGAGCCAGACCGGCTCGCCCGTGCGCGCCGCGTCGGCGATGGGCGAGCCGGCGTTGGCACGGAAGCGCTGCCAGTTGCTGGCGATGCGGCGTGAATAGCCGGTCTGGCCCAGCATCTCGAACTCGGAGCCGTCGTCGCGCAACAACGCCACGTAGCCGGAGGACGCGCTCACGGCAGAGACGGCCTGATCGACGATCACCGCGGCGACCTGGGCCGGCGTCTGCGCCTCGGCCAGCGAGGCGGTGAGCGCCTGCAGGCGCGCGGTGCGCTCGCTCGCCAGCTCGGCGTCACGACGGGCGCGGCGTTCGGCCTCATAGAGGCGGGCGTGATCGACGGCGAGGGCGGCGCGGCGGGCAAGGTCTTCAGCCAGGGCCAGGTCGGACGGGCCGAAGGGCCGCTGCGGATCGGCCGAGACGACGCCGATCGCGCCGAGCACCCGATCGTTCACCCGCAGCGGCACGGCCATATACGACGTGATCGGCACGGCGTGCCGCGATTGTTCACCGTCCGCGCCTTCGGTCAGCAGCTCGAGCTGTGCCGCGGACACACCGCCATACAGCACGGAGCGACCGGAGCGCATGGCCACGGCGATTGGGTGCTCACTCTCCCTTTCCAGCGAGCACCGCCGAAAGGCGCCCAGCAGCACCTCGGCGCGCACCGAGCCGTTGTGCGCCGCCTCGACGGGGCCAATCGGATCGCTCGCTCCGGGGATGTAGACCAGGCAAAGCTCGCCGAGGGCAGGCACGGCCAGGCGGGCGATGCGCGCCAGCGTCTCGCGCGAATCGAGCGAGGCGCCGAGCACGGCGCTGGCCTCACTGAGGAAGCGGCCGGCGTCTTCGAGCTGGCGAGCGCGCAGCATGGCGCCCACGGTGGCGATCAGCGCCGGCGACGCCACCGGCTTCAGCAGATAGCCATCCGGTCCCGGCGCGGCTTCGACGGCGCTCTGCCCCTCGCGCGAGGAGTCGGCCAGATGCAGCACGGGGATCGGCGCGGTGCGCGGGTCGGCGCGCAGGTGGCGCTGCAGCTCGGAGCCGGCGAGGCCCGGCAGGTCCGCGTCGAGGACGATCAGATCGGGCAGCCGCGCCGCCAGCGCCAGCGCCTCCTCGGCGCTGGCTGCCTCGGTCACCTCGAAGCCGGCTTCGCGCAGCGCGCGGCTACTGCCGGCACGCGCGGCGGCGCCATCGGCATTCAAGATTACGGAGCGCGGCTTCTCGATCACGAGAGGCTCGCCTGTATCCGCCGGCGCCGCGGAAACGCCGCTCGGTCGTTGCACGCTGCAATACCACGTATTCAGTGTGATGCAAAGTTATCACCGAAAGCTTGCGGCGGGCAATCACGGAGCGACGGAGCCGAAAAAGAAAGGCAACATGTACGATGCTGCCGCGCGGCCCGAGGACGGGTGCTCGCGATGGCAAGGGTAGAGCGAATGGCTTCGGCCGCTCCTGGACGCACAACGGGGGCGCGGCGTCGCGACGCCCACGCCCCCGTTGTTTACTCCCGCGCGGCCATGGCCGCGTCGGGTGAGATACCCGCCGTCCGCTCTCCCGCTGCCGAACCGCGGCGGCTTGCTCCATGATGATGCGCCGCGCGCCCAGCGCCACGGATCGATCGCTGGATATACCACCCACCCGTACGATCGGACCGGTCGCACCTCATACCCCGGCGCATTGCCCGCCGGCCGCGTGCTGATGCCGCGCGTCAGGCGAATCCCGGCGCCGACCCTCCCGTCAGCTACTCCGTGTGCCCTACCCCCTGCCGGCGTCCAACCGCACCTGCTCCAGGTCCAGCTCGCGCTGAATGCGGCGCAGCGCGCTGTCGCTGATCTGATTGCGATTGCGCAGGTCGATCAGCGTGCGCCGCTGAACGTCGAGCAGCTCCAGGCGCAGGTTGGGCACGCTCATCGCCTGCTCGGCCGCGTTGCCGGCGGCACGGTCGAGGCGCTCGATCTGGGCGGTGTAGTGCCGGCGCAGGTCACGCAGCGCGTGCGCGGAGACGCCGTCGCGCGCCGGCTGCGCATCGAGCCGGTCGATCGCGGCTTGCGCCGCGGCCAGTCGCGCCAGTTGCTCCTCGCGCGCCGCCGTGTCGTCGGCAGCGAGGCCGAACCAGCGGATCAGCGGCGCGAGCGTGAGTCCCTGGCCGATCAAGGTCACGGCGATCACGCCGACTGTGAGCACGATCACGAGCTGGCGGTTCGGGAAGGCGCCGTGGTCGGTCTGCTCCGGCAGCGCCAACGCCGTGGCAAGCGAGATCACGCCGCGCATGCCGGCCCAGCCGATCACGCCGAGCGCCGCCGCCGGCAGCGCCGGATCGCCGCGGCCCCAGCGACGGTTGACGATGCGCACCAGGCCGTTGGCGGGGAAGACCCAGGCGAGGCGGATCACGATCACGGCCAGGCTGACGATCGCGACGTCGCCCAGCAAGACCGCGGTCGAGCGCTCACTCACGCCACGCCAGATCCCCTGGAACTCCACGCCGATCAGGATGAAGACCAGGCCGTTGAGCAGGAACGTGCCCAGCTCCCAGACCGCGTCGGCGCGCAGGCGGATGATTGAGGAGATCACTGCCGGCGACTGCCTGCCAACATACAGCCCCGCCGCCACGGCCGCCAGCACGCCCGAGACGCCGAGCGCCTCGGCGGGCAGATAGGCGACGAAGGGCGTGAGCAACGCGACCGTCTCTTCGACGCGCGCGTCTGCGATGCGCCGCCGCAGCTGGATCAGCGCCCAGCCGGCGATCAGCCCGGTCGCCACGCCGCCGATGCTGACGAAGACGAAGCGCAGGCCGGCCTCGGCGAGCGAAAAGCGGCCGCTGACGACGGCCGTGACCGCGGCGCCGTAGATGACGAGCGCGGTCGCATCGTTCACCAGCCCTTCGCCGGCGAGCACCGTCACGATCCGCCGGGGCACACCGAGCCGCGCCGTGACGGCGATAGCAGCTACGGCGTCGGTGGAGGAGACGACGGCGCCGAGCACGAAGGCAACCACCCACGAGAGGCCGATGACGACGTGCGCCACGGCCGCAACCCCGCAGGTAGTGAAGACCACCAGCCCCACGGCCAGCGAGGTGATCGGGCGCAGATCGGCGCGGAAATCCCGCCAGGAGGTGGTCAGCGCCTCCCAGTAGAGCAGCGGCGGCAGGAACAGCAGGAAGACCAGATCCGGTTCGAGCCGGATGGTGGGCAGCGCGGGCACCAGCGCGAAGATCAGCCCCAGCGCCAGCCCGCCCAGCACCAGCAAGATCGGGTAGGGCACGGCCAGCCGGTTCGCCAGCGGCATCAGCGCCGCGACGACGGCCAGCGCGACGAGGACGAAGACGACGGCGTGCATGGCAGACCGACCAGCGCGGCACGTGGCGCGGCGTTTGCGCCTATGCTATCCGCTCGCGGCCGCGCCTCTGAACCCGGTGGCCGCGCCTGCGTCCATCCCTTCGGCCAGGCCCGAATTTTGGTGCGGCCGCTTCCCCGCTGGGCCGGCGGCACGGATACTGGTGGGGCGTCACGGACCCCGCACTATGCCCGGCGCTTCGGAGCGTCCGATGCCGATCATCCCATTCCGCTCGTGCCGGCCGGCGGCGCCTGGTCTCAGCCTGTGCGCGCTCGGCCTGATCTGCTTGCTGCTCTGGAGCGGCCAACGGCAGTTGCCGCGTGCCGCCGCGCAGGCGGAGGCCGCCAGTGTCACCTATCATGCGGGCTGGAACCTCGTCGCCGTGCCGACGGGCACGGAACTCAGGGGCGCCGCCGGCCCGGCCTACGCGCTCGGCCCCGGCGATGCCGGCTACGTGCCGCTCGGCCAGGGGGAGTTGGTGGGCGGCCGCGCCGCCTGGGTCTACTTCCCCCAGGACGCGACGATCACGCTCGGCCGCAGCGCCGCCGAATACAGCCGCGTGCTCGCGCCGGCCGGCAGCTATCTGCTCGCGGGCAACCCGTCGGCCAGCGAGGCGCTGCCGATCGCCGGCGCCGACATGGCGATGGCCTACGATCCCGTCAACGGCTACCAGCAGGTGAGCGAGCTGCAGCCCGGGCAGGGAGCATTCGTGGTCTCGCAGGCGGGCGGGGCGATCGCGCTCGGCAAAGCGCCGTCCGGCGATCTCGCGGACCAGGTGCAGCAGTTGCAGCGCTCGCTCACCGACCATCCTACCGACCGCGCGAACATCGACCAGCTCGGCGCCGTGGCGGCGGAGCTGGTGCGGGCGCGGCAGTACGACCAGGTGCAGTCCAGCATGGACGACCTGCGCGCCGCCGCCGAGGACGGTCTGCGCCAGGCCGGCAGCGGCCTCTTGCCGCCGCTTTCGGCCGTGCAGATCGGCAGCGAGGTGCAGGTGCGCGAGGCGCTGGCGCGGGCGCGCGACGCGGCCGCGACCGGCAATCTCGGGCAGGCGGACGCGGAGGTCGCGGCGGCGCAGCGGGCGGCGCAGGCGGCGGAAGACGACGGCGTCTCGCTGGCGCAAAATGGACCGGGCATGTCCTACCTGGTTGCGCGGCCGCGGCAGAGCGCGACACAGAACCTGGCGGGCTTCGGCGCCCTGCTGCGCTCTTCGTTCTTCGCCAGCAGCCTGGGCCAGCCGCCGCAGGACAGCTTCTGGAACCTGGCGAACACCGTGCTGGCCAGCCCGCCGATCAGCGTGCCGCCGCCCGCCTCCGTGGCGCCGTCGGGGCCAGCAGCAGCGAGCGCCACGCCCGCACCCACGGCGACCCCAGCCGGCGGCGACTGCGCGCAGAGCTGCGCCTTCACCGGCGACGGCACCTACACGATCTCCACCGAGCAGAACTTCTACGAGGTCTCGGGCACGGTCAGCGTGCGCATCAACGTCTCCGGCGGGCAGGTGAGCGGGCAGGGCACCTACCAGGGCCAGGGGACGTATCACATTCCGGATTTGCAGTGCGCGCCGGTGCCCTACTCGGGCAGCCTCAACGTGACCGGCAGCTTCGCGAACGGCACGCTGCATCTTACGTTCACGGCCAGCGGCGTCCAGCAGGTTAACGTCACCTGCCAGAACGTGCCGATCTCGGTTTCGACGGAGGGCGCCGGCTTCCCGCCCACGGCGTTCTTCAACCCGATCGATGTGGCGGCGCGGGACGGCGCCAGCGGCACGGCGAACGCCAGCGGGCAAGTGCCAGGCCTGAGCGGCACGATCTCGATCACGCTGCACAAGGCGCAGTAGCCAGACACCGACCGCCCATGGAGCGAAGTAGCCGCGCCGAGCACCGGCGCGGTTACTTCGTCGGCGGCCGGAAGGCCACCATCGGCAGCGGCGTCGCCTGGGCGATGGGCGTTCCCAGCAGGCGGGCTGCCACACGCGCCGCCAAACGGTGCCGTCGCTGATACTCGATTAGCGTAGCCCGGACCTCGGCGTCGGTCAGAAAGCGCTGCTTCGGCAGGTAGTGTTCGCGGCCGATCGTGATCGCCAGCGCCGGATGCGCCTGCAAGTTGCGGTACCAGCCGGCACGCGCACCCCAGCCCGCGGTGACGATGCACACGCGGCTACGCCGGTCGTAGCGCACCACTTCAAGCACGGTGTGCCGGACGCGCCCGCTGCGGCGCCCGCGATGCGTCAGCAGCAGGAAGCGATGGCCCAGCAGCCGGCCCAGGTGAACGCGGTAGAGCAGCGCGGGCAGTTGCAAGGCCCGGCGCAGCAGGCCGGAGGGAGGCGTGTGAATCCAGCCGGACCGGGACACGGACGCCATTGGGCACCTCCCGAACGATCGCCGGCCGCCGCGGTGATCACGATGTGCTTCGCTCGCCCGCCGGCCGTCGTGCCACCTGGTCGGAGCGCCGTGGGCACCGCGGGGAACCTACCCCTGACGCCTATCGGCCTCTGTCCCTTTCCGATACGGGCGAGGGACATGTGCAGCGTTCCCAGGGCTGCACGGAGGGACATGGCCTCTGGCGGCCATAATATCTTATCGAGATAGATGCACGTTACTCGAGCCATCTTCACTGTGCTGTTCGCCCGCCGCTTCGTAGCTTGCCGACGTGTGGACGACACCTCGTCAGATGATCGTCGCTCATCTGCATATTTGGTGAAGCAAGCGTCGCGCCTCCCACCTGACAGCCGAAACCGGTCGCGCGAAGGCGCGGATGCTCCCGGTTGGGGTGCAGTACCTGCTGATCCGGCGGCCACTTCACCCATCATGGACCCATCGTCACCAAAAGGGCGGAAGACCCAGGATGCTTTACACCGGAGGGCCGTTCGTCTGACCGATGACCGTCTGCGCTGAGCGTGCTGGTTGGTGCTCTCCGAGGGCGCGTGGAGTCAGAGCTGACACAGCGGGGGGCTGGCCCTGTCGTGGAGTTACAGCTGGTTTCAAAACCGGCTCGGGTTCCCGCTTGCAGAGATGCGATCGCACGTGAACGCCGGTTTTGAAACCATGTCTTAGGGGAGGCCGGCCGAGGAGCTGGTCAGCTGGTCGCCGTCGCATCCGCTGAGCAATGAGGCGAACCGCTCTTGGTCGCCGTGGAGCTGCGCCAGGCCATAGGCAGGGGGCAGCGCATGCTGCCCCGGAGAGCGAGGTTCTGCGCACACGGCTGCCCGCGCCGGCATCAGCGCCATGCGCATGCGGAAAGGCTTCGCGCGCGGCATGCGGTGGAACCTGCCTGCTACCCCCCTTCGCCAGCCGGATCGTCGGATAGCCGCCGTGGCGGGGTGAGTGACTCGATGCGGGAGATCATCACGTCGAGGGCGGCGGCGAGCGGCCGGACGCTGCGTTCGATCTGGGCGAGGAGTAGCCCACCTTGCAGCGCGGCGAGCATGGCCGTGGCGAGCTGGCCGGGGTCTGCGGCCGGGACGAGTTGGCCGCGGTCGCGCATGCCTTGCAGGCAGGCCCTGATGGCTGCTTCCCAGCGGCGGCATCCAGCCGCGACATCGTCCCGGGCCACGTGGTCGAGCTCGGCGAGTTCGCTGCCGAGCGATCCGAGCGGGCAGCCTCCCTGGCAGCCCGCGTCGTCTTGGATGGAGACGATCGTGTCCCGCCATGCCCGGAGGCCGTCGATCCCCTCGATCGCGGCCAGCATCGGCTCGTGGATCGCGCCGACCACGGTCTGGGCGCGGTAGTCGACCACGGCGCGGACCAGCGCCTCCTTGTCGACGAAGTAGTGGTAGATCTGCGAGCTGCTCACCCCGGCCTTGTCCCGGACGTCATCCAGGGATGTACCGGCGACGCCCTGCTGCAGGATGAGGTCGGCCGCTGCCGCCACGATCCGCTGCCGCGTCTGCACGCCCTTGCGGGTCAGTCTGCCTTCCGCCCGTCCAGCGCCGGGGTCGCTCACCATGAACTCATCGTACCAGTTCTGGATTTGACAATCCAATTTCATCGTGCCATTCTGGATTACACAATCCAATCATCCGCAGGAGGCCATTCCGTGACCACGCCATCTCCCATCGCCGAGCAGGTCGCCAGCCATCACCGAGCCTCGGCCGGCCAGCTGCCCCCCGAGGTTGCCGAGGCGTTCGCCACCGAACAGCGCGACCTGGCCGCAGCCGGCAACCCGTTCGGCGTGGCAGAGCCCGGCAGCCGGCTGCCGGACGGGGATCTGCTCGACGTCGGCGGCCAGCCGACCACGCTCGCCCAGAACCTGGGCGGCAAGCCCGCCGTCATCGTGTTCTACCGCGGCGGCTGGTGCCCCTACTGCAACATCGCCCTACGCACCTACCAGGCGCAGCTCGTGCCCGCGCTGGCCGCGCGCGGCATCGGCCTCGTCGCCATCAGCCCGCAGACGCCAGACGGATCCCTGTCCACGAAGGAGTCGAAGGAGCTGACCTTCACCGTGCTGTCCGATCCGGGCAACCAGATCGCCGGGCAGCTCGGCATCCTGACCGCGCCGAGCGACGGCACCCGCGCCGCCCAGCTCCAGCTAGGCCTGGACCTGACCCAGGTCAACGCGGACGGGACCACCGGACTGCCCATGCCCACCGTCGTCATCGCCGACGCGGACGGCGTCATCCGCTGGATCGATGTGCACCCCGACTACACCACCCGGACCGAACCCGGCCAGGTTCTGCAGGCGGTGACCGAGACGATCGGCTGACACCTCCCCGGACCAGGACACCGCCCAAGCTGAGGAGCTGCAGCGTCTGTGGGCGTTCGGCCGCGTCGGCGTCGAGGATCACTCGGGACATGGGGTAACCGCCGTTGCCTGGGTGCCCAGCGACTGGTGCGGTCTGGTGGTGTTGTACACCAGCCGCTAGCGCCATCCGGGTTCCGTCAGCCCATGACGAGGTCGAACGTGCAACAGCCCTGGACCGCTCCCTGTGGTGGCGCTGACCGCCGGCGGCGCCACTGGCACGGGCAGGGCAAACAGCCGTTCCGCCGTGCTCCGTGGCCAGAGCGAGAGCTGCAACGAGCGGGACGGCGTCGGCAGGCGCTGCGGCTCGGTCACCGCGGTTAGTTGCCCCCGCCGGTTCACCTTCACCGTGTGATCGGCCAGCGGGTGCTCACCGTACTGCACCGTCAGCGTCTCCTCCGACAGCCACACCAGCGAGGGACGCCTGGGCATTGCCCGGTTGCCATGCACGTGCCACATGGCGCGGGTCTCTCCTCAACATGACGGCCGACTCTAGGCAATGGCCGCAGAGCGAGCAAGGGCAGCCGGTGCAAGCACGGATGGGTCACCGGAGGGGGCAATCTGCTGGCGGGCAGTACAGTGGCTCGTCGGTCAGACGAACGGCCCACCGGTGTGCGGCATCATGGGTCCTCTCACTATTGGTGAAGCAGGTTTGCCGGCTTGCTCGTGGCGTGTTGCCGAGCGCCGCTCGCCCCCAGGGATGCGGTCGAAGGGCTGGAACTGAGGCTACTGACCGCCGCGTGGCTCGGACAACGAGTCGCGATGAGCCCGTAGGCCATTCATGCCGCACGAAGGAGCCCGTCGTCAGCAAATTGGCGGGAGAGCCAGCGTCATTTGGCGAAGCGTGGTGTGGACGTATGCGTGCGGACGTATGGACATACGGACGTATAGCCATATGCCATATGCCATATGCCATATGAAGGAGGCAGGGTCGTTACTCAGCGCGCCGGCGCTGGCCTCGGTGGACAACTCTGAGCCATCGCTTCATGGCGCCGCGATCGCGGACAATGCACGCGGCAACGGCCGGCGCCAAACGCTTACCACGATCGCAAACGCCCGCCCGGCGACCGGCGGGGCGCCAGGGGAGGAGCACGTTATGTCCGCAGCCAGCCACGACCTGGTGATTCGCAACGCCCGCCTGATCGACGGCAGCGGCGCGCCGGCGGTTTCCGGCGACCTGGCGATCGAGGGCGAACGCATCGCCGCGGTGGGCCGCGTGCCCGGCGCCGGCCGGCGCGAGATCGACGCGGGCGGCAAGGCGCTGGCGCCCGGCTTCATCGATACGCACACGCACGACGACGGCGCCCTGCTGCGCTATCCGGAGATGCGCTTCAAGCTGGCGCAGGGCGTGACGACCTGTGTGACGGGCAACTGCGGCTTCGCCGTGGCGCCGGCGGCGCAGGCGGCGGGGCGGATCGTGGCCGAGTCGGCGATCCTCGGCCTCGGCGGCGCGGCGGTGACCTGGGACGATCTCGAAAGCTACCGGCAGGCCGTGGCTGCCCGCCGGCCGGCGGTGAACGCGATCGCGCTGGCCGGCATGGGCACGCTGCGCTATGCCGCCCTGCGCAACGAGCGCCGCGCTCCAGCCGCCGCCGAGCTGGCGCAGATGCGCGGCTGGGTCGAGCAGGCGATGGAGCAGGGCGCCTGCGGCCTCTCCACCGGCCTGATCTACGAGCCGAACCGCTGGGCGGAGACCGACGAGATCGCCGCGCTCTGCCGCGCGATCGCGCCGCGCGGCGGTGTCTACGCCACGCACATGCGCAACGAGTCGGACAAGCTGCTGGACGCGGTCGAGGAGACGCTGACGATCGGCCGCGACGCCGGCTGCGGCGTGCACATCTCCCACCACAAGGCGAGCGCCCGGCGCGTCTGGGGGCTGGTGAAGGACTCGCTGGCGAAGGTGGATGCGGCGCGGGCGGCGGGCCAGGACGTGACGCTGGACGTCTATCCCTATCCCGCCGGCAGCACACGGCTGGAGGCCCTCTGGCGGCTCGGCTCCTTCCAGGACCCGGAGTACGCGCCGCTGATCCGCATCGCGACGTGTCCCGGTCACCCCGAGTGGCAGGGCAAGAGCGTGGCCGAGGTCGCGGACGCGCTGGACCTGCCCTACGACCAGGCGGCGGAACGCATCGTCCTGGGCGAGGGGCGCGAGACAGTGGTGATCCAGTTCACCATGAGCGAAGACGACGTGGAAACGAACCTGCGTCACCCGGCGGTGATGGTCGGTTCGGATGGCATTCCCGTGCTGGAGGGGCTGCCGCATCCACGTCTGTTCGGCACGTTCCCACGTGTGCTGAGCCGCTATGTGCGCGAGCGCGGCGTGGCGCCGCTCGAAGAGATGGTGCGCCGCATGACGTCGCTGCCCGCCGCGCGCTTCGGCCTCGCCGGCCGCGGCCTGCTGCGCGAGGGCGCCTACGCCGACCTCGTCCTCTTTGATCCGGAAACCGTGCGCGACACCGCGACCTACGAGGCGCCGATGCAGGAGCCGGAGGGCATCGCCCTCGTCGTCGTCAACGGCGTCGTCGCCTGCGAGCACGGCAGCCACACCGGCGCCGGCACGGGCCGCCTGCTGCGCTTCCGCGAGGAGTAGGCCCGGCGACTGCTCCGCATTGGTTCACGATCGCCGCTCCGTGGCGATCATGCGGGAAGGGGCGTCCGCGTCGGAAGTTTCCGCCTGCTATGGGCGCTGCGCGCCCATCCGCACCCCTTCCCGCGTCGGGCCAGAGCGCCGCGCAACCATCGGAGACCTGCAATGCGCGGCCGAGCCCGGAGCGAGGCAGGGATCGGCGCTCGCTCAGCCCAGCCGCTGGTCGATCACGACGAGCGCGTTCTGCTTGCGGCTGAAGGCGACCTCGCGCACGCCGAGCGCGCTTTGTAGCTGGTTCGTGACCACGACCAGCGGACCGGGGCCTTGCGTCTGGCCCGGCGCCGGCTGCGGATAGGCGGTCGAGGCGGCGGTGTGGAAGGTGATGTTGCCCTCCTGCTTCTCCAGCACCTGGTGGATATGCCCGTTGAGCACGGTAACGGAGGAGAAGCGCCGCATCATGCTCAGCGCCTGCTCCGCGTCGTCCGTGCCCCAGCCCCACTGCGGATAGATCGCCCAGAGCGGCACGTGCGCGAAGACGATCAGCGGCGTGTCGCTGTTCACGCCGGCCAGGTCCTGCTTCAGCCAGTCGAGCTGCTCCTGGCCGAGCACGCCGAAGCCGCCGCCCTTCACGTTCCAGGTGTTGACCAGCCCGACGATGTGCACGCCCTTGTAGCCGGCGCTCTGCCAGCCGTTGCCCTGCGTGCCCTGGCCGAAACGCTGCATGAAGGTCTTGCCGTTGTCCACGAAGGTGTCGTGCTCGCCGGGCGTATAGAACACGCGGCCCGTGTCTGACTTCGCGCCCTTGAGGATCTGGTCCACCGTGTCGAACTGCTGCGGCGTCGAGAGATGGCTGAGGTCGCCGGTGTGCAGCACGAAGGCCGGGCGCGTGGCCAGCGCGTTGATCTTGTCGATCGACTTCTGCAGTGTGCCGGTCACATCCGTGTTCGGCGCCTTGCTGAAGCCGATGTGGCTGTCGCTGACCTGCGCGAAGGTGAAGTCGCCCTTCGCCGTGCCGCTCTTGCTGGAGGCGCCCAGCGTGCAGGAGCTGAGCACGCCGCCGCTCACCGTCCAGACCAGGCCGGTGCCGGCCCAGGCCATGCACTTGAGAAAGCCGCGCCGGTCCACGCCGTCCTCGTCGCGCGCCGGCGCCGCGGCCAGGCGTTTATGCCCGTGACCGCCGCGGGCCAGCGGGTCGTCGATCACGTATTCGGCAAACTCGTCCATGCTGCACTCCCTCTGCGAGTTGATTGCCCGGCTGATTCGCGCTGACACGGCCAGGCGCTACTGCACGATCACCTTCGCCGTCATGAAGGGATGAATCGAACAGAAGTAGTTGTAGGTGCCGGCCGTGGTGAAGGTGAAGCTGAACTGCTTGTCGCTGTCGATCGTGCTGGAGTCGAACGCCTTGGTGGACGAGGTGACCGTGTGCGGCACGTCGTCGTGGTTCACCCAGGTCACGGTGGCGCCGACTGGCACGGAGATCGTGGCCGGCGTGAAGCTGAAGTTGTCGATCGTCACGGCCGGGCCGCTGGGCGTGGCGACGGCCAGCTCGCCGGGGCGTGGTGTGGGCGGCTGCGCGGTGGTCAGGGCCGACGGCGGCACGGGCGGGTTGGCGGGCGGCAACTGGGCCGACTTCGCGCTGCTGGAGCAGGCCGCGGCGAGCACGCCCAGCCCCACCATCGCGGGCAGAACGAAGCGCGCGACCAGGCCGCCGCGCCCCGCCGGGCGCAGAGAAGCGGACGCGCCGCAAGGCGCGCGGAACGGGAACATGTGTCAATCACCTCTCGGGCTGTGCCGGTTTTGGGGCGCCGGAGGCGATCGCGCCGCGGCCGTGATCGCCCATCCGAGAGGTACTACACCGCCGCCGGCGCTCTGGATGAGGCGGCGAGGACGCCGGCTACTCCTCGCCCGCGGCCGCGGCGGGCGTCTGCTGGGCCGGTTCGGTGACGGCGCCGGCGCGGGCGATGTAGGCCACACGCGCCGCGCGCACCATCGCCACTTCGTTGCCGTCGTCGTCCAAAAAGCGATAGGCGGTCAGCACGCCCTCGTGGTAGCTCTCGATATAGCGTTCGGCGCTGATCGAGGCGGCGTCCGGTCCGGTCGAGTCGGCCAGGCGATCGAAGCGCACCACGAAGACCACGGCGCCGGTCAGCAGCCGGTGGGGGCGTCGTCTGGCGCGCAGCGCAGCCAGGTCTCCATGGCGGCGCGGGCGATGTGCTGCACCATCGCCGTGTCCAGGCCGAGGGCGCCGGCCGTCTGCCGGGCGCTGAGGCCGGCCTCGAAGCGGTAGGCGACGACCTGCTGCTGCTGCTCGGGTAAGAGCGCCAGCGCGTCGGGATTGAGCCGGCGCGGCGAGTCGACCAGCGAGACGGCCTGCGGCTGCCGCCGGCGGCGTTCGCGCTCGCGGGCCTGGTGATGCTCGCTGGCTAGGCGCTGCGCCACGCGCAGTAGCCATTCGTCGAAGGGCACGGCGCCGCCGGTGGGGTATTCGTCGATCGATCCGAGCACTTTGAGGAAGACCTCCTGGCAGAGGTCTTCGGCTTCCGGCGCGCCGCCGAGCCGTTCATTCAAGTAGTGGTAGACCCGAGCGTAGTGCGCATCGAACAGCGCGCCGAAGGCGTGCCGGTCGCCGGCCTGCGCGCGTCGGACCATATCGCGATCGTCCATCGCCCCCATACTACCAGCCCGCCCTGTGGATAGCACCCATGCGGCGCCGGCCACGCCACACCCGGCGTTGGCTGAAGCCAAATCTCGCGTCCGCGGCAGGGCTAGGCCACGCGGCCCTCGCGCAGACGTCGCGTCAACGCCGCGTGCCAGGAGATCGCCAGTTCGGGCAGCGCGGCCAGCGCGGCGGCGCCGTCGAGATCGTCGCGGCGCCGCATGATGCGCGTGGCGCGGGCGGCGCTCCAGGCGGGGTGCGGCCGCTCCAGCAGCGTCACGGCGTCGCCGGCGGCCAGGTTGCCCTCGCGCAGCACACGCAGGTACCAGCCGGTGCGGCCGCTGGCCTCCACGCGGGCCGTCAGGTCGGGCCGGCGCCAGCGGGCGCTAATCTTCCAGCATGGCTGTCGCGGCTGCGAGACCTGCACCAGCGCCTCGCCGATCTCGAACACGTCGCCGATGCAGACGGCCGCTTCGTCCAGCCCTTCGATCGTGAGGTTCTCCGCGAAGGCGCCGTGCGGCAGGCCGGGCCAGGCCAGCTCGGCGCGCCAGACGGGGTAGTGCGCGGCGGCGTAGGCGAGCACGGCCTTGTCCGGGCCGCCGTGGTTCCTGGTGTCGCCCTGGCCGTCGCCGGCGAGGTTCTCGCGCGCCAGCCAGACGTGGCCCGAGACGGGCGTTTTGAAGAAGCCGGTGGTCCAAGCGTTGCCGGCGGGATCCGGCGCCTCGGCGGCCTCGATGCGCCGCGGCATGCTGACCTGAACGCTGAGCAGGCGGGGGTCATTCACAAGAGCGCTCCCAGGGCATCTCGCGGCTCCGTTCGTCGCTCAGCCCACGATCGAGCGTACCAGATCGCCGTCCACCCGCTGTTCCCTGTTGGCTACGCACACGGTTGCCCCGCCTGCAGGAACGCCGCCTGCACCTTCTGCGCGATCTGGCTGGTCTGCGCCAGCGTGTACAGCCCCGGCGCTCCCGCGACCGAGACGTTGATGAACACGCGCCCGCAGCGCCAGCCAACGCTGAAACCGGCGAAGGGCACGCTGGTTTGCGCGGCCGGCGCCGTGTAGGAGAAGGCGTTCGCCTCCTGGCCAATCGACGGAGGTTGTTGCTGCATCACGCAGGGAATGGCGCTGATTACCGGCGCATGCAGGAAATTCGAGGCGCCGGCATCCGAGTTGAAGACAAAGTGTTGCACCGTCACCGTGGCGATCGCGCCGTTACGCTGCGGGCCGGTGAAACCCTGCTGCCGCCCACCGAGGAAGCCGATCTGCTGCAGATGCTGCGCCGCGGCCTGCGGATTGGCCGTGCCTTGCACGATGTCGTTGGCCGTGCGCTGCTCCTGCGGGTTGTACTGGCCGGCGTCGTCCGGTTTGAATCCGGGCAGCACGGAGGTCACCGCGCTCTCCGGCAGCGTGAGCTGGGGAATCTGCACGGCGGGTCGCGGCGCCTGTGTCGGCAGGTTCGACGTGTCCAGCGGCAGCAGGGGGAAGGTCAGGCAGCCGTTCGCGCCCGGCGTGCCGGCCGAGGCCACGCTCGCCACGGCGGAGGACCGCGCCGGCAACGGCGTGAGCGCCGGCGCCGCGCTGGTGGCGCTCTGGCGGGTGGGCGCGGCGCTTGCGCCGGCGGCGGGCGTGGGCGACGGCTTGTTGTTCTTGCCGCCGCCGCAGGCGCTGAGCAGCGCGACGGCGGCCGCGGCCACAACGAGCAAAGGCGAAAGCGAAGCGCGCATGCATGCTCCGTGGACGGTGCGTCGCCGGCCTGCAACCGGCGGCGCGCACACTCATCCCAGCATAGGCAAAGACGAGTGGCTGGCGCGAACGTTCCGCCAGCCTAAACCCCGCGTTGCTTCGACATCGCCGCCCCGCGGCGATCTGATGAACGCCGCGTCTCCCTTCCCCTCATGTGACATGAGTGACATGCGGAAGGGTTTTCTGAGGGCTACCGGATCTCCTCGACCCGCACCCTTTCCTCGTAGGACTCGTAGGAAAGGGACAGCTGCGCCTGAGCGAGGCAGGGATAGGCGCCCCGCTCAGCGCGCCGTATCCGGCACGTCGCGCACCACGATCGCGCCGTTGGCCAGGCTGCCGACGAGCTGCCGCATCGAGCCGTCCGGGCCATCGATGGTGAGGCTGATCGAGTCGGGCGCGGCACCGGCGCCGTCGGTCGCCTGCCCGGACACGGCCCAGCCCTCCTGGCCGAAGTTGCGGCACAGGGCGATGAACTGCCGGGCATTGGGTCCGACGCTTTGCAGCAGCGGCACCCGCGGGCAGAACAGCGCCAGTCCCTGCGCCGGGTCGTCGTAGCGGAAGAAGCCCTCAAGGGCATCCACGCGGAAGGCGCCGTCCAGATCGCTCACCGTCACCCGCCCCGCTTCGAAGGCGAAAGCCGGCGCGTCGGGCGCCGCACTGAGCCGGCCGCGCCCGACGATGCCGCCCGCGCACAGCCGGCTGGCAGGCGGCAGCAGCTTCACGCAAGGCCCGGTGGCCCGGCGCACGCTTTCATCGACCGTGCACGGCCGCGGCGGCAGCAGGGGTATCGCTGCGCCGCTCGTGATCTGCACAGCATCCGCTGCCGGCGAATCGTCGGCGCGCAGCAGGGTGCGCCAGGGAACGGCCGCGGCCGGCGTCGCCGATGGGGCCGCCGTCGGCGAGGCGCTCGCGGCGGCCGTGGCGCCTGCCGTTGCCGTCGGCGTCAGCGCCGCGTCGCCCACGGCGGGGGTCGCGCCCGGGGCAAGCGGCGGCGGCAGCTCGGCCGGCAGGGAGACGACGAACGGCGGCAGCCCAGCGCATGCGGCCGGGGCCGCGCGCGGCGGCGCCGCCAGCAGCAATCGCCCCAATCCCAGTGCCAGCAGCGCGATCAGCGCGCCGCCCAGCGAGAGGTGACTGCCTGTAACCTTCAGGTCGTTGTGCTCGCCTGCCGTCACCGCCTCCGATCGCCTCTGCTGATTGTCGGCAAAGCCGCCGCGTTCGGGCCAGTGCGGCGTTCGCCGGGAACGGCGAGGCAGAGACGGCAATCGCGCGGTTGCGCGACGGGAAATGTCGCCAAATATCACATTCAGAAGTTCTATCAATTGGCGGAGCCGCCTTGCCAGCGGGCCGCGTCCGTCTATACTCCTTTCACCGGTTCGCGGGCGTAATCGTTTACGCGCCGCTGCCGCGCGCCAGCGCTGGCGCGAGAGCAGCGGATTGAAGCACATCAGGACGAACGGCGGCACAGGGCCTGGAACGCGCCGCCGCTGATCGGCGGCTTCGGCTCGCCGGCAACGCCGAGGCGTACGCCTCCCTTCACAAGAGGACGTAGAATCGCAGAACGGAGGTCATGGGCGAGCGCGGCCGGCCCCGGCCCGTGCGCCCCCACGATGACGCGATATTTCGTGCGCCGGGTCCTGCTCCTGATTCCGACCATGATCGGGGTGACGTTCCTCGTCTTCCTGCTCGTGCGCATCATTCCCGGCGGCGCGGCCAGCGCCCTGCTCGGTGAGGGGGCGACGGCGCAGCAGGTGGCGCAGGTCAAGCACCAGCTCGGCCTCGATCAGCCGCTGGTCATTCAGTATTTCCGCTGGATCGGCAGCGTGCTGAGCGGCGATCTCGGCCGCTCGGTGCAGACGCACAACCACATCTCGCACGATATCTCCACGCGCATCGGCTGGACGTTTGAGCTGGGCATCTTCGCCATGTTCTTTTCGCAGCTCATCGCCCTGCCGATCGGCATCATTTCGGCGATCAAGCAGGATACGATCCTGGACTACATCGCCCGCAGTGCGGCGATCGCCTGCCTCGCGGTTCCCGGTTTCTGGCTGGCCACGCTGCTGATCGTCTACGGCGCCAGCGGCATTCCGCTCGGCTTCACCACCTTCCACTTCACGCCGCCGCTGGGCAGCGAGATCAACAAGAGCCTTAGCGCGAACCTGAAACTGATCGTGCCGCCCGCGATCATCCTCGGCATCGGCCTGACCGGCTCGATCATGCGGCTCACGCGCACGCAGATGCTGGAAGTGATGCGCCAGGACTACATCCGCACGGCGAACGCCAAGGGGCTGCGCCTGCAGGTGATCATCGCCCGGCACGCCCTGCGCAACGCCTTCATCCCCGTGCTGACGATCATCGGCCTACAGGTGCCGGTGCTGGTGGGCGGCACGGTGGTGTTGGAACAGATCTTCTCCTTGCCGGGCATGGGCCAGTACCTCATTATTGCCATTAACCAGCGGGACTTCACGATCATCCAGGGCGTCGTGTTGATCTCGGCAACCGTGGTCCTGCTCTCGAACCTGGTGGTAGATTTCCTGTACCCGTTGCTCGATCCACGCATCCGCTATGCGTGAGCCGGCGTACCGTCATGAGAAATGCGTCGCGTCGACAAGCGCGGCGGCACGGGGAATGAGGGCGCGGTGACAACGGTAAGCGAAGAGAGAACCCTCCACGGCGCCGGCGAACTGGAACGGCGGGCCGAGCAGACCGCTGTGCGCTGGGGCCGGGGGCTGCTGCGCTTCCTGCGCACCAAGCCGCTCGGCACGATCGGCGCGGTGATCATCCTCGCCATCGTCGTGCTGGCGATCTTCGCGCCCGTGTTCGCACCCTACGGCTTCGACCACCGCGTGCTAAAGGACAAGCTGCTCACGCCCAGCCTCAAGCACCCGATGGGCACGGACCTGCTCGGGCGTGATGTGCTCAGCCGCATCATCTACGGCGCCCGCGTCTCTGCCTTCGTCGGCTTCGGCAGCGTGCTGATCTCGACGGTGACGGCGACGTTGATCGGCACGGTGAGCGGCTACTTCGGCGGCAAGGTCGATACGATCGTGCAGCGGCTGGTCGATATTCTCCTCGCCTTCCCGGCGTTCATTCTGCTGCTGGCGATCGTGGCGGCGTTCGGCACGCCGACGAGCGCGATCCACCTCGGCCCGTTCTCGTTTGACCCGGCGCAGCAACGCGCCGGCCAGGTGGTGTTCGCCATCGGCCTGCTCTTTGTGGCGCCGGCCTCGCGCGTGATCCGCGGCGCCGCGTTGTCGGTGCGCAACAATCTCTACGTCGAGGGCGCCCGCACCGTGGGCGCCAGCGATCTGCGCATCCTCACCCGCTACGTGCTGCCGAACGTGGCGCCGACGATCATCGTCTACGCCACGCTGCAGCTCGGCTACGCCATCCTCGCCGAGGCGACGCTGGCCTTCCTGGCCTTCGGCATCCCCGATCCGGTGCCGTCCTGGGGGCTGATGCTCAGCGGTCTGGCGCGGGCGCGCATCCGCCAGGACCCCTGGCTGGCCTTCTGGCCGGGCCTGGCGATCTCGCTGGCCGTCTTCGGCTTCAACATGCTGGGCGATGCCCTGCGCGACGTGCTCGATCCGCGCCTGCGCGGCTCCCGCTAGGCCGCCGGGCGAGCGTTATTCGCTTCAGCCAGCGTTACCGTTTTACCATGCCGGCAGAGCCCCTGCCGGCATTCGCGCGCTGGCGCGCCGCGCCGCAGCGTATCGAACCCGACACTCTAACCAAACTGTAATGGAGGCGGTGTATATCCGAAGCTGTCGATGATCGCTGGACGACCGCCGGACGCCAGACTACGTCCGGCACAGCACCTGTGACGCGGCGAGACCGGGGTGTTCCCGGCCCGCACCGTACTCGGAGGGAGAGGATGAGCAGTTTTAGTGAACTGAACTACTGGCAGCGGCTCGCGGCGGGCCAGGTGACGCGCCGCCGGCTGCTGCGCGGCGGCGCGGTCACGAGTCTCGGTCTCGCGGCGGCCGGCATCGTCGGCTGCGGCAGCAGCAACAACAAGAGCAGCAACGGCGCGAACAGCGGGGCGGCGCCTTCGGCAACCAGCGCCGGCGCCGCAGCCGCCACGGCCACCCGCGCCGCCGCGCCCGCCGGCTCGCCCACGGCGGCGGCCACGAGCGGCTCACCGGCCGCCACGAACGCCGTTTCCGTGCCGACGGCGCAGGCCGGCGTCAAGAGCGGCGGCACGGTCCAGGGCGAGATCGTCGGCACGGCGAATTTGGACCCGGTCGAGAACACCACCTACCGGTCGCAGTGGCTCTCCGGCTTCCACTACGCGCGGCTCTTCCGCTTCGCCGCGGCCGCCGATCCGAAGGTTACCTCGGCCCGCACGCCGGTTGGCGATCTGGTCGAGAAATACGAGATCACCAGCGACGGCATGCAGTACACGATGCACCTGCGACAGGGCGTGATGTACCACCCGCCGCTCAGCCGTGCGCTGACCGCGGCCGACGTGCTGGCCAGCTGGGACTACTTCAACAACGACCCGAAGAACACCAACAACACCGTCTACAAGCCGATCGTGGACAGCCTCACGGCGCCCGACGACAACACGCTGGTCTTCAAGCTGAAAGGGCCCTACGCGCCGTTCCTCAACAAGCTGGCCAACACCCAGTATTTGTGGATCATGTCCAAAGACGCCGTGGACAAGAAGATCGACGCCTCCCAGCAGGCGATCGGCGTCGGGCCGTGGATCTTCCAGGGGGCAACGCCCACGGCGTTCACCTGGAAAAAGAACCCGAACTACTGGAACAAGGGCCTGCCCTACGCCGACCAGGCGGTGCTGAACATCATCCCCGACACCTCCACCCAGGAGGCGCAGTTCGGCGCCGGCAAGCTGGACTTCTATGGCGCGGCGGCCGCCGATGTGGACGATCTCAAGAAGGCGAACCCCAAGGCAGTCGTGGCCGAATACGTGCCGGATGGCATGGCCTTCCTCTTCTTCTACAACGTGATGGCGGCCGATAGCCCGTTCAAGGACCAGCGGGTGCGCCAGGCGGCCTCGCTGGCGATCGACCGCCAGGGGATCATCGACGCGATCTACAACGGCCGGGGCGTGTTCGTCAACGTCGTGCCGCCGGGGCTGGGCAAGTGGTCGCTGGACCCGCTGGGCAAGGAGATCGGTGAGCCGGGCAAGTGGTTCAAGCACGACCCGCAGCAGGCGAAGCAGCTGCTGACGGCGGCGGGGGCGCTGGGCACGGAGTTCAAGTTCTACTACCCCAACAACGCCTACGGCGACACGTTCAACGCCTACGCCGAGGCGGCGCGCGGTATGCTCTCCGATGCCGGTTTCAAGGTTCAGCCCGTCACCGTGGATTACCTGAAGGACTGGATCAACAACGGCCAGGGCTACTTCAACAAGGGCGTGCCGGCAAACGGCATCGGCCACGCGTTGCAGACGCCGTTCACCGATCCGGACGACTTCCTCACCGGCATGCTCACCAAGGGCGGGAATCGAAATCACTCCCTGGTGGACGATCCGGAGCTCGCTCAGATCATCCAGAAGCAGCAGGTGGAGCTGGACCCGGACAAGCGGCTGCAGATCGTCTACGACGCGCAGCGCATGGCGGACGACAAGATGTACATCGTGCCGCTGCACTATACCAAGGCGTACACGTTCTTCCAGCCGTGGGTGGTGAACCCCTGGGTGGCAGACGACTACGACTTCGGCACCGAGACCGTGGCCTACATGTCGATCAACAAGTAGGCGCGGCTTCCTTCTGCGGTTCATGGGCACGAGCCGGGGCGTCGCGAGATGCCCCGGCTCGTCTTCTCTATGGCAGGCGGAGACGGCCGATCCACGTGGAAGGTAGTCCGGCAGTCTGCCGAAACGTACAATTGAGCGGAGAAGGCTGGTGAGATGATGCACGCTGAGGCAGACAACCTGGACGACAACATCCCCACGTCGGACGCCGTCCTCGTCTCAACGGCGGACGCCCGCAACCAGTTCGGCGACCTGATCAACCGCGTCGCCTACGGCCGCGAGCACATCGTGCTCACCCGCCGCGGCAAGGAACTCGTGGCGATCATCCCGGTGGAAGAGCTGCGTTGGATGGAGGAGTTCGAGAACCGCCGCGACCTCGAACTGATCGACCGCATACTCGCCGACCCGCAGCGGGAGCCGCCCATCTCGCTCGAAGAGCTGGAGGCCGAGCTAGCCGCCGAGCGAGCCGCCGAGCAGGCTGCGGCGCGGACCAGGGAGTGAAGTACCGAGTCGAGATTGACCCCCACGCGAGGCGGACCTTTCGCCGGCTCCCGCCGCAGACGCAAGACCGCATTCTCCGAGGGCTCAATGAATTGAAGGAGGATCCGCGTCCTCATGGCGTGGTCAAGCTGACGGATCGTCGCGGCGCGTACCGAATTCGCGTCGGGGACTATCGCGTCGTCTACGAGATTCATGACCGCGTGCTGCTGGTGCTCGTGATCGAGATCGACCATCGCCGCGACGTGTACCGCTGAGCACGGAACGGCGCAGCCGTACAATGGCCGGACAAGGGGGCCGCAAATGGACGAGCAACAGACCGACCGCGAAGAGGAACGGCAGCTCGGCACCGAGTCGATGAGCATCGACGAGTTGCGCGGCCAGCTCGACGCCGTGATCGACCGCGTCGTGCGGGACTGGGAGCGCGTGGTGCTGACGCGTTGCGGCGAGCAACTGGTCGCGATCATCCCGGCCGAGGAGCTGCGCTGGATCGAGGAGTTCGAGGACCGCCGCGAGGCCGAGATGGCGGCCGAAGCGCGCGAGGAGGCGAAGGGCCAGCCGACGATTCCGTGGGAGCAGATTAAGGAAGAGTTGGGGCTCTGACTGCAGATGCCCTATATCATCGAGTTCTCCGCGAGAGCACGGCGCCAGTTCGCGGCGCTACCCCGTCGGACTCAGCAGCGTCTTCAGCCTCATATCGACGCGCTTGCGGAGAATTCGCGGCCGGTCGGTGTCAAGAAGATGGCCGGCGGCGAGAGCGAGTACCGGATTCGGGTCGGCAGCTATCGCGTGGTTTATGAGATTCGTGATCGTGTGCTTATCGTCTACGTCGTCGCTGTCGGAGATCGGCGCGACGTCTATCGCGGGCCACGCTGAAGTAGCAGCAGAACGCTCGCCCCTCCGGTCCGAGGGACGGGCGCTTTGCTTTGTACCGAAGAGCCGAGCGCTCAGGCCAGGGCTGCGGCGGGCTGCTTTGCCAGGAAGCCGCTGAGCGCCTCGATCACCGGTGCCGTCTGCTCCAGCGTCACCAGGTGCGAGGCGTTGTCGATCAGCGTGACCTGCGCCTCCGGAATCAGCCGCTTGAACTCGTCGGCGTAGACCGGCGGGATGAGCTTGTCCTGCTTGCCCCAGATCAAGAGCGTCGGCGCCTTGATGCGGTAGGCGCGGTGCTTCAGGCCCTTGTCGGGGATCGGCCACAGGAACTTCGCCGCCGCCTGCATGTTCTGCACGCGCGCGATCGTCATTTCCATCAGCGCGTCGATGTCGGAAGGCGTCTGCTGCATCATCTTGCCCAGCGGCGAATCGACGTCCGCGACCACATGGCTGAGCAGTTCGGCCGGCGACATGGCGAAGATGTCGGGGATCGGCGTCTCCTCCAGCCAGAGGCCGGCCGGCGCGATCAGCCCGAGGCGGCGCACGCGGCTCTGGTCCGTCGCTGCCAGCTCGGCCGCGATCATGCCGCCCAGCGAGTGGCCGACGACGCTGGCCGACTCCAGCCCCAGCTTGTCGAACAGATCGTAGTAGGCCAGGCAGAGATCCCAGAAGCCGAGGATATTCTCCAGTCCCGTGGAGTTGCCGGTGCCGGGCAGGAACGGTGCATAGACCGTGAAGCGGTCGGAGAGCGCATCGAGGAACGGATCCCAGAGCAGGCCGCCGGCGCCGTGCAGGAAGACGACGGGCTCGCCCTGGCCGGCGACCTTCAGCTGGAAGGTCACGCGCTCGTTGGCGGGGATTAGCTGGTCCTTCGGTTGGGCCATCGCGCGAGAACACCCTTTCGAATGGCGCCCAGCCTTGCAGCGGGCGGCGGCATGCAGCGTTGCGCTTGCGGCAGGCGGGCAGCCGCGCTAATCGCCGAAGGCGGGCGCCGGCTCCTTGCGCGCCGAGCCGGTTGCATGGTCTGCCCCGTCGGCGTCCTCCGGGAAGCCGGAGGGCCAGTAGTGCGAGGCGTCCCACTCACCGAAGACCGGCCGCACTTTGGGCATGACCTCTTCGGCGAAGAGCTGCAGGTTCTTCATCGTCAGCCAGTGCGGCATCGAGCCGATCTGCAAGAGCAGCATCACGTTGCCGACGTGCAGCTTCTCCGAGAACTCGCGGAAGCGCTGCGCCACCGTTGCCGGCGAGCCGGCGACGATGAAGCCCATGTCGTTCAGCTCTTGCCAGGAGAGTCCCTCTTTGAGCAGCACGGCGGCGCTCTTCATCGTGCCGTCGAACTGCGAGCGCAGGCCGGCGCGCAGGCTCTTCACCGTGCGGTAGCCCGGCGCCTCTGCCACGCGCGGATCGACGTGCAGGCACTTGTTGAAGAAGTAGCGTACGTGCTCTTCGTAGTCGCTCTGCGCCCGCGCGTCCGTCTCCGAGACGCAGACGATCTGCGCGAAGCCGGCCCGATACGGGTTCATGTCGCCGTCCAGCTTGGCGGCGCGGTCCCAGAACTGGTCCATCACCTTCTGCGCGTACTGGTGGCCGAAGAAGCTGAGGTAGGAGAACGAATACTTGTGGTTGATCGCGAAGTCGTAGGTCTCCACGCTGCCGCCGCCGGGAATCCAGACCGGCGGATGCGGGCGCTGCGCCGGCCGCGGCCAGGGGTTCACATAGCGCAGCTGGTTGTACTTGCCGTTCCACATGAACAGCTCGTCCGTGGTCCAGGTCTTCATCACCAGGTCGTGCGCTTCGTAGTAGCGCTCGCGCAGCTCGGCCGGGTTGACGCCGTAAGCGTAGTTGGTGTCCATCGAGGTGCCGACGGGGAAGCCGGCGATGAAGCGGCCGCCGGTGAGCACGTCGAGCATGGCGAACTCTTCCGCCACGCGGATCGGTGGATTGTAGAGCGCCAGGCTGTTGCCCAGCACCAGCAGCGAGGTCTGGTCCTGCTTGCGGATCGTGCGCGCCAGGATCGAGCCAAAGAGGTTGGGCGAGGGCATCAGGCCGTAGGCGTTGGAGTGGTGCTCATTCACGCCCACACCGTCGAAGCCCAGGTCGATCGAGAACTCCAGCTCGTCCACGTAGTCGTGGTAGAAGCGATGACCGCGCTTCGGGTCGTAGAGCGTCTTCGGCGGCGTCACCCAGACGCTGGGGTACTTCTGCTCGAAGTCGTCGGGCAACTCGCGGTAGGGCATCAGGTTGAAGGAGACGAATTTCACGATCGCGTCCTTTGCCGGCGTGAAAGCGCGGATGCGCGTGCAACAGGCAGACCCGCGCGGGCGCTCTCGCCCGCCGCCGGGGCCGCTGGCACGAGCGTACCAACCAGCGGGCCGCGGCTCAAGCGATCTGTCAAGCAAACGTTTGCCGAAGCGCGTGGGACCGCTCAGCCCGCTCGCCTGCGCGTGCCGGCGATGTCGGTCGTGGGCAGCAGCACCAGCGCCGCCGCGACGTAGGAAGCGCCCATCAGCAGGAAGGCCGCATGGAAACCGTAGCGGTCAATCACCGCGCCGATAATCGCCGCCCAGACCGAGCCAATCCCGTAGCCGATCGTGAAGTACAGGCCGAAGCCGATGCGGTGCGAGCCCGAGCCGATCGCATCGGCGAAGAACGACTGGATCACCGGACTCTCGGCATAGGCCGTGATGCCCAGCGCCAGCAACAGCGGGAACAGTGCCCAGAGCGCGTTGCCGGCGAACACCAGCAGCAACATCGAGACCAGCGCCGCGCTGTAGGCCGTGATCAGCATCGGCTTGCGGCCGAACCTGTCCGAAAGCCGCCCGGCCGCAAGCGTGCCAACCACGGAGCCGACGAGCAGAATGTTGAACAGCACGCCGGTCGTGACGTTGCCGAAGCCAAGCCCCGTCTTGAGGTACGACGGCACATAGGTCGTGATCACGCCGAGGCCACGCCCGCCCGCGGCGATCGTGGCGGCGACGAGGATCAGCACGACCGTCTTGCGGCTGAGCATCGCCTTCAGCTCCGGCCAGACGCCGGCGTCGGGCGGCTCGGCCGCGGCGCGGGCCGCGCGCTCCGGGTCTTCCCGCAGCAGAAAGAAGGTGAGCACGCCCATCAGGCCGATGGGAATCGCCCAGAGCAGCAGCGTCAGCCGCCAGCCGAAGGCGCTGATCATCACCGCGCCGAGCAGGGGTACGATCAGCGTGCCGACATTGCCGCCGCCTACGTGCGCGGCCAGGGCGAAGCCGCGCCGCTCCGGCGGAAACTCCTCGGCGCAGTAGGCGCTGCCCACCGGGTGCTGCGGGCTGCCGGCGACGCTGCCCGCCATTTTCAGGGCGCCGAACTGCACGACGTTGCCGCTGGCCGCCATCAGCGCCACGCAGAGACTGAGCGCGACGTTCTCCCAGCCGATCAGCGTGCGCGCCGAGACGCGGCGGTTGATGTAACTGAACAGGGCCTGCAGGACGCCGCTGCAGAGGTTCGAGAGGGCGATGATGATGCCCAGCGTGCTGAAGTTGAAGTGGAACTGGTCCTGCACGAGCGGGTAGATCAGCGGCAGCAGGGCGCCGTACATGTGGTTGGTGGCGTGCGCCGCGCTGACGCCGAGCAGGCCCATCGCCCGCCGCCGCTCCGTGGCCGAGGCCGACTCCCAGCGCTCGCGCACGCCGACCGCAACGTTCACTCCTCACCCTCACCCGCGCCGGTTCGTTGCGCCGCCCCGCGCCGCAACCCTGGCCCGCGCCCCATCTTACGGCAGCCGCACAGATCACGCCGACGGACATGGTGGCCCGTGCGCCTTCGGAAAACTCATCAATTCCACCCGGCCGCTCCTCTACACTGAAGAGACAGCGAAACAACGGATGAGCGCCATGGTGGCGGGCCTGAGCCGGCGGATGCCTCCCGCCTGGGCCGTCAGATGATCGAACATCGCCCTGGCCGGCGTCGAGCCTCCTCCGGCTTCGCCCTGCTGGTCACTATCGCCTGCGCCCTCCTCGCCTGTACCGGACGTGGCCATGAGGTCGCCCGGAACGCCGGCATAGCCACCCTGCCGCCGGCGGCGACGACAGCAGGGCCATCCGCAGCAGCGCCGGCAGCGCCCGTCCCGGACACGGGCTCGCTTGCCGTCCCAACCCCGGCGCCTGTCCAGGCGACGAGTACGCCAACCGACACGCGCACGGCGGGCGAGCCGGCCGTGCGCGTGCGCTTCGCCGTGCGCGTGCTCTACGAGGAGTACGTCACGCCGCTGGACCCGGCGCAGCTCTTCGGCGACGCCTGGCAGGGCGCGGCGAACGCCTTGCAGCAGGCCGGCGTGCAGAACCTGCCGCCGCCGCCCGTCTTTCCGCACGACTTCGACGCGGCGGCCGCGCTGCACACGGCCGCCTTCCCCGCGCTGGAACGGCTGGCGCAGGGCCGTCTCTCCGACCGGCAGATCATCGACGCGGCGCTGAAGCAGCTAGGCGCGCGGCGCAACGACTGCCACACGCAGTACCTGCCGCCGGACCTGGCGCCGCAGGCCGCGGCCAATCTGCGCGGCCAGGCGAAGCAGCTCGTCGGCGTGCAGTTCAGCACGCAGGCGCCGCTGCGCATCGTCGCCGTCACGCCCGGCAGCGACGCCGAGCGGGCCGGGTTGCGTCGCGGTCTGCTGGTGATCGCGGTCAACGGCGAGCCGGTCGGCCAGCAGACGCCGGCGCAGGCGCTGGCCTCCGTCGCGCGGCACAACCAGGACGGCCAGCCCAGCAGCTTCGGCGTGGCCGAGCCGGGCGGCGCGCCGTTCGACGTGACGCTCACACCGCAGCCGATTCCGCTGGCCATGGCGGTGCGCGAGCCGGGCAATCTCGGCCTGCTACGCTTCGACACGTTTGCGCTGGGCGACGCGCAGTACCAGGAGCTGCGGCAAGACCTGGCGCGGTTCGAGTCCGAGGGCGTGCGCGGCTGGATCCTCGACCTGCGCTTCAACGGCGGCGGCCAGCCGCCCGACAAGATCGCCGGCCTCTTCCTGCAAAGCGGTCTGCTGTGGACGATGGTGACGCGCGACGGTGCGCCGGAAGCGCACAGCGCCGCGGGCAACACCCTGCCCGTTCAGCGGCCACTCGTTGTGCTCACCGGCCGCGGCAGCCTCTCCAGCGCCGAGATCCTGGCCGCCGTGTTGCAGACGTTCGGGCGGGCGAAGGTCGTGGGCGAGCAGACGAGCGGCTGCGTGGGCGAGGCGAAGATCGAAGGGCTGCTGGACGGCTCCTGGCTCGAATTCTCGATCGCCCGCGTGCTGATCGGGCCGCAGCAGCGCAATATCGCCGGCAGCGGCGTCATGCCCGACGTGGCCGTCGCGCCGGACGACGCGGCCGCGAACGATCCACAACTGCTCGCCGCGATTCGCCTGCTGCAACAAGAGGCCGTCGGGCCATGAGGCGCGCGATTCGACGGCCGCCCAGCAGCGCGGAGCAGAGCGCGCTCAGCCCGTCTCGCCGCCGGCGCCGCGCTCGCGCTCGGCGAGCCACGCCTCCCAGAAGCGGCTGAACGGACCGGGCGGCATGGGCGCACCCGGCCCGGCGGCGCCGAAGGCCTGCAATGGATTCAGGAAGAACTGCATCGCCTGGCGCGCCGCGGCGGGCGGTCCCGTACGCATGAACTGCTCGCTGCGCCGGCCCAGGTCGGCCATCAGCGCCGTGGTCTCGGCGTTCTGCTGCAGCGCTTCACCCGCCGCCTCGTACACGCGCGCCCAGGCGACCGTATCTTTGCCCATGCGCTCCTGCAGCCGCGCCACCTCGGCCAGCAGGTCCCAGAAGCGGTCTTCACGTGCCTCGGCCACGGAGCGGCTCCTCTCAGTTGCGGCGGGCACGTGGCCTCTCCGCCGGCCGTCGGCCCTCACCTCATCTGAGGTACCCCTCTCCCAATCCTGGGCGAGGGGAGACGCTGTTCGGCTTCGCCTGCGGCCCCCCATCCCCCAGCCCCTTCCCCCAGGATTGGGGGCACCAGAGATGAACTGGGGGATGGGGGGGCCGCGTCCTCACTCCACCGCGCCGCTGGCCACGGCCTCGATGATCTCGTCGTCGCCCAGGCCGAGCAGCTCGCGCAGCACGTAGTCGGTGTGCTCGCCCAGGGTGGCGTTGGCCCGCGTAATCTGCGCCGGCGTGCCCAGCATCTTCGTGCGCGAGTTTTCAACGAAGCACTCGCCCAGCACAGGATGGGCGACCTTGATGAAGTGCTGTCGCGCCTCGAGCTGCGGCTCCTCGAAGGCGCCGGCGATCGTCACGACCTCGCTTGCGGGCACGCCCGCCGCCTGCAACGCCGCCTCCAGCTCGCGCGGCGGCTGCGACGCGGTCCAGGCCGCGATCGCCGCGTCCAGCGCCGCCTCGTTACGCCGCCGTCCCTCCGCCGTGGCGAAGCGCGCGTCGCCGGCAAGCGCCGGTCCGGCCAGCCGCGCCAGTGCCTGCCACTGCTGCTCCGAGCCAACCGAGAGCGCGACCCAGCGATCATCGCCCGCGGCGGGATAGCCGCCGTTGGGGCAGAGCAGGCGGTCGCTGTTGCCGGCGGGCGGCCAGACGCGGCCGTTTGCCGTGAACTCCAGTACTGCCTCGCCGAGGAAGTGGATCGAGGCCTCCGACTGGGCCATGTCGAGGTGCTGGCCCTCGCCGGTGAGGCGGCGGTGCTCCAGCGCGGCCAGCAGCGCGGCCACGGCGAATTTCGGCGCCACGTAATCGGTGTAGGCGCTGAAGGGGCCGGCGGGGGCGCGGTCGGGCCACTCGACGAAGGGCGCGAAGCCGGCCAGCGCCGCCCCCAGTGTGCCGTAGCCCGCCACCTGCGCGTAGGGCCCCGTCAGGCCGTTGAGCGAGGTGCTGAGCATGATCAGGCCGGGGCTGATGCGCTGCAGCGCGGCGTAATCCAGCCCGCAGGAGCGCATGACCTTCGGCGTAAACGCCTCGCACACCACGTCGGCCCACTGTACCAACTTCCGCGCCAGCGCCTGTCCTGACTCGGTGCGGATGTTGAGCGTGACGCCGAGCTTGCCGGCGTTGTTGTCGGCCATGAAGGCCGAGGTTTCTGGGTCGGGATTGCCCTGCCAGGCCGGGCCGAGCGTGCGCCCCGTCTCGATCTTGGTGGCGCTCTCGACCTTGACCACCGTGGCGCCGTAGTCGGCTAGATACCGCGTGGCCGCCGGCCCGGCCATCACCCAGGTGAAGTCGAGAACTTTCAAGCCGGCCAGCGGCAGATCATCGGTCATGTGGCCTCACCCCCTAACCCCCTCTCCAGGGCTTTCCATCGCGCGGAGCGCGATCTTCGATAGAGAGGGGGAAGCTGTGGAAGGGTTTGAAAATCCGCTTCGCCCTGCGCCCTACGCCTGCTATTCCCTGTTCACTGCCCCAACAGCTCGGCGTTGTGTTCGCCGAGCAGGGGGGCGCGGCGGCGGTACTGGATCGGCGTGGCGCTGAGCTTCACGAAGGGGCCGGGATAGAGGAAGCTCTTGCCCAGCTCCGGGTGCTCGACTTCCACCCAGTAGCCGCGGTCGCGCCACTGCGGCGATTCGACCACGTCCTCGATCGTGCTGCACGGGCCGAGCAGCAGGCCGCGCTCGCGCGCCAGCTCGAACAGCTCCAGCTTCGTCTTGGTCATGAAGTAGGCGATCACCGCGTCGTAAGCGCGCAGCAGCTCGGAGGGCGGCTCCTGGCCGGAAAAGAGCAGGTTGGCGTAGTTCACGTAGTCCTTCGCCGCCAGCGAGTCGTCGGCGAAGCCCGCCTCGTGCAGCACCTGCATCAGCCGGTTCGTGGCGGGGCCGATCGCCGTGCCGAAGAAGAAGGTGCAGGAGACGTAGCCGTCTTTGCAGGGGAAGACGAGCTTCAGCGTCATCGGCCCCGCCGCCACGCCGCCGGCCACGCGCGAGAGATAGGAGCGCGGATCCTGCCAGGCGGTGGCGAGGATGTTGCACTGCGTCGCCATCGTCACCGCCTGCTGCGCGGAGACGTCCAGGCGCTGGCCGCGACTCGTCTTCACACGGCCCTGATGGGCGATCAACGCCGTGGCCGCCGCCTCGGCGCCGGCGTGCAGGTGCGCCTGCGGCACGCTGATGCGCAGCGGCGCCCGGTCGGCGTCGCCGGTGAACGAGAGCACGGTGGACGAGGCCATGATCACGATATCGGAGGCGAGCCAGTGTGCCTTCGGCCCGTCCAGCCCGAAGGGCGAGGTCGAGACCATGATCAGCCTGGGATTTTCGGCCGAAAGCCGCTCGTAGCCCAGCCCCAGCGCCTCCATGCTTGGCGCGCCGGCGGCATTCCCCGGCCCCATGCCCTCCAGCACGAAGTCCGCCCCGGCGGCGAGGCGGCGGAAGCGCTCCTGGCCGTCCGTCGTGGTCAAATCGAGCGTGACGCCGCGCTTGTTGCGGTTGTACGCCCACCAGGGCAGGCTGCGGTCGGGGTGCGGCGTGTCCTGGTAGAAGGGTGGGCGGCGGCGCAGCGCCGCACCCTCCGGCGGCTCGACCACGACCACGTCGGCGCCGAGGTCGCCGAGGATCTGGCCGCAGATCGCGGTGCCGAAGCCGGCGACCTCCAGTACGCGCAGGTGTTTTAGCATGGGCGCCTCCGCTGGACAGGCGGCGATCGGCAGTCGGCCGCGCCGGGGTATCCCTATTCTGTGGAAAACCGGCGCACGGTCAAGCGCGGCGCATGCGGCCCGGAAACGGGCGGCCGCACGCGGGGCTCGCCCATTGGCGCGGCCGCCGTAAGATGGGGGTGAACACTCGCAACGCGTGACCGTTGACCCCGCAGAGAGTACAGGCCGAGGGGAGAGGCATGGCAACGCTTTCGCCGGAGCAGCGCAAGCTGTTTGAGGAGAAGAACTTCGTCGCGGTGGCGACGGTGGGCAAGGACGGCACGCCGCGCAACACGATCGTCTGGGTGGACATGGACGGCGACAACGTGCTGATCAACGGCGCGCAGAGCCGCGCCTGGATCAAGAACCTGAAGCGCAACCCCGGCGTCGCCCTCACGATCTACGACCACGAGCGGCCCTACCGCCGCGTGACCGTGATCGGCAAGGCGATCGAGATCACGACGCAGGGCGGCGAGGAGAGCATCGACAAGCTCTCGATGAAGTACGGCGGCCGCCTCTACCCGGCGCACGACACGAACAATCCGCGCACGATCGTACGCATCCGCCCCGAGACGGTGACGGCGATGGGCGTACAGTAGCGCGGGCGCTTCCCGTCTTACGGATGGGTTCAAAACCGGCTCGGGTTTCCGCTTGCAGGTGTGCGATCGCATGTGAACGCCGGTTTTGAACCCATGTCTTAGCCCGGCAGCTTGGGGTAGAACGGCCCGCCCAGCGAGACGTCGGGGATCGTCATCTGGCCGAGGTTGGTGACGCGCTCGACGCGGTTGTTGGCGAAGGCGAAGGCCAGGCGTGAGAAGGCCGTGCCCACGTTGCCGCGGCGCGTCTCCACCGGGCTGAGCGCGTCGATCACGATCGCGTACGGCTCCTGCGCCTCGGCCACGTGCACGATGCGGTACCACAGCCGCCGGTAGGCTTGCCGCGTGCGCTGCGCCTGTTCTTCGATCGCAGCGATGCCCTGCCAGGTGCCGGCGGCGGGGTGCGGCTCGCTGAGCGTGTAGACAATCTCCGGCGCCGACAGCTGGCGCAGCCGCTCGCCGTCGGCGCGCACGAGCGCGTCGACCCAGGCGGCGGCCAGCGCCACCTTCGGCTCCAGCGCCTTCGGCAGCGTGGCGCCGGGCGCCAGCTCGTACGGCGCCTCCGCTTTGGGCGCGTCGTCGGCGAACACGGCCGCCCAGCCGTCGTCCTGCTTCACGGTTTCGAGCACGTGGTGGATCACCAGCCGGCGCAGGCCGCGCACGCCCTGCAGCTCGCGCATCAGGCTGCCGAGCGCCGTCTCTGAGGGCAGCGCCGCCTGGAAGCCCAGCTCGAACTCGCCCGTCACGCGGTCGGCCCGCAGCACATACGGCGAGGTGCGCAGGATCGCCAGGATCTCGGGCAGCGCCCCAAGCTCGGTCTGCACGAAGCCGAAGACCTCGGTTGTGAGGCCGAGCTGCGCCAGGTTGGGCAGCGCCCGGCAGCGCAGCAGCTCCGTGTCGCGCAGGCGGTTGAGCCGCGTGGCCGCGGTCATGCCGGAGACGCCGAGCTGCTTGCCCAGCGCGGCGTAGGACACCCGCGGGTCGAGCTGCAATTCCTCGATAATGCGCCGGTCGAGATCGTCCATTCGCAACCCTGGCGGCCTGCCGGCTGGTGAATCTGAGCGTGGCCGCGAAAAAAGTCTAGCATGGGCCGTCGATCGCCAGCCTGCCGCCTTGCTTCTTGACATCCCGCACAGCCACGGCGCAGCGTACGCGCCAGACGAGCGGCGAGGAGGACGCGATGAACGTGCGGCGCGTGGTGACCAGGCGGACGGCGGAGGGCAAATCCGTGTTCGTCAGCGACGAGCCGCTGCCGCCGGTCACCGTCGGCCTCGTGCCCGGCGGCGAGTTCCACATCATCTGGGGCGCCGACCAGACGGTGCAACTACCCAGCGACGGCAGCGCCCCACCGATGCAGGGCTGGTTTCCGCTCGCCGGCGGCTTCCGCTTCGCCTTCGTCACTCTTGGTCCGGCGACCATCACCATGCCGGCGGACCTGGACATGGCCGCGGCCTTCGCCGAGCTGAACCAGAAGCTGCCCGGTCTGGCCGAGGTGATAGAGCCGGAGCATCCCGGCATGCACACCACGGACACGATCGATATCGACCTCGTCATCTCCGGCGAGGTCTGGCTGGAGCTGGACGACGGCGCCGAGCGGCTGCTGCGGGCAGGCGACTGCGTGGTGCAGAACGGCACCCGCCACGCCTGGCGCAACAAGTCATCGGACCCGTGCGTGCTGGCCGTGGCATTGATCGGCGCGCGGGGAGGGTAACGCGGCCGGCGCACGGAGTTGGTCGAAATGCGGCAGCGCCGGAACCTCGGCTGTCGGATGCGCGCACCCGTCGGCGCGGCCCTGCCCTGCGAACTTGCAACGAATTTGCGCCTCCTTCCTCGGACGATTCGGCCGCCAGGCGCCGTTTATGGTGATTAGGACGAATCTGCACGCGGACTGAACCGGTTACGAGGCGTCCGGGGTGGCAAACACGCTTCTGGCCACACCGTTTGTCGGCCGCCGGCTGGAGCGCACGCTGCTGCGGGAGGCGCTGCAGGGCGTGCGGCGCGGCGAAGGACGCGTCGTGCTGATCGACGGCGACGCCGGCATGGGCAAGTCGCGCTTGCTGGAAGCCGCCGCGGCAGATGCGCTGGGCCAGGAGGTCGCCGTTCTCTGGGGACGCTGCTCGGAGGACGGCGGCGCACCGCCGTACTGGCCCTGGCGGCAGGTGCTGCGGGGCTGGCTCGATGCCGCGCGGACCGAGGCGCTGCCCGGACTGCGCGAGCTGCTGGCAGCGGTGGCCCCGGCCTGCCCGGAGGTCCTTGCAGCGTGTCCCGAGCCGCCGGCATTGCCGGTGCTTGAGCCGGCGCAGGAGCGCTTCCGCCTGTTCGACGGCGTGGCCCTGCTACTGAGGGCCGCGGCCACGGAGCATCCGCTCTGCATCCTGCTTGACGATCTGCACCGGGCCGACATGGCTTCACTGCAGCTGCTGCAGTTCCTGCTCGCCTCGATCGCGGAGAGCCGGATCATGCTCGCGGGCGCCTACCGCGGCTCGGAGCTTGCGCCGGGGCATCCACTCCTGCACGTCATCGCCGATCTCCCGCGCCACAGCGCCGGCACGGTCGTCCGTCTGGGTGGGTTGAGTGAGACGGACGTCGATACGTTCACCGCCAGGCTCATGCCGCAGCCGTTGTCAGACCGCGTACGCGCCGAGCTGTTCCAGCGGTCGGAAGGCAACCCGTTCTTCCTGAGCGAGCTCGCGCGCGTGCTGCTCGATCAGGGGCCTGTGGCAGGCGCCGGACCGCTTCCCGTGCCGGCCACGGTGCGGGACACCATCCGTTTCCGGCTCGGCCGCCTCTCCGCTGCCTCCAACGAGACGTTGCTGCATGCCGCCGTACTCGGTCGCGACTTCACGATCGCGGCGCTGGAGGCGGTTGGACCGCTCGCCGGCGACGCGCTGCTCACCGCACTGGAGGAGGCGGAACGCGCCGGCATCGTCGCGGGCGCCGCCGGCACGCCGGGGCGGATGCGCTTCGCGCACGTGCTGATCCGCGACACCATCTACTACGGCACCCCGGCGGCGCAGCGGGCGCGGCTGCACCACGCCGTCGGTGATGCCCTGGAGGGCCTCTGGCGGCTGGAAGTGGACGCGCACCTGGCGGAGCTGGCCGCGCACTTCCACCACGCGGGCATCAGCGCCGCCGCGCCGCGCGCCGTCGCCTACCTGCGGCGGGCCGGCGACCAGGCGATGCAGAACCTGGCGTACGAAGAGGCCGCCGCCTGCTACGAGCAGGCGCTGCAGACGCTGCCGGCCACGGGCACGCCGACCGGTCGCCAGCGCTGCGAGCGGCTGCTCGCGCTGGGCGAGGCGCTGCGCCAGTCCGGCGACTTCACGGCCGCCGATACCCGGTTCATGGAGGCGGCGGTGAGGGCCCGTGAGTTCCGCGGCGCCGTCGAGTTCGCGGCCGCGGCGCTGGGGCTGACGAGTGGCGCCAACATGAGCTTCCTCGACGACGCGCGGCTCGCCCTGTTGCAGGAGGCCGCCGCGGCGCTGCCGCCGGAGGCAGCCTCGCTGCGCGTGCGTGCCCGGGCGCGCCTGGCCCGCGTGCAGATCTTCCGGCCGGGTTGGGCGCAGGCCGAAACACTGAGCCGCGACGCGGTGCAGGAGGCACGGCAGCTTGGCGACGCGGCGGCGCTTGGCATCGCGCTCGACGGGCTGAAGCTCTCGCTCTACCCGGCGCCGGCCCTCGCCGAGCGCCTGGCGATCGCGAGCGAGATGCTGGCGATCGCCCGCAGGCAGAACAACGCGGCGCTGGAGATGCAGGCCCGCTCAAACTACGCCGAAGACCTCGTCGCGATCGGCGACATTCCGGCCGCGCTCGCCGCGGTCGACGAGTACACGCGGCGGGCGGAGGCGCTGCGCCAGCCACAGTACCGCTGGTACGCCCGCTGCGTGGAGACGGCGAGTGCCTTGTTCGCGGGCCGCTTCGCCGATGCCGGCCGCCTCATGCAGGAGGTGAGCGCCATCGGCACCGAGATCTCCGCTGACGCCGTGATCACCGCGGCCGCCCACCAGATCGTGCTGGTGCGGGCGCTGGGCCAGCAGGAAGCAGCGCTCGCCGCCCTCGGCGCGATGGTCGCGCGCTATCCGCATCTGCCCATTCACCTGCCGATCGCCGTGATGCACAGCGACCTCGGCCACGAGACCGAGGCGCGGCTTTCGTTCGAGCAGTTGGCCGCCGATCGCTTCAGCAGCATCGCCCGCACACCGGCCGCCTGCGGCTCGCTGGCAATGGCGGCCGAGGTGTGCGCGTTCGTCGGCGATCGGCAGCGCGCCGAGGTGCTGTACGAGTACCTGCTGCCGCATGGCGACAGCAACGCCCTCGTCGGTCTTTCACACGCCTGGCTTGGCTCCGTGCAGCGCTATCTTGCCCTGCTTGCCGCGACGCTCGCTCGCTGGGAGGCGGCCGAGCAGCACTTCGAGCAGGCCCTGGCGCTGAACCGGCGGATGGGCGGCCGGCCCGGGGAGGCCGCGACGCTCCACGACTTCGCGGCCATGCTGATCCGTCGCGGCCGGCGCGACGACCAGGCCCGTGCGCGGGAGCTCGCCGCGGCGGCGCAGCAAATCGCGGCAGAGCTGGGCATGGCGCGGCTGGCGGAGCAGGCCGCCGCCGTGCTCGCGGCGGCGGAAGGCGAGCAAGAACGTGCTCGCCGGCCTGCTCTGCCCGCCGGCCTCAGCGAGCGGGAGATCGAGGTGCTGCGCCTGGTCGCCGCGGGCAAGAGCAACCGCGAGATCGGTGAGACGCTGGTGCTGAGCATCAACACCGTGAACCGGCACGTCAGCCACATCTTCGAGAAGACCGGCGCCCAGAACCGCGCCGAGGCCACCGCCTTCGCCCTGCGTCACGCCCTCGCGTAAAGCGCCCGCCGACCCCCTGTGATCATTCCTTGCTATCGACACCGCCGCGACGGCCGCGGCAAGAATCCCCAGTTCCTTCGATGGCAGCCTGCTGCCGCAGCGGCAGACTGCAGACAGGAACGGTGGAGTTCAGCCGCGCGACGACCGCCGCGCGCAGGAGCCAGACATGATCAGCGCAGCCCAGGACTTCGAGGCAGCGTACCTGCACCGCATTCGCAACGATGTGATCTTGCCGGCGGCAGAACGCCGCCAGCGCCTTGCGGACGAGCTGGAACGGCTGGGCCCGCCCGAGCCAGGCGCCGGCCGGCCGCGGAGCTGGCCGGCGCGGCTGCTTGCCGCGCTGCGGACGCGGCGGGCGCGAGCCACGAAAACGCCCGCCTTGCCCGTGTAGCTGGCGGCTTCACGAAGAATCACGCCATCCGACGCGCGAGTTGAACGCACGGCGTCTCGGCCCCGCCCCTCTCCTTCTCCCGAGAGCACCCCGCGTTCCGCGTGATACGGAGCATCAGAGGCAGGAGAGGACCCTTCCGGCGTCGAGCAATCCGTCGGGAGCCAGCGAAACACGGCCTTGTGGGGCGAGTTCGGCCGGCGCGAAGCGGCCATGGCATGGCACCCGCGCGCGCCGTGACGTGAGCTGCCACCGATGGCGCGGCGATCAGACAGTCGGGGGGATGGCGGCTGCGCGGCGCAGCGCGGTATCGGCGAAGGCGCGCAGGCGGGCGCGCATCGCGTCTGCCGTGACATCGTGGCGGGCGAAATCGTGGTAGCCCGGCAGCCAGCGGGCGGGGTCCGGCAGCGGCGCCGTGATTGCCGCGAGATCCCACCAGTCCAGCCCGGACACGCGCCGACCCGCGGCGGCTTCATAGGCGGCGAGAAAGGCATCGGCCGCGGCCGGGCCTTCGAGCAGCGCCAGGTCCAGCCGGCAGGTAGCCACGTCGAGGGCCGGGTCGTCCACGCCGGCATGGTCCCAGTCCACCACGCCGCAGAGCCGGCCGCGGCGCCAGAGCGTGTTGCCGGCCCAGTAATCGCCGTGCACGAGCGCGGCCGGCGCCGCGGGCGGGGTGCCCTGCGCCAGCGCCGCGGCCAGGGCGGGGCCGTCGACGTACGGCGTGGCCAGCACATCCGGCTGCCGGCTGTGCTTCAGCGCCATCGCGCGGTGGTGGCCGGGGCCGGGCAGGCCGTCGAGGTTCAGGCCGGCGAGCGGCGCCCGGTGCAGCGCGGCCAGCGCCCCGGCCAGCTCGCGCAGCCAGGCGGCATAATCGCGCGGGTGCAGCTGCGTGCGGCCCGGCAATCGCGTCATCGCCAGCGCGGGCGTGCCGAACAGCTCGCCCGCGGGGTCGAACCAGACGGGGCGCGGCGCCGGGTAGCTCACCTGTCCCAGCAGGCGCAGGGCGTGCCAGCCCCGCTCCGGCATGCCCGCGTGGTCTGCTTCCAGCTCCGCCACGTAGCGACGCAGCACCAGCCGCAGCCGCTCGCCGGAGGGCAGCAGCAGATCGAGCGCGTGCATGGCGGCATCGAGGCCGCCGCCGAGCCGGCGCACACTGACCGCGCGGCTGTCCGGCGCCACGCGATCGGCGAAGCGCTGCAACGCCGCTCGCGGCAGCGGCCAGGGGCGACGATCCGGAACAGTCATTGGCGCAGCGTAGCATGTCGCCGCCGGCACGGCCGTGCGTTGCGCCCGGCGCGGCGAAGCCGCAGACTCATGAGTAGCTTCGGCAGATTTGACAGGGTCGCGCGCTCGCCCGCCGCGCTCGGCGGGGCGCGGCGCGGGAGGGCGCGTGGTCGCGATCAAGCGGCAGCCGCTGGCAATCGATCGCGACGGCGCCGGCGGCGCCCCGGCGGGACCGCGCCCGCCGCTGAAGTGGGCCGGCGGCAAGCGCTGGCTGGTGCCGCACCTGCGCCCACTGTGGCAGGCGCACCGGCAGCGGCGGCTGGTCGAGCCGCTCTGCGGCGGACTGGCCGTCACGCTCGGCCTCTTGCCCGAGCGAGCGCTGCTCAACGACATCAACCCGCACGCGGTCAACTTCTACCGCTGGCTGAAGCGCGGCCTGCTCGCCACGACGCCGATGGCGAACGATGAGGCGCTGTATTACACCCAGCGCGATCGCTTCAACGCGCTGATCGCCGGCGGCCAGGCGGAGAGCGCCGAGGCCGCCGAGATCTTCTATTACCTGAACCGCACCGGCTACAACGGCCTCTGCCGCTTCAACCGCCAGGGCGAGTTCAATGTGCCCTTCGGCCGCTACAAGCGCATCGCCTACACGCGCGACTTCGGCGCCTACCGCACCGCCTTCGCCGGCTGGGAATTCTCGCACGGCGATTTCGCCGCCGTGCCCATCGAACCGGGCGACCTGATCTACGCCGATCCGCCCTACGACGTCGAGTTCACGCGCTACTCAAAAGAGGGCTTCGGCTGGACAGACCAGGAGCGGCTGGCGCACTGGCTTGCCGAGCACACGGGGCCGGTGATCCTCTCCAACCAGGCGACGCGGCGCATTGAGCGGCTCTACCTGCGGCTCGGCTTCACGCTCGAGTTCCTTGAAGCGCCGCGCAAGATCAGCTGCACCGGCGACCGCACGCCCGCGCGCGAGGTGCTGGCGTTGAAAGGGGTCTGACGCCGTGCAGCCGCGCGACACGCGCACCGGGTCCGTGCTGGAGCAGATGATCGTGCCGGCGCTGCGCGGCGGCGGCTATCTCTGCAGCCAGCAGGTGCACGTCGGTCCGCGGCTGGGCGGCGGCAAGCACCTGGTCGACTTCGTGGCGACCGATCGCGCCGGCGTTTCGTACCTCGTCTCGGTGAAGTGGCAGCAGGTCGCGGGCACGGCCGAGCAGAAGGTGCCGTACGAGGCGATGTGCCTGGCCGAGGCGGTGCTGGCCAGCCGCGGCGAGTACGCGAAGGCGTACCTGGTGCTGGGTGGCGACGGCTGGAAGCTGCGCGAGTTTTACACCGGCGGCGGCCTGCACGAGCACCTGCGCCACGGCGACCTGGTCACCATTCTCTCCTTCGAGAGCTTCGTCGCCCGCGCCAACCGCGGCCAACTGTAAGGGCGTGGCGTCGCCGCAGCCGGGCATCCGCTTTCACCTTGACGAGCATCTCTCACCACGCATCGCCACGATTGGGCGGAGGCAACACGTCGATATCACGACATCGCAGCAGTTCGGCCGGTTGGGCATGAGCGACGAGCAGCAACTGCTGCTTGCGGCCGAGGATGGGCGCTGCTTCGTCACCCGCAACTATGACGATTTCGACGACCTGACCAGGCGCTTCGCCGCTGAAGGACGACCGCACGCGGGCGTTTTACTCGTGCCGCCGTCGCTGATGCTGTCGGACTTCGCCGGCATCGCCGCGGCGATCGGGCAATACGCGCGGGAACATTCCGACGGAATGCCGCCGTACATGATCGACTACTTGCGAACGGCAAGGAGCTAATCGAGGCGTTGCGAGTACCGCGTCGCGATGTACTCCGGCGTGATCGCCGCCTGCCGCGCGAGGCGCGCCCCGATCTCCTCGGGATACGCCGCCGCATACGCCAGCGCCGCCCGCAGCTGCGCTTCGGTGAGCCAGTGAAACGCCTCACGCAGCGCATCCCAGCTCTCGCCCATCTGACGGTGTGGGCCGATCACCTCGAAGACCTCGATCCCCGTACCGGCGATCCGGGCGCGACGCCCCGTCGGCCCGTCGGCAAAGACGATCCCCGGCACGCGGCGCATCTTCTCGGCCTCGGTGTCCGTCTCCAGTGTCATGCGTGCCTCTTCACGAGGTAGCCACCCCCGATTGCCGTTCCAGTGTAGCGCACACGTGCTGGCGCCCGCGGCAGACCCGCGATCGCCGGTCAGACCAGTGCCGTCCGAATCGGCGTACGCGAGAACGTAACGGGGCGGAAATCCGCACGACGCGCGGGCTACTTGACGCCCCAAGGGACGCGAACTAGACTCGGCGCACGCTGGGACAAGTACGGTGGAGGACTAGCGGAGGAGGCACTGACCGATGTCTGATTGGACCGTGGCCGAACTCGCCGAGCAGTTCAAGGCGGGCCATATCTCGCGACGACACTTCATCGCGAAGATGTTCGCCGCCGGCCTGACCATGCCGGTGATCGCAAGTGTGCTCGCCGCGTGCGGTTCGAGCAACAACGGCAAGAGTGCCGCAAAAACCGGCGCCGGCGCCGCTACGCAGGCGGCCAGCGCCGCGACGCAGGCGGCGGGCGGCGGCTCTGCCGCGGCCAACGCCGCGACTGCTGCGGCCAGTGCCGCCGCGAACGCCTTCACCCCGACCAAGCGCGGCGGCGGCGGCACGCTCAAGCTCCTGTGGTGGCAGGGGCCGACGCTGCCGCAACCGCACATCAACAACGGCACCAAGGACTTCGACGCCTCGCGCATCTTCTATGAGCCGCTGGCCGAGTTCGACGCGGACGCCAACCTCGTGCCCGTGCTCGCGGCCGAGATCCCGACCGTCGAAAACGGCGCCGTAGCCAAGGACGGCACCTCGGTCACCTGGAAGCTGAAGCAGGGCGTCACCTGGCACGACGGCCAGCCCTTCACGGCCGACGACGTCGCCTTCACCTACCAGTTCATTGCCGACCCGGCCACGGCGGCGAACACCGCCGGTCAGTACGTGACGGTCAAGTCGGTCGAGGCCGTCGATCCGCAGACGGTCAAGGTCACCTTCAAGAGCCCGGTGCCCTACTGGCAGACGGCGTTTGTCGGCGCCAACGGCATGATCATCCCCAAGCACATCTTCGGCCCCTATATCGGCAAGGAGTCGCACAACGCGCCCAACAACCTGAAGCCGCTGGGCACCGGCCCCTACAAGTACGTCGATTTCCGCCCCGGCGACAGTCTCGAGGCCGACATTAACCCGAACTACCACGTCGCCAACCGGCCCTTCTTCGATCACATCTCGCTGAAGGGCGGCGGCGACGCGCCCTCGGCCGCCCGCGCCGTGCTGCAAACCGGCGACTACGACTACGCCTGGAACATGCAGGTCACCTACGACGAGCTGCAGGGCATTCAGAAGGGCGGCACCGGTCAGATCGTGATCTTTCCCGGTTCCGGCGCCGAGTCGATGTACTTCAACTTCACCGACCCGAACAAGGAGGTCGGCGGCGAAGCCTCCAGCCTGCAGACCAAGCATCCTTTCTTCGCGGACGTCAAGGTCCGCCAGGCGTTTAACCTGATGTTCGACCGCAAGACGGTCGTCGATCAGCTCTACGGCAAGGAAGGGCAGATCGTCAACTACCTGGTCTACAACCCGAGCAAGTTCGCCCCGACGCAACAGACCCAGCTCACTTTCGACCCGGCGAAGGCCGGGCAGATGCTGGATGACGCCGGCTGGAAGAAGGGTTCCGACGGCGTGCGCGCCAACAATGGCGTGAAGATGAAGATCGTCTACGCCACGTCGATCAACAGTCTGCGCCAGAACGAGCAGGCGATCATCAAGAAGACGCTGGAATCGCAGGGCATCCAGGTCGAGCTGAAGTCGGTCGACGCCAACATCTTCTTCGGCGACGCCACCAACCCCGACAACCTGGCACAAATGCATTTTGACCTCGGCATGTGGACGAACAGCCCCGGCATCGATCCGCAGAACTATTTCCGCGCCTTCGTCAGCCAGACGCACGGCCAGCCCAACGACAACATCGCGCAGAAGTCGAACAACTGGTCGGGCACCAACGTGATGCGCTACATCAACCCGGCGTTCGACCAGATCTGGGAGCAGGCCGCCACGGAGCTCGACGCGATCAAGCGCGCCGACCTGTTCAAGAAGATGAACGAGATGATCGCCGCCGACGCGCCCAAGCTGCCGCTCGCCGCCCGCAACGGCGTCTCCGTCGCCAAGGGCAACCTGCAGGGCATGGACTTGCAGCCCTGGGCGTCGTCCGACCTCTGGCGCCTCGCCTACTGGTACCGCAAGACGTAGCCGGGGGGTAGTGCTCGGCACGGCGGTAGAGCCGGCCGGTTGGCGGTCTTTCTGCCGGGGAGCACCGCCAACCGGCCGCTTTCGCAGCAATGTGCAGACCGGGGCGGGAGGCGGCGCCGGCGCGCCGCCCGGGGGAGCTGCAGGTGACGACGTTCATCTTCCGGCGCGTGCTGATCGCGATCCCCACGCTGATCGCGATCAGCGTCATCCTCTTCACGATCCTGCACCTCGCCCCGGGCGACCCCTTCGCCGAGCTCGCCCTCAACCCCGACATTCCGCCGGAGGTGCGCCTCAACCTGCGCAAGCAGCTCGGCATCGACGACCCGCTGCCGGTGCAGTACGTGCGCTGGGCAACACAGGTGGTCAAGGGCAACTGGGGCTACTCGTTTGTCAGCCGCGTGAACGTGTTGACGCTGATCCGGCAGCGCCTGCCGACGACGCTGTTCATCGTGGGCACGGCCTACCTGGTCGCGATTCCGTTCGCCATCCTGATCGGCGTGGTTTCCGCCGTCAAACAGTACTCCTGGATCGACAACGTGGCGACGACGTTCGCCTTTCTGGGCATCTCGTTGCCCAGCTTCTTCACGGGACTGGTTTTCATTCTCATTTTCAGCATCTGGCTGCGCTGGCTGCCCTTCATCTACTCCACGCACTTACCCGGCAGCGGTCTGACCTACCTCTGGGAGCTGTTTAAACACGCGGTCATGCCGATCACGGTGCTGGCGCTGATCCAGATGGCCTCGCTCACGCGCTACGTGCGCGGCGCGATGCTGGATGTGATCGGCCAGGACTACGTGCGCACGGCGCGGGCCAAGGGGCTGGCAGAGCTGAGCGTGGTGATGAAGCACGCCTTCCGCAACGCCCTGATTCCCGTGGTCACGATCCTGGCGCTCGATCTGCCGGCGATCATCACCGGCGCGCTGATCACCGAGCAGATCTTCCGCGTGCCCGGCATGGGCTCGCTGCTGATCAACTCGCTGGAGGCCAAGGACACGCCGGTGGTGATGTTCATCGTCTTCACCTACGCGATCCTGGTCGTGCTGTTCACGCTGATCGCCGACATCCTCTACGGCTTTCTCGATCCACGCATTAAGCTCGCCTAGGCGGAGGAGGGCGAATGGCCGCCGGAACGGGCACTACAGCCGAACTGGCCGCGCGCGCGGAGCCGCTCTTTCAAGGCCGGCGGCAGCGCACGCTCTGGGGCGACGCCTTCCGCCAGTTTCGCCGCCACCGCATGGCCATGCTCGGCCTGATCGTCTTCAGCTTCCTGGTGGTGGCAACCCTGATCGGCCCGGCGATCTATCCGAAGCCGATCAACGACATCGACCTCGCGCAGAAGCTGCACGGGCCGAGCCTCTCGCATCCCTTCGGCACGGATGACCTCGGCCAGGACATCCTTGCGCGCGTGCTCTTCGGCGGCCGCGTCTCGATCGCGGTGGGGCTGGTGGCGATGCTGATCTCGGTCACGATCGGCACGCTGCTCGGCGCCCTGGCCGGCTTCTTCGGCGGCTTCACCGACGTGGTGATCATGCGGATCACGGAGGTGATGCTCAGCCTGCCGCAACTGCCGCTGCTGCTGCTGGTGATCTACCTCTTCCGCGACAAGCTGCGCCACGCCATCGGCCCCGAGCTGGGTACGTTCACCATGATCGTCGTGATCATCGGCGCCCTGGCCTGGATGCGCGTGGCGCGCCTGGTGCGCGCCTCCTTCCTCAGCATCAAGGAGAAGGAGTACATCGAGGCGGCGCGCTCGGTGGGCGTGCCTTCGGGCCGGCTGATGATCGTGCACATGCTGCCCAACGCGCTCAGCCCCGTGATCGTGGCCGCCTCGCTCGGCGTGGCCGCCGCCATCCTCACCGAGTCGGCGCTCTCCTTCCTCGGCCTGGGCTTCCCGCCCGACCTGCCGACCTGGGGCCGCATCCTCTACGACGCCAAGGACCGGCTGGACACGGCGCCCTACTGGGCGATGGCCCCCGGCATCTGCATCTTTTTAGCCATCCTCTCGATCAATTTCATCGGCGACGGCCTGCGCGACGCGCTCGACCCGCGCCGCACCTCGCAGTAGGCCGGCCAGGGCAACAGGCGTTTGCTCGCGCCGAGCGCAGGTTGCCCCGCTCCGGCGCATTTGCACTCTGGCCCGCCGCGCCGTACGCTTGCGGTCTCATTCCTCCGCATGCAGGCAGGCGCGGCGGCGTGGCCCGTACGTTCCCGCAACCCGGCCGGCCGCGATGTTCGCCGCTGGTCGCCCGTCTCGCCGGATCGTGCGGCGCGGTTGCCGATGAATCTGCCGTTTGGAGATCAGGTCGCCCGGCTGGCGCTGGCGCTGGTGCTCGGCGCCGCGATCGGCTTTGAGCGCGAGCGGCGCGACTACGCGGCCGGCTTCCGCACTCATGCCCTCGTCTCCGTCGGCGCCGCGCTGTTCATCCTCGTCTCGACCTACGGCTTCGACGACATCCTCGGCAGCCAGGGCGTCGCGCTCGACCCCTCGCGCGTGGCCGCGCAGGTGGTAACCGGTATCGGCTTCCTCGGCGGCGGCGCGATCATCGTGCAGCGGGGCACCGTGCACGGTCTCACCAGCGCTGCCGGCATCTGGTTCGTGGCCGCGATCGGGCTTGCCTGCGGCGCCGGCCTCTTCTCGCTGGCGCTGGCGGGCACCGTGATCGCGCTGCTGGTGCTGGTGCCCTTCAAGATCCTCGAACGCCGCGTCTTCCAGCGCGCCCATGTGCTGCTCGACATCCGCGTCGACCATGCCGAGGGATTGGTGAGCGCGGTGTACGCGTACGCGGAGGCGGCGGGCGCCACGGTGCGCACGCTGCGCATCAGCGGTGACGAGAAGCGGGGCGCCCGCTTGCTGCTCGAGCTGGATGCGCCGCAGGGTCGGGCGCTTGCAGGAGATCGAGGGCATCAACCGCACCACGCTGCGCAGCCTCTAGGCGCGTCGCGCGGCACCGCTCAGCGGATTGAAACGAAAGTCACACGCCGCGGGCGGGACCGCATGGTCCCGCCCGCGGCGTGCTCAGGCTGCGCTGCCGCCGTTCGCTCCTCAGTTGAACGGCAAGTAATGGTCGTTGGGGTCGTGCAGCAACGGCCAGAAGTGCCACGGGTTGTTGTCGATATAGTCCGCGTGGCCGAGGAAGTTGAGGAAGCCCCCTCCCAGATCCCAGTAGTCGAAGTCGAAGCTGCCGAGCAGGTCGGTGTCGATGTTGATGAACGGTTGCGGCACCAACGTCGGGCAGATGCCCACCAGGCAGATTTCGACGCCGGCCGAGGCCTTGAAGTGGGTGAAATCGTTGGCGATGACCGATACGCGCGGCACGTACTCGTTGGCGTTGGGCGCCGGGCCGGCCGGATTGAGACTCGCCGGGCTGCCGATGAAGTCGTAGCTGGTCAGGAACCCGTCGATCGGCGAGGCCGCCTCGAAGTCGAAGAACGCCGTGGCGACGATGTAGAAGACGCCGCACTCCGGCGGGATCCCCTGGCACTTCGTGTCGGTGTCGCCCGTGCTGAAGCCCCAGTTGGCCGACATGGACGGCGCCACGAAGTCGGCGACGAAGCGGCCGCCGTTGTCCTGCGTGAGCAGCGCGATCTCCACCGGGTTCGAGGTTGTGAGCGCGATGTTGCCCGGGAAGCCGATGTTGTAGCTGGCGTGCACCGAGGTCGGCGTGTTGGTGAGGATGACCTTCAGTGCCTTCTGGCCGTCGCTCGCGCCCGGCAGCGGCCCCTGGTAGATGGTGATCGTGCCGGGGCTGGCGCTGAAGTCGACGTTCGCATGGCCGCTGCTGGTGCTACCGAGGTCCACGTCGGCGTCCATCGTCGAGGGGATGTTGGGCACGTTCACCGTCAGGAAGGTGCCCGCCGTGTTCTCCAGCGCCAGGTAGAACGGGTGCGCCGCCGCCGACGGGATCTCCACGTGCGCCAGCGCCTTGAGGTTGACGGGGTCCACGCTCAGCGACGCGGCCTTGAAGCCGGTGAAGCGCACGCTGAGGAAGTCGAGCTGCCCCGCGCCGTTGCGGCGGTAGATCAGGTGGTCCTCGTTGGGCGCGAGCTGCGTCGTGCTGTTGTACAGGTTGTCCAGCCGGCCCATGAAGATCGGATCGCGCACCGCCGCGCCGCCGACGCCCTGGTCGAAGTAGCGCTGGTCGATCGTGCGGGCGAAGGCGCTGTACTGGATGCTGCCGCCCGCGGCCGTGAACGGGCTGTAGTTGGACGGCGTGTTGCTCTTCACATCGCGCGAGACGATGATCGCGACCGTGCCCAGCGCCGCCCCGGCCGTCAGCGTGGCGTGCGGGCTGGGCGCGATGCCCCAGGCCGCGTTCCAGTTGGCCGGGATGTTCTGCACGTCCAGCAGGATGTGCTTGTACTCGCCCTTAAGGATGCCCTGGTTGCTCGTCAGCTCCACCATCACGTGCGTGATCGGGTTGCTGAGCGTGAGCGAGGCCGAGCCTTCCACCGCGGGCGTGAAGCTGTAGGTCACGCTGGTCGGCACGCCGGTGATCTGTCCGACCACGTGCGTCACAAAGCCGCCGGTCTGGGTGATGTCGGCCGTTACGTCGATCTCGTTCAGCCCGCCGCTGGCCGTGAGGCTGAGCTGCGTGCTGAAGTCGCTGGAGAAGTTCACCGAAGCCGGCAGGTTCAGCAGCGACAACGTGGCGTTCAGGCCGAGGTTCGGGCCGGTGAGCGTCGAGGTGATGTCGGTGTTCCAGACGGCGTAGAGCGGGTGCGCCGCGGCCGTCTGGTAGTTGAAGCTGACGCCGCCGCTGTTGCCGTCGCTGAAGCTCAGCTTGCCCAGGTCCAGCACGCGGAAGCCGAACTTCTTCTCCGGCCCGCTGGTGCCCTGGTCCACCAGGTTGGCGTAGTCGCTGCCCGCCGTGGCGATCGCCGGCGGCGAGATGTCCACCAGGGCGCCGGCCGCCTCGATCGAGCCGATCGTGCTGCCCAGCGCGTCGACGTTGATCGCGTAGGCGGAGCCGTACGACCAACTGCTGGTCAGGCTCGGCGCCTGTTCGACGCGCACCCTGGCGTGCTTCAACCTCACGCCGAAGAAGCCGTCGGTGCCGGCCAGGCCGTTCGTCGTGTCGTCGCAGATCAACTGATAGAGGCCGAGCTTGCCGCCCACCGGGTCGGTGATCGTGAGGTTGAAGTGCCCGGCCGCCGCGTAGTCGATCTTCATCGCCTTCGGCAGGCTGCCGATGGCGAGACTGCAGGTCAGCGTGCCGATCTGGATGCTGCAGGTGATCGAGGCGATCGGGTCGCTGGCCGTGTACTGCCACTGATCGCGGAAGTTCGTGCCGGTCAGGTTCATGGAGCGCGGTACGTCGTGGATCTGGCAGTTGATGTTCACGTCGCCCATGCTGTGCGGCAGCACCGTGGCGCCCGCGTTGATCGCCAGCCGCAGTGTCATGTGGTTCGCCGCCGCCAGGCCGATCTGGAACGCCGTGGTCGGGTCGGCGGTGTTCAGGTTCAAGGTGACGCTCTGCAGCTTCGCGAAGCCGAGCGCCCAGCGGAAGCCGGCGGTGTCGTCCTCGAAGGCCACGACGTGGTCGAGCGTGGTCGGCCCGTCGGACATCGGATTCGCCGTCCAGATCGCCGGGAAGGTGTCCTTCGCGGCCATCGCCACGCCGACGAAGCCGATGAAGTCGCCGGGCTTGGTCACGCCCGCCGACACGGTCGGCAGCGTGGTCGAGTTGTTCCAGTTGATCGAGAAGTCCGGCACGCTGAGCAGCTTCGCCTCGGCCCGCTTCATGTTCAGACCGAAGAGGCCGCCCGGGCTGCCGTCGATCAGATCGATCACGGCGGAGCCGAGCGTGGGCGTGTTCTGCGCGCCGGAGGCCGGGCCGAAGGTGGCGCTGAGCTTGTTCGCCTGCAGCGCCAGGTCGGCCGTCAGCGGCACGCCGGTGAAGGTGAACTTCTGCTCGCGCGTGCCGGTGGATTCCGTACGATCCACCACCACGCTGTTGATCACGCTGTTGCCGGCGTGATGCACGCTGAAGGTGGGCGGCGAGGCGCCGAGGTTGAGGTTGATGCTCAGCGCCTCCGACGTCGGCATCTGGTCCACCGTGATCGTGTCGGTGAACGTCGCCGAGGGCGAGCCGCTCGCCCCGACCCCCTCGTCGAAGGTCAGCTCCGCCTTCGTCGGGCTGCTGGCTGCCCAGGTCAGCGCGACCTGCGAGGCGTTCGCCGGCGCGCCCAGCAGCTCGGAGGTATCGAGGGTCAGGCTGGCCGTCGCCGGCACGGGCGTCAGCCGCAGCCCGCTGTCGTTGAGGTCGAGGATCGAGGCGCCGGGCGGCGGCGGGTTCAAGGCGAGCTGGTTCTGGTACAGCCCGCCCAGGAACTTCACCGAATCCGGCGTGCCGCTGGAGGTGAGCGCCATGCCCAGGCTGTGCACGGTGCCGCCGAAGACGTTCGGCGTGAAGACCAGTTGCTCGCTGGCGGGGATGAACTTCGACTCCGGCGCCGGGTTGGCGCGCGTGTCGTAGCCCCAGAACAGGTAGGGCGGCGCCGCCAGGCTCTCGCTGTTGAAGGGGTCCATGGGGAAGGCGATGATCGCCGTCAGGTCGGGGGCGATGTTCCCCTTCGAGTCCGGCAGGGCGGTGATCGTCAGGCGGAGCTGGAAGGGCGGGCCGAGCAGTTGCTCGACCAGCACCTGGATGTCGTGGCCGCCCTGGCCGGTGGCGCCGTTGTTGTCGACATCGATCTGCTTGGGCGAGCCGGCTTTAAACGCCGTGATCTGCTCCACCACGCCGCCGGGTGCGCTGGGATTGCTGGAGCGCGTGATGATCGCGAAGGGCACCGGGTACTGCGCCAAGGCCTGCTGAATGCTGCTCGCCGAGAGCTTGTTCAGCACGTCCAGCAGATTGAAGTCGCCGGGGCTTGGCGGCGAGATCTGCGCGTGGCCGAGAGTCGCGGGCCGCGCCGCCGAACCGAGCGCCAGCGCCAGCAGCAGCGCTGCAAGCCAGATCAGACGAGGGAGCGATCGGGGCCGAGCCGGGTGGAGGAGACGGTGCGGGTGCGGGTTCACGATGCGTCCTCCTGCTGGCGGGGCGCCTGCCGCTGCACGGCTCACCGGCGCGGGTGGCCGGCGAACCGAGTCGCACCGCGGCGACGCTCCCGGCTGTGGCATCGGGCAGCGCGATGGCCACGGGCCATCTCCGGCGTACGCCTGCGGACGATAGACCTCCTGTGGTGGTGCGGGCGGGACACCAAATACGGTTTAGGACAAATCGTTCAGGGAATCCCAACAACGTTACCGTGCCCCCGGTCCGCCTGTCGCGCTTCTCGCGAACCACTTTTGTGAACGGAATCGGACAATTTTGCGAATCTGCGGGAGTGCCCGACCGCGCGAACGCGCCGGCCGGCCTCATGCACAGAAACGGCCGCGTGCGCACGCGGCGCCGCCAGATCGGGCAGGCGTGAGAGGAGTGACGGCGGGGCCAGCGCCGCGGCGCTAGATGCCCTTGCCGCCGGCGAAGTGCCGCTGCACCACGTCGCGCACCCGCCGCTCGTCGAGATCGTGGGCGGCCATGCAGGGCGCCATCTCGGCCAATACCGCGTCCGTGTCGCCCAGCTTGAGGTAGCGCTTGTACTGGTCCTCGTGCTCGATGCCGAGGGCGCGGCCGAAGACGGTGAGGTAGTGCTCGATCGTCAGCGGAGAGTCGGCCTCGTAGCCGCAGAGCAACCGCTGGCAGCCGTGATACAGCGTCGCCAGCGTCTGCGCGCCCTGCGTCACCGCCGCCTCGAGCTGCCGCGCCACCCGCGCCCGCCAGACCGCCTGGGCCGCGGGTGTGGCCGGCCAGGTGCAACTGCGCCCCCAGCCGTCTTCGCAGCCGGGGTCCAACAGCTCGATGCCGGGCACGGCCGCGAGCAGGCCGCGTACGGCGTCGCGCTCGCGGCGGCGTGGCTCGCTGTCGTTGTGATAGTGCAGCGCCACGCGGCCCGCCCGTGGCCGGCGCTCCGGCAGCAGCTCAAGGTGCTCCAGCAGGTACTCGGAGACGTGCTGGACCTTGTAGGGCACATCGGCCTGCACCACTTCGTCGTAGAAGTAGATGCAGGAGGGGCACCACATCACCACGCGCTCCGGCTGAAACTGCTCGAAGTAGCGCAGTGTGTTGGCGCTGATGTTGCCGGCCAGGTCGGCGTCGCCCTCGCGGTGATGCACGATGCCGCAACAGTAGGCCGGGCCGCCCACCATCTCGAATGGCTGCCCCGTGGCCCGGCTCACCAGGCCGAACACGTCGCTGACCGTGCGCACCAGGTGGCCGGTGCGCAGGATGTTGCAACCGAGATACAGCAGCACGGGCACGCGCCGCGGCGCCCGCGGCGGGCGGCTGTGCCAGGTCTGCTCGGATGGCAGCATCTGCAATTTGTTGAGCAGCAGGCCATCGCCGAAGTAGCCGGCGTAGTCAAATCCGCTGCGGATGTTCGTCTTGCCGGCCATCGTCACGCTCCCCGCGGGCGCGGCCGCCGCAACGGCGCGGCGCAGGCCCGCGCTTAGTATAGCGGGCCGCCGGACGCCGCCGATGGCCCGGCTGGATCCGTCACGCGGCCGCCAACGATAGGGGTTTCCCCTACTGCGCCGGTCGCCGCGCGCATAACCAGAACCAGCACCGCATAGACAGAGAGCCGATCGGCTATGATCACGCAGTACACACACGGATAACACGTTCAAAATCGTGTCGTCTGCCGCGGGCAATGGCAGCGTGCCGGTTTGCCACCCGCGTGCGCCGGCCGGCAGGCGACCAAGGGCTCGACCATGTCCTTCCCACCGGGCCGCTCCCGGCCGCTGGCCCCCTCCCGCACCACCGCGCTCGCCACACCCGCGTTTGCACAGGCGCTGGCCGCGGGCGATGCGGCGCGCGTGGCCGCGCTGCTGCGGCGCGATCCGGCGCTGGCCGCCGCGCTGCTGCCCGATCCCCGCGATCCTGCCCGGCCGCAGTCGGAGCGGCTCGCGCCCATGCACGCCGCCGCCCGCGCCGGCGATACGGCACTGCTCACGGCGCTGCTGGCCGCCGGCGCGCGGCCGGACGCCCGCGACGCCGCCGGCTACACGCCGCTGCACCATGCGGCGCTGCGCGGCCATGCGGCCGTGCTGCAGCAACTGCTGGACGCGGGCGCGGACCCGGCGGCGCTCGCGAGCTGGGAGGGAACGCCCCTGCACCTGGCGTCGGCGGCGGGCCGAGCCGGCTGCGTGCGCCGGCTGCTGAAGGCGGGCGCCCCTCCCAACGCGCGCGACGCCTCCGGCTGCACCCCCCTGCAACTTGCCGCGAGCGCCGGGCATGCCGCGGCCGCACAGTCCCTGCTCGCCGCCGGCGCCGACGCCGGGGCGAGAGACGCCGACGGCAGCACGCCCCTGCACCATGCCGCGCGTGAACATGCCGACGCCGTTGTGCGCCTGCTGGTCGCGCGCGGCGGCCGTCCCGACAGCTTCAACCGCCTCGCCGAAACGCCGGGCGATCTGGCCGTCGCGGACCCCGCTCCGGGCGCGCCGTAGCCGGCGCCCGCCGCTCACCCGGCCCCGCGGCGCCCGCGCCACGCTTGAGCCGGGTTCGCTGCCGGCGGCCCCAGCAGCCCGGAATCCGGGCGTTGTGCTCCGCTTTGCCGCCGCCGCAGGCACCGCTTCATCTGCGCCTCCATGCCGCGGGCTGCACTTTGAGGAGAGCGGCAAGCGCATGTGCTGAGCCCAGGCAATCCGAAGGAGGAGGTGTACCGATGTGTGGAGGCCCTGGAGATGTCACGATACTGCCCGACGACAGCCTCTGGTCGATCGCGCAGCGCGTCTACGGCAACGGCGCCATGTGGAACGCAACTCTTCGCGCTCAACGCCGGCCAGATGCTGCGGATCGCGTAGCGTCTGTCCGGAGCGGCAACGTCAGTGGGCCGGAGCCGTGCGCTTCGGCCCACTGACGTTGCTTCACGCCGATCGCGGTGGTCGGGCATCTGCGTCGCGCGGGTGGCTCGGCGGGGCGCAGCGGCCGTCCTCCGGCGGCAGGCGCACGCTCAAGTCGAACAGGCGCTCAAGCTCCGCCCGCGGGTCGCGGCAGAGACCGGCGTGCACGGGTGAGGTCTGCACCAGCGTGCTGCGCGGCGTCACCAGCCAGTCGAAACGCCGGGCAAGGGGCAGGCCGCCGATCTCGCCGGCTTCCGCCGCGCCCGCGCAGACCAGCGCGATCAGGTCCAGGTGCTGCTGCACCGCATCGAGGTCATCCGCGCTGAGCCAGGGCGCGAACACGGCCAGCCGTGCCCGCTCGAGCGCGAGGCGCGCGGCGAGGAAGCGCTGTTCCAGGCAGCAGAGCACGACGCCCGCGTTGAGGAACTCCTCACGCTCGACGCGGGGCACCACGCGCACGACGGCGTACTCAAAAACGCTCGCTGCGGGCACGCATCGCCTCTTCCGCGAACGCGCGCGGCGCGCGCAAGCGCTCGATCAGGTACTCGGCGTAGGCCCGTCGCTGCGCCGCTGCGTCGGTGAACGCTTCATCCTCTTCCAGCCAGGCGTCGGGGATCTGCTCGACGATGCCCTGCAACAGGGCGGGGGTGAGCAGTTCGCCGAGCCGCATGTCGGCCTCGGCCAGCGCCGTGGCGAAGCGCAGCAGCACATGCTCGCGGATCTGCGGAAACGGCCGCCGCGCCCGCTCAAGGTAGCCGGGCCAGTCGTAGTGGAAGAAGAAGGAGGCGCCGTTGTCGATCAGATATACCTGCTTGTGCCAGACGAGCAGGTTGGGATTGCGCGGCGTGCGATCGACGTTGCTGACCAACGCGTCGAACCAGACGACGGCCGAGGCCAGCTCCGCAGTGGGCCGCGGCGGCACGGCCGGATCAAAGGCGAACGCGCCGGGCAAAAAGTCCATTGCCAGGTTGAGGCCGGCACTCGCCTCGATCAGCGCCTTGATCTCCGGGTCGCGCTCGGAGCGGCCCAACACGGGGTCCAGCTCGGCGAAGACGACTTCGGGCACGGGCAGCGCGAGGGCGCGCCCAAGCTCGGCGGCCAGCAGCTCGGCGATCAGCACCTTCGGCCCCTGGCCGGCGCCGCGGAACTTGAGCACATAGGTGCCCAGGTCGTCCGCCTCGACCACGGCGGGTAGCGAGCCGCCCTCGCGCAACGGCGTGACGTAGCGCGTGACTGTGACCGTGCGCACGACGGGCAGCGTGGCCCTCATCCTCACTTCGTTTCTGTGGCCCCGCTCCTTCTCCCAATACTGGAGAGAAGGAGCGGAGCGATCCAGTGGCGAAAGTTCCCAGGTTAGCGGAGCGCTGCCGGGGCACGCGGTGCGCCTCTTCGCGGCCCGCTTCGCTCTACGACGGATCGCCCCTCTCTTCCATACGCTCGCAGCGCGTGGCGGATCTCGCGCCGCCTGAGTACGGGAGAGAGGTGGTCAGGATGAGTGAGGGCCAACGCGCTCGCCCACCACCAGCACGTGCGAGCTGAGGCCCATCAGCGTCGGCTCGCGCTCCACGGCGCGGATCGCTTCCAGCAGCAGCTCGCGCCGGCGTGCATCGTCCCACCAGGCGGCCAGATCGCGCACGACGAACTGCGGTCCTTCGACGGCGACGCGATCGACGATAACAAAGCCGGCCTCCGCGACCTCGTCGCGCAGATCGTCCGGATGGTGGAAGTAGGCCGTGGTCCAATATTGTTTCTCGGTGGGATTGCGGTGCTGGCCGTCGCGCAGGCCGCCCCACATCAGCGTCAGAAACTCCGGATCGTCCATCGACTCGAAGTAGAGGCCGGTGAGCAGACCGGCAAAGCGCGAGACGCCGACGGCGAAGACGCGCCCGCCCGGCCGCAGCACGCGGCGGGCCTCCCGCAGCGCCCGTACGCGGTCTTCTCGTTCGGTCAGGTGATAGAGCGGACCGAGCAGCAGCGCCACGTCGGCGCGCGCCTCCGCGAGCGGCAGCGAGCGCGCATCGCCCTGGATGATGCCGTCCAGCGGCGCTTCCGGCGGCTGGTCGGCCGCCGCACGTACGAGCCGGGTGTGCGCGGATACCAGGTCGAGCAGAATCACCCTGTAGCCGGCAGCCGCCAGCCAGCGGGCGTACAGCCCCGTGCCGCCGCCGATATCCAGCACCGTTGCAGGCGGCCGCGGCAGGTGGCGCCGCAGCAGCTCCTGCGTGCGTGCGAACTCCAGCGCACCGCCGGCGTCCTTCGACAGCCGCACCGTCTCCGGCTCGCGCGTGTAATAGGCGACGACCTCGGCCAGTTCCGGCGTCAGCGCCATCGCCGCTTCACTCCCAATTGCCTCGTTCGCTTCCGCCAGAGCAGGATACACGAGGCGCGGCGCCCGCGATGGCGCTACCATGCAAACCGGCGGCGATTCCATCTGCTCGTCTGTCTGCCCGAGGAGGCGATGCGCCATGCCCGACATCCGCGACCTGTCCGAGCAGCTCTGGAACGGCACGCTGAGCACGGCGGAGATGCACCCGGTGCACGGCCGCGTGCCGGAGGGCCAGGAGCTGGCCGAGGGGCTGCTCTACTACAAAGGCGTCGCCAGCGCCAACACGCTGGACACGGGCGACGGCCTGGTGATGCTCGATACCGGCGCCGTCAACGATCGCCGCCGCCTGCACGAAGCGGTGCGCGCCTGGCGGCCGGCGGCGCCGCTCGTCGCCGCCGTCTTCTCGCACCATCACGTGGACCACATCTTCGGCGTCGGGCCGTTCGAAGAGGAGGCGCAGGCGCGCGGCTGGGCGGCGCCGCGCGTCTACGCCCACGCGCTGATTCCCGCCAACTTCGACCGCTACCGCAAGACGCAGGGCTGGAACACGGCGATCAACCTGCGCCAGTTCGAGCTGCCGCCCGACCGCTTCCGCTGGCCGGCCGAGTACCGCTACCCCGACGTGACCTATCAGCAGGCGCTCACCTTCACCACCGCCAACCTGACCTTCGCCCTGCATCATGCCCGCGGCGAAACCGAAGACGCCACCTGGACCTGGGTGCCAGAGCGGAGACTGCTGGCGCCCGGCGACCTGTTCATCTGGGCGGTGCCGAACGCGGGCAACCCGCAGAAGGTGCAGCGCTACGCGGGCGAGTGGGCGGCGGCGCTGCGCGAGATGGCGGCGCTGGGCGCCGAGATCATGCTGCCCGGCCACGGCCTGCCGATCTTCGGCGCCGTCCGCATCCGCCAGGCGCTGCTGGACACGGCCGAGCTGCTCGACTCGCTCGAAGCGCAGGTGCTGTCGCTGATGAACGTGGGCGCCACGCTGGACCGCGTGCTGCACGAGGTCAAAGCGCCCGCGCACCTGCTGGAGAAGCCGTATCTGCGGCCGGTGTACGACGACCCGCAGTTCCTGCTGCGCAACATCTGGCGGCTTTACGGCGGCTGGTGGGACGGGGAGCCGGACAACCTGCTGCCCGCGCCCCGCGCCGAACAGGCGCGCGAGTGGCTGCAACTGGCCGACGGCCTGGCGAATGTGCTGGCGCGGGCGGCAGTGCTGAAAGCAGCGGGCAACCTGCGCCTCGCCTGCCATCTGGTCGAGGTCGCCGTGATCGCGGAGCCGGCCTCGCGCGAGGCGCACGAGCTGCGCCGCGAGATCTATGCGCAGCGCGCCGCCGGAGAGCCCTCCAGCATGGCCCGCAACATCCTCAACCACGCCGCGCTGGCCAGTGCCCAGGGCAAACGCGACCTCGCCGGCCAGGCGTGAACGGAGCACGATCCCATGTCCTCATCGCCGCTCACCGCTGCCTTTGAGCAGCGCCGCGAGGCGCTGGTCGCCCGGCTCGAACGGCTGACGCGGGAGGACGAGCGCATCGCCGCGCTCTGGTTGCAGGGCAGCCTTGCCGCCGGCACGGCCGACGCGCTCTCCGATGTCGATGCCTACCTCGCCGTCGTCGACGAGCAGTTCGATGCCGTCTACGGGGCCCGCAGAGAACTCGCCGAGTCGCTGGGTGCGCTGCTGTTCAGCGTCGACTCGCTGATTCCGGGATTGCTCGCGCTCCACTGCGTGGTCGAAGGGCCGGTGAAACTGAACCTGTTCTTCGAGCGGGCGAGCCAGGCGCCGAACGTCGATCGGCCCGCCGTGCGCCTGCTGGTGGACAAGACCGGGCTGGAGCCACGGCTGAAGCGCGGCTGGCGGCCGTCGGTGCAGAGCGCGGCGCAGCGCCTGCAGGCGGTCTTCAGCGGTACACGGCAGGGCTGCACCTGGCCGGTGCGCCTCTTGCTGCGCGGGCAATGGTGCGTCTTCACGATGGTCGAGCTGGAGGTGATCAACGACAACCTGGCGCTGCTCATGGCGGTGCAGACCGACCCGGCGCTGCTCTTTCACAACCGGCTCTCGTATCCGCGCCTGCTGCGGCCGGAGCAACGGGACAAACTGGACCGCCTGACGCAGGCGCTGCTGGCAGCGGTTGTCCGCCGCGATCTCGGGGCGATCCGCGACGTGCACCTGCGCATCAATGCGGCGATCGTGCGCGAGGGCCGCGCCGCCTACGCCGCACTCGACCTGACCTATCCCGGCAGCGAAGCGGGCGATGCGGCGATCCACGCCTTCTACGCGCGCCTGGCCGCTGGAGGATGCCGGCCAGCTCCCGGACCACTGATCGGGTTGGGCGGAGGCGACGCGGCCGCCCCGCTCAGGCGCGCGGCCGGGCTGGCTCGACGCCGTTGCCGTAAAACGCCGTCTGGCAGGCCGGGCCGCAGAAGTGGGCGCGCAGATCGGCAAGCGTGCTGTGGCAGTGGGCGCAGCAGCGCGGCATGGAACCGTGCTCGCGGTAGAAGGCGAGCTGGCGTTCCAGGTCGGCGACGATCGCGCTCACGCTGCTCCGCGGCAACAGGCGGCGCAAATCGGTAGCAAACGAGATCAGCTGCAGATCTTCCGGCCAGTCGGTCAGCAGCAGCGGCGGCGCCTCGGGGTACTTCAGGCGGTGAAGCAAATACGCCAGGCGATCGGCTTCACGGCCCAGGTAGGCGGCTGGCATCCGGCCGAAACCTTTCCTCTATGCGGGCACACACGGTGCATTCCCACCATAGAGGGCCGATCTCGGGCTGACGAGTCCCCCCGCGCGGTTATGGTCCACTGTCAGGAAACTGGCAGCATACCCCGCACAAAGGCTCCGGCTGCGATCTGAACCGGCTCAGCCGGCGACGGCGGTGTGCGCGAAGATCGCCTGCAGGCGCTCCTGCCGGCGCCGAGCCTCGCTCCACCACACCCAGCAGCGGGCATGGAACGCCTGCCGCTCTCCGGGGAGCGATCCCTCCGTCCGCACCATCAACGCTTCGTCGATCGGGGCGATCACCTGGTTGCAGCCAGCGCAGGTCGGTTGCATCTCATCCTCCGTCAGACTGCGACGCGTCGCAGCCCAGATACGCCGGTTTCTCGGTCGCGAAGACGGCACGGCCAGTTCCTTCCTCAGACTCTTCCCTTCCCCTCTGTCGAGGCGTCTCTCTATCTGAATTCGTGAGAAGACGGCCCGCGCTTAACCACGCGGCGGCATCAGCGCCCGGCACGGCGCCGGCCATGTAGCGGCGCGGCCGCCGATCGTGTCTCCTACTCGTATGAACGGTGTGGCGGGGCAAATTGGTCCACGGACGGGGGAACCCGGTGTTGTGCCGAACTGCCCGGCCCGCACACTCGTTCCCGCTTCGGCTGGGCGGCGTCCGCCGCCCGATCGTTCGGCGCATGCCGCCTTCAACATTGACGCGCACGTTAATGTCGGTCTACGCTGCCGGCAGTGCCCTGACGGGAAGGAGCTGCGTGATGGCCGGTCCAATCGTGCAAACCGCGGCGGGCGCCCTGCAGGGCGATAGCGAGGCGAACGGCGTGCTCGTCTTCCGTGGCGTGCCCTACGGCGCGCCGACGGGCGGCGCCCGCCGCTTCCTGCCGCCGCTGCCGGCGGAGCCATGGCGCGGCGTGCGCGACGCCACGGCCTTCGGCCCGATCTGCCCGCAGGGCGGCGCCGTGGCCACGGGCTCGCTCGCCGACCAGCGCACGATCGGCTTCCTGCCCGACCTGCCGCAGAGCGAGGACTGCCTGGTGCTCAACGTCTGGACGCCGGGCACGGATACCGCGGCCCGCCGGCCGGTAATGCTCTGGCTGCACGGCCGCGGCTACGCCGAGGGCGCCGGCAGTGAAGGCTGGTACAACGGCGCCGCGCTGGCCCGCCGCGGCGATGTCGTCGTCGTCACGATCAACCACCGCCTCAACGTCTTCGGCTACCTGCACCTCGCGGATCTCGACCCCGCCTTTGCCGGCTCCGGCGTGGCCGGGTTGCTCGACGTGGTACTGGCCCTCCAATGGCTGCGCGAGAACATCGCGGCCTTCGGCGGCGACGCCAGCAACGTCACGATCTTCGGCGAGTCGGGCGGCGGCGCCAAGGTCAGCACGCTGCTCGCCATGCCCGCGGCGGAAGGGCTGTTTCACCGCGCGATCGTGCAGAGCGGCCCCAGCCTGCGCGGCACCGAGGCGGCCGAGGGCACCGCCTTCGCCGAGCGCTTGCTCGCGCATCTCGGCCTCAGAGCGAACGAGGCGGCAAAGCTGCAGACCCTGCCGCACGCGCAGCTGACCGCGGCGCTGGCGAGCCTGCCGGCGCCCAGCGACGGCGGCATGAACATGGCCGGCGCCCCGCGCCGCGCCGCGCTCTGGCTGCGGCCGGTCGTCGATGGCGCCTATCTGCCGCAGCATCCCTTCGATCCGGTGGCCGCGCCGACGGCGGTGCCGGTGCCGCTGCTGATCGGCACGAACAAGGATGAGGCCGCGCTCTTCCTTGCCGGCGACCCGCGCCGGCGGCGGCTCGAAGAGCACGAGCTGCTGGAGCGGCTGACGCGACTACTGGGCGATCGGCGCGACGAGATCCTCGCCGTCTACCGCCGCACCCGGCCAGAGGCCACCCCCTGGGATCTGCTGATCGGCATCTCCAGCGAGCCCACGCGCCTCTCCTCGATCCAGCTCGCGGAGCGCAAGGCCGCGGGCGGCCCGGCGCCGGTCTTCATGTATCTCTTCACCTGGGAGAGCGACGCGCTGGGCGGGCTGTTCAAGTCCTGCCACGCGCTGGAGATCCCGTTCGTCTTCAACCAGCCGGCCGCCGCGCCGTTCACGGGCAGCAAGCCCAACCGCGCCGAGCTGGCCGCCTCGATGAGCGACGCCTGGGCGGCCTTCGCCCGCAACGGCGACCCAAACGGCGCGGGCCTGCCGCACTGGCCGGCCTATTCCGCGGAGCGGCGCGCCACCATGCTCTGCGACGTGCCCTGCCGCGTCGAAGAGGACCCGCGCCGCGAAGAGCGGCTGGTCTGGGCCGGCATGGCGCTGCGACGGTAACCGGCGGTCGCGGGCGGTTGCCGGCGCTACGTCGTCATCAGCGTGGGCGAGCGGCGCTCGGGCGCGATCGCGTCGGGGCCGAGCACGTACGCTTCCTTCTGGTAGACCTGGATGCGGTGGCAGCCGTGGTCGCAGATGAAGAGGCGGCCCTCGGTGTCCACGCGCACCGAGCCGGGGCCTTTGAGCCGTTTCTGCGGCTCCAGCCGCGCCATCTCGCGCAGGCGCAGCGGCTTCGGGTTGGCCAGCAGGTAGTCGCGGGCCACGCGCGAGAGGGTGGCGTCGCCCACGAACTGCTCGACGTAGCGGCCCTCCGGGCTGAAGAGCTGCACGCGGTTGTTGCCCCAATCGGCCACGTAGATGTCGCCGTCGCGGTCGACCGCAAGACCAGCCGGGCGGTTGAACTGGCCCTCCTCCGCGCCAGAGCTGCCGAAGGCGCTCACAAACTCGCCGCCGGCGTCGAAGATCTGCACGCGGTCGTTGCGCCAGTCGCTGACGTAGATGCGGCCCTCATCGTCCACGGCGATGCCCCAGGGCATGTTGAACTCGCCGGGGCCAGTGCCGAAGCGGCCGAACGCGGAGATAAAGCGCCCATCGCGGGAAAACCTCTGCACGCGGTGGTTCATCGTGTCCACCACGAGCAGGTTTTCATCGCTGCCTCCATCTGAATTCTCGAAGGCGATGCCGGAAGGGCGGTTGAGCTGGCCCTCGCCGCTGCCCGCCTCGCCCCACGTGCCGAGGCATTTGCCCTCGCCGTCCATGATCGTGATACGGTTCAGCGCCTCATCGGAGATGAAGAGCCGCTCCTCGCGATCGCGGATCAGCGCCGCGGGCCAGATGAACTTGCCCTCGGCCGTGCCGGCACCGCCGATCGTGTCGCGGTCGTCGTCGTCCCAGCTGTAGCGGCGGATCTCCGTGCCCAGCTCGCCGCGGCAGAGCACGTAGATGCGGCCCTCCTCGCCCAGGGCGATGTCCACCGGGTTGGTGGTCAGGCGGCGCATGCCCAGCGTCTTGATGTAGGGGAAGCCCGCCCGCAGCAGGGCGTGTGCTCGTGGCATTGGTGGTTTGCCTCCCTGTACTTGGTCCCTGCACTGCACCGGCCGTTGATCGGCCCGCACGCCGCGTTCGGCCCTCACCCCCGGTCGATCTCACGGTCCCAATCCTGGGAGAGGGGAGCTTCGGCACGAACTGAGAAGAAGACTCCCCTTCCCCTGGCATTGGCGGCAACAGGCATGAACCGGGTGATGAGGGCCACGCGCCCTAATTGCGGAACGGCCGGATCTGCTCGTAGCTGCCGCCGACGATCGGGTTGGCGTCCAGCCCCAGCCACTGCTCGAGCACCGTGGCGTAGACGCCGCGGAAGTCGATGTGGTGGCGCAGGTCTTCGCCATTGAGCTGCTGGCTCGGCTCCAGCGAGGGGTACTGGCCGTAGAGGCCGCCCTGCACCGGCTTGCCGATCAGGTAGGCGCCGCCACCGGAGCCGTGGTCGGTGCCGCTGCCGTTGTCCTTGATGCGCCGGCCGAACTCGGTGAAGACCAGCATCACCACATTGTCCGCGGCGTTGTGCTCGTCGAGGTCCTGGAAGAAGTCGGCGACGGCGCCGGACAGCTCGCCCAGCAACTTCGGGTGCGTGGCCAACTGCGTGGCGTGGCTGTCGTAGCCACCGTGCTGCGTGTAGAAGACGCGCGTGCCCAGGCCGGCCAGGTGCACGCGCGCCACGTCGCGCAGGCTCTTCGCCAGCGGGTTGTCGGCGTACTGCACCGTCGATTGATACTTCTCCGGCGCCTGCTTGAGCAGGTCGGCGCCGGTGAGCACGTCGACACCCGTGTGGCTCAAGTAGTCCTTGACGATGCCGGCGCCGACGGCGGGCGTGTACATCTCGCGGAAGATGTCCAGCGCCTCGTCGCGCTGCGCTTGCGCCTTGATCCCGCTCATCAGGCCGTAGGAGTCGAGATCGCCGACGGACGTCACCGGCACCTCCGGCGCCGCCAGCGCCCGCGGCAGCCCGCGCCCGAAGCTGATGCCGGTGAGCACGTTCTCGTGGCGCGGGTCCAGGTCGCGGATCGCCTTGCCCAGCCAGCCCTCCGTCGCCACCTTCTCCGGCTCGCAGGTGTGCCAGATATCCATGCCGCGGAAGTGCGAGCGGTTGTGGTTCGGATAGCCGATGCCCTGGACCACGGCCACCGTGCCCTGGTTGTACAACTCGTTGAAGCGCGCGAGCTGCGGGTGGAAGGCCAGCGTCTTGTCGATCGGGATCACCTGCTCCTCGGCCACGCGCACCGTCGGCCGCGAGTCGTGGTAGATGCCGTCTTCGTAGGGAATGACAGTGTTGAGGAAGTCGTTGCCGCCGCTGAGCTGCAGCACCACCAGCACCGGTTCACGTTCGGCAGCCGCCATCTCGAATTCCCTCTCTTGTCTGAATCTGCGCCCCGCCCCGCACGGCGCTAGGCGAACTGGTACTCGGGCGAGGCCACGATCAGCTGCAGCATCCGCGCCACGCGGCCGCGGCTCTCTTCCTGCTCCGCCTCGGAGCCGAAGCGCAGCTCGCCGCCGGACTCGGCGAAGCGCAAGAGCGCCGCGCGCGTGGTCGAGCTGGCGTCCAGCGGCCCAGCCAGCTCCAGGCAGCGATCGACGAAGGCCGCGGGGGTGAGCGGCGCGCCGCTGCTCTTCAGCTCCGCGGCGATCGCCTGCACGCCGGGCTTGCGCACGTCGCCGATTTCGTTGGCGGCGAAGTTGACGCGCTCGTTCAGCGTGCCGCCGTCGATCCACTCCTTGCCCGTGTGCCAGCCCTCGACCGTGGGTGGATTCATCAGCCGCTGGCCCATCAGCCCCGCGGCGCCGGGCAGCGCCAAGAGGCCAGGCTCAGGCTGGCGATGCGCGCCGGAGAGCTTGACGGTACCCACCACCAGCTCGATTGGGCTCTTCACGCGGCGGAAGCGCGCCTCTTTGAAGAAGTCGGAGTTGAACAGCACGCGCAGGATCGAGCGGATGTCGCCGCCGGTGGCGTTGTACGCCGCGATCAGCGCCTCGATCGCCTCCGGGTCGGCGGGCGGCGTCTGCTGCCAGGCGGGCACCTGCGGCTCGTCGGCCACGAAGAAATTATAGAGGTGGCGGGCGATGAAGCGGGCGGTGGCCGGCTGCTTGACGATGATCGCGACGATGTCTTCGCCGTTGAAGCGGCCCGTCTCGCCCAAAAAGGTCTTCTCGCTGTCGTCGTGGTCCTCGGCCCGGTAGACGAAGTGCGAGGGATAGTAGCCGTAAGGGTAGATGGGGATCGGCTGCGTGACCGTCCAGCCGGTGAAGGCCCGCGCCGCCATCTTCACGTCCTGCTCGGAGTAGTTTCCCAGGCCCATGGAGAACAGCTCCATCAGCTCGCGGCCGTAGTTCTCGTTGGGCGCGTCGCGGTGGTTCTCGGAGTTGTCCAGCCAGTAGATCATCGCCGGGTCGCGCGAGAGCTCGAGCAGGATGGTTTGCAACGGCTGCAGGCCGACGCGGCGAAACAGCTCGATCTGGCTGAGCGACGACGGTGTGTGCTCGCTCTTATCCCAGCCGGTGGCGAAGAGGCCGTGCCAGAACAGCGCCAGCTTCTCTTCCAGTGGCCGGCGGGAGTTGACCATGCGGTAGATCCAGCGGGCGTTCCACGTGCCCGGCGAATCCTGGTGCACGAGACCGGGAAAGTAGCGGCGCAGGATGTCGTCGTCGACGTCGGGCTGATCTTCGGGGTGCAGCAGCTCTTCGACCACGGACTCGTAGCTGCGCCCGGCGTAGGCATCGAGCTCGGCGCGGCTGGCGCCGAAGCCGGCGCGGCGCATGAGATGGGCGAGCAAGGCCACATCGCTCTCGGCCACGATTCCCTCCTCAGATCGGTTGTTGCCTTCGTGATCGCAGGCGATGGCAGGCGGCGAGGCAGATAGCCGCGGCGCTGCCCGCGTGGCCCTCGCCGGACTCCTTCGTAATACACCAGGCGCGGCAGCGCGACAACCAGGGCATGCCATCGGCGGACGGGGCGGCGCGTTCGAGCAGTGATCGGCACGGCGGCGAAGCGGGGCAGCGCCGGCGGCACCGCGCGTGCTGCAGGCGGCAGGCCAGCCATGAGCGCGCGACGTGGCGGCCGCAGCGTGGCGACGCTCTGCTGTTCCCGCTCACACGCGCACGGCTCTATGCTGCAGAGGCCCGCGGCGCAGGCCGCCCGCCGGCGCGGCGCCAGAGCTATGAGACATGCCAGAGGAGCAATGACGATGCCGCGTCTCCGCCAGGTGCCCCGCGCCGAGGCCACGCCCGCGGTGCTGCCCATGTACGACCGCCTCTTCGGTCAGCGCGACCCGGTGGCCGAGCCCGGCACGGCCACCGGCACGCCCGGCAACTGGTGGACGGTGATGGCGCAGTCGCCGGAGATCTTCCAGTCGTTCGTCGGCCAGTTCGGGCTGATCGGCAGCAAGAGCCGGGTGCTGCCGCCGCGCTTCCGCGAGCTGGGCATCACACGCACCGGCTTCGCCGCCGGCAGCCGCTTCGTCTTCTCCCAGCACTGTAAGGCCTGCCGCTCGGTCGGCATCACGGAGGAACAGATCGCGGACCTGCCGGTCTGGGCGTCCTCCGCGCAGTTCGACGCGGCCGACCGCGCCGTGCTCGCTTACACCGACGAGCTGGTGCTGGCCGACGGCCGCGTGCAGGACGCAACCTTCGCCCGGCTCAAGGCGCTGCTCTCCGACGAAGCGATCCTGGAGCTGACCTTCATCGTCTGCACCTACCGCCTGCACGCGACGATGTGCCGCGCCCTGCGCCTGGAGTACGACGACGTGCCCGAGCGCGTCGCCGAGATCCCGGCGCCGGCGCCGGGCGCCGCCGCGGCCGACATCATGCGGCAAATCAGCCGCGAGTGAAGGCGCGGCGGCCGTAACGTGCATCGGCCGAGGCGCTCCCGCAAGCCAATGTCACCCGCGCAGAGCCGCCTGATCGACATGCCATCTCGTGGCTACGCGGCACCGGCTCCGGCCTCCGCGCAGTGAACGCCTGGTGTCGAACGTCACCGCATTCATAGGAACATCGGAGGAACATCGGAGACACATCGGAACATCCAGCAGCCAAGGGAGACGGCGCGGCGCGGCGCCTGCAGAACAGCAACGGACCTGAGAGGTGGATGATCCGGCTGGGGACCGCGTCCCTAGGCGACCGGTTGGCCCTCCTCCAGCGGATAGCCGCGCTCCTTCCAGCCGCCGGAGCCGCCGACGAGGTTGACGGCATTGGCGAAGCCCTGCTGGCGCAGGAAGCGCGTGGCCCGTTCGGAGCGCGCGCCGCTCTGGCAGACGATCAGTAACTCGCCGTCGCGCGGCAGCTCGGCCAGGCGGTCGGCAAGCTCGCACTGCGGGATCGAAACGGCGCCGGGAAGGTGGAACGCCGCGTACTCGTGGGGCTCGCGCACGTCGACGATGAACGGCCGTTTTTCGGCGATGAAGGCGGGCGCCGCCTCCAGCGCCAGCTCCGGCACAGGATCCATGCCGTGCGGCGAGGCCCAGCCGGCCGCCATCTGGCCGACATTCGTGGCGATGATCGCGTCCATGTTCAGCGGCTTCGCCGGCACCGTGCCGGAGATCAGCTGCACAAACGCCTGCTCCGCGCCATCCGGCTGCTCGCGCAACGGCTCCAGCACGGGATTGTAGCGCCGCTCGAAACCGATCGTCGTGCTCGGCCGGCCGCACATGCCCTTGCCGCAGGGGCCGTCGAAGTGGCCGGGGAAGACCTCCACCCAGTCCGGCAGCTCCAGCAGGCGGTTCACACTCTGGAAGAGCGAGCGGGCGCCCGCTTCACCGCCGAAGTCGGGCCGGCCCACGTCGCCCACCAGCAGCGTGTCGCCGGTGAGCACCATCGAGGGCTCGTGGCTGCGCGCGTCGTTGATCACCAGCAGCGAGATCGCCTCGGGCCGGTGGCCGGGCGTGTGCAGCACACGCAGCCGCACCTGGCCGGCGTGCAGCTCGTCGCCGTCGTCCAGCGGGCGGAAGGGAAAGCCGACCTCGGCCGAGCGGTGCAGGCAGAGCTCGGCGCCGGTGGCGGCCGCCAGCGCCCGTGCGCCGGAGACGTGATCGGCGTGGATGTGCGTGTCGATCACCGAGAGAATGCGGAAGCCGTGCTGGCGCGTCAGCTCCAAATAGGGCTCGATCTCCACCGCCGGATCCACCACCATCACCTCGCGCGCCGGGCGCGAGCCGACGATGTAGGCGGAGCACCCGCAGTCTTCGTGCAACTCCTGGTGGAAGTACATGTCCGGCATGGTGCACTCCTTCAGCGTGCGAATTGGTCCGGCGCGGCGGGAATGTACGCAATTCTTTCATACACTGTAATGCGCTGCGACGGCCGCGCCAATCGGATCGGCAGAAAAATTCCCCCCTCCGCACCGCCCGTGTGAGCGCCGGCCGCCGTGCAGCGTGCCATGATCGGGGGCGCGGGCGCCTGCTGAACCCGCCCGCCGAGGAGCCGGCGATGTTTGCCCAGGTGATCGAGTCGCCCGCGCCCGCCGAGTCGCAGCCGCTGCGGCAGCGCGCACTGCCGCGGCCCGTGCCCGGCCCCGGCGAGCTGCTGATCCGCGTGCGCGCCTGCGGCGTCTGCCGCACCGACCTGCACGTGGCCGAGGGCGACCTGCCGCCGCACAAGCGCCCCGTCGTGCCCGGCCACCAAATCGTCGGCATCGTGGAAGCCTTCGGCGCCGTGCCGCCACCTGCTTCGGCCGCACCCGGAGGCGCACACCCTGCGCCTCAAGCCCAGATCGCCCTCGGCGAACGCGTCGGCGTCGCCTGGCTGCACCGCACGGACGGCGCCTGCCGCTTCTGCCGCGGCGGGCGCGAGAACCTCTGCGAACACCCGCTGTTCACCGGTTGGGACGTGGACGGCGGCTTCGCCGAGTACGTCGTCGCGCCGGCGGCGTTCATCTATCCGCTGCCGCCGGGCTTCTCCGACGAGCAGGCGGCGCCGCTGCTCTGCGCGGGCATCATCGGCTACCGCTCGCTGCGCCTGGCGGGGGTGGAGCGTGGCGGGCGGCTGGGCCTGTACGGCTTCGGCAGCGCCGCGCACGTGATCATCCAGGTCGCCGTGGCGCGCGGGCTGGAGGTCTACGTCTGCACGCGCGACGCGCCGCATCGGGCGCTGGCAGAAGAGCTGGGCGCCCGCTGGGCGGGCAACACCTTCGACCGGCCGCCGGCGCTGCTGGACGCGGCGATCATCTTCGCGCCGGCGGGGGAGATCGTGCCGGCGGCGCTGAAGGCCGTGGACCGCGGCGGGCGCGTGGTCTGCGCCGGCATCCACATGAGCCCGATCCCCTCGTTCTCGTACGACGACCTCTACTGGGAACGGCAGATCCTCAGCGTGGCGAACAACACGCGCGAGGACGGCCGCGCCTTCCTGGCGGAGGCGGCGCGCGCGCCGGTGCGCTCGCGCGTGCAGACCTTCCCGCTGGCCGCCGCCGGCGAGGCGCTGCTGGCGCTCAAGCACGACCAGATTCAGGGCGGCTCGGCGGTGCTGCTGGCGCCATGAGCGGCGCGGCACAAGCGTGGCGCGCATGGTAGACTGTGAGTAGAGTCCGCATCGATTTTTGGTCGATTCCTGCTGGAGGTCCGACGATGGCGACGCCGATTACCGCGCCCATGCTCGAGCTGCGCAACCCCGATACCGGCCGCCTGGATGCGCGGCGTATCGCAGGCTACCTGGCGATCCCGCTGTCGCGGCTGGCGCCCGCGCTCGGCCGCAAGTACGGCACGCTGCACAAGGCCCCCGATGCGCCGGCCGTGCAGGAGCAGCTGGCGCCGATCGCGCACAGCATCGAGATGCTGCTTGAAGTGCTCGACGACCGCGCTGCCGTGCTTGCCTGGATGAACGCGCCTCACCCTGACCTCGGCGGCCGCACCCCGCTCGCCGTGATCGAGATGGGGCTGACCAACGCCGTTGAAGGGATGTTGCAAGCCGCCTTGTGGGGGATTCCGACGTAATGCTGCCGGAGCCCGCCCTCCGTGCTCTCTTGCCCGAGCTTCCTCGGATCAGCCTTGCTGGCCCCTGGTGGCGAGCCGTCGCGTTCCGCCATTTGCAAGGCCCCCCTCCGGAAAAGTCAGCAAGCGGTTGGGCACAGCCCCTATGGCCGGGCGGACCCCGTATTGTTGGCGGCAGGTATACTCCGCAGCATCGCTTTGATGCTTTGTATCTTGCTTCGCATCCGGAGACGGCTCTCGCAGAGGTGGGCGCCGTTTTTCACGAGCCGGGAGGACGGTCCGTACCGCTGGCGAGCGAACCCTGGGTGCTAATCTCCATCAATGGCGTGCTAACGGACGTATTGGATGTCACGAGCGAAGCAATACTCGAACAGCTTGAAACGACGTTGCAGGAGTTGACCGGTGATTGGCGATACATGCAGTCGCTTGGCCAGGAGCCGCCGACGCAGCGGCTCGGGCGGCTGGCGCACGAGAGTGGCGTGATTGCAGCGCTGCGCTACGTCTCGGCCAAAAACCCGGCGACCGGCGCCGGGCTGGCAATCTTCACCGACCGTCTGCTACCGGGCGGCTCGGCCTTCCTGGAGGCGCTCGATCCGCAGGGCCGGCTTACGCAGCGGCTGCCTCCGGGCTGAACGCCAGCGATCCCCACCGGTGGCTCGACGCCGCCATCCCCCAAAAGTGGCTGCTTCCCCGTTGATCCATTTGAATGTTGATGAATGTTGAACGGTTGACGGCCCGGCGCCGCGCCCCGGATACTGGACGCGGCCGGTTCGGCGGCAAACGCCGCGGTCCGGCCCCGGGCGGCGGATCGAAAGGAGCGTTCACGATGACACCCGTTGTGGGAGCCAGCGCGTGCCTGCGCGCCGATCGATCGCGTTCTCGGAGGCAACGGGAGTAGCCGGCCGCCGGCTTCGGCCGCATGCCTGTCTTTCCGCCGCGGACGCACACCGTCCGCGGTTTTTTCATGCCCGCAAGACAGCGCCGCCCGCGCCCATGACCGCGCCGGCGGCAACGAAGAAGGAGGCGTTCTGTGCAACAGCACGTCACTGCCCGCCACGAGGGCACTGCACTACCCATGGACTACAACCACAACCGGCGATGGAGACGACAGAAATGTCCAGGGAACTGCTTCCCGACGAACACGTAGCCACGTTCTACGACAACGGCTGGATTACCGACGTGCTCTATCCCGTGAAGAGCGGCAAGGAGGCGACGGTCTACTGCTGCCGGGCACACCCGCGCACGGGTCAGCGGCTGCTCGCGCTCAAGGTCTACCGCGAGCTGCGTTCGCGCAGCTTCCGCAACGACGCGGTCTACACCGAGGGCCGCTTCCGGCGCGAGACGCACGAGCTGCGCGCCATGCGCAAGAAGACGGCGAAGGGCCGCGAGTTCCAGTTCGGCGCCTGGCTCGGCCACGAGTATGAGACCATGCGCACGCTGCACGCGGCCGGCGCCAACGTGCCTCGTCCGATCACCGCGGGCGAGAACGCGATCCTGATGGAGTACGTCGGCGATGTTGAAAGCGCGGCGCCGCCGCTGCAGAGTGTCGTGCTCCTGCCGAACGAGGCCGAGCAGCTCTTCACGGTAGCGATGCGCAACGTCGAGCTGATGCTCGGCTGCAACCTGATCCACGGCGACCTGTCGGCCTACAACCTGCTCTACTGGCAGGGACGGCTGACGATGATCGACTTCCCGCAGGCGATCGACCCACGCTTCAACAACGGCGCCTACAGCCTGTTGCAGCGCGACGTGGAGAACCTGTACCGCTACTTCCGCCGCTGCGGCGTGCAGGCCGACCCGGTGCGCCTCGCCGGGCGGCTGTGGGACCGCTTCGTGCGCTCGCAGCTGTGACGGCGGCCGGCGGTGGGACGATCTCGCGGCGAGCCGAGCGCAATCACGCGTTCGGCTCTGCCGCGGGGCCGCCCAGCGGGTGGCGGCTCACGATCTCCTGCCGGCCCTCGGTCTCGCCGATGAAGGCGATGCTCTCGACCGCGATCTCCCAGTTGAGCGGCCGCTCCGCGAGGCGCCGCACAATCGCCGCCGCGCCTTCGGCCCCGACATCGTCGAAGCCGATCGTGATGTGCGGCACCCAGCTATCCGGGTGGTAGTAGGCCTGCACAGCGAAGCCGGCGCCGGCGATCGCCTGCCAGAGCGCCTGGTGGAAGCGGCTCAGCGCCGCCGTGCGCACCACCGGCAGGTAGACGACGGGGCGCGGACCGGTGAATAGGCCCAGCCCCGTGGTGGTTACCACGAACGGCGGTTGCTCGCTGGCGAAGCCGTTTAGCGCGGCGCCCAGGGCCGTGCGATCGTACCGCTCCGCCACCTGGTACGAGAAGTGCGGGAAGGGTGTGGCGGCAACCCCGTGCAGGCCGCACGCACGCTCCAGCTCGGCCCAGAGCGCCTCGGCCAGCGCGGTGTGGCGCTCGTCCAGCAGGGAAACGACGCCCTCCACTGCCGGCTCCAGTCGGCGGCGGCCTGCCGGCTCCGCCCAGCCGCCATCGTAGCATCCACGCGCCGGGCGCTCCGGCTAGAATTGACCGGCGAGTCCTGCGCCGCCGGAGGGGAGAACGATGGCCGCCTGGGCGCCGCGCAGGCAGCACCGAGCGAGCCGAGCGGCCAGGGCGATCACGGAACCGCTGCTGCTCTGGGCGTTGCTCACCGCCGCCGCGGGCATTGCCTGGCCGCGGGCCGGCAGCGCGGGCGCCGGGTTGCTGCCATGGCTGCTGGGCGCAATCGTCTTCGCCACGGGCGTCACCGTGCCGCCGGCGCGGCTCGCCGCGGCGCTGCGCCGGCCGGGACGGCTGCTACTCGCGCTCATCGTGCAGTTCGGCCCGCTCTCGCTGCTCGCCTACGTGCTCTCACGCCTGCCCCTGAGCACGCCGCTGAGCGTCGGCATTCTTTGTATCGGCGTAGCGCCGTCGGAGATCAGCGCCGGTGCGATCACGCTGCTTGCTGGTGGCGACGCGGCGCTGGGCACGGCGCTGATGGCGGCATCGTTGTTCTGCGCCACGATCGTCACACCCGGCCTGCTGGCCGGTTACGCGGGCAATGCGGTGCCAGTAGACCGGGCGGCGCTGGGGCAGGAGCTGGCGCTGTCCGTCGGCGCGCCGTTGGCCGCGGCGCTGCTGCTGCGCTGGCTGTTCGCCGGCTTGCTGGTGCGGCAGCGGACGGAGGAGGCGTTGACCCTGTTCGGTGAGCCACCGTCCCTGCCCATGCCGCTCCCGCGCGCTGACATCGCTCCGGCGCTGGAGCTGGTCGATGCGGTCGCGCCGGCCGTTGCCGCGCTGGCCGTGCTGGGCCTGCTCTTCCTCGTCGCGGGGGCCGCGCGGCCGGTACTGCTCGGCGCAGACATCTTCGCCGCGGCTGCCTTCAGCCTGGGGCTGAACCTCGCCGGCTACCTCGCCGGCCTGGCGCTGTTTCGCCTGCTGCGTGAGCCGGAGCTGGCGGTGCGCGCCGCCGTCTTCGGCCTGGGCATGCGCGAGTTCGGGGTGGCGGCGGCGCTGGCGGCCGCCGTGCTGCCCGCGGCCGGCGCCGTCGTCGCGGTCTACGGCATCGTCATCCTCGTCACGGCGCCGTTGCTGGTGCGCTGGTATCGGCGGGAGTGACCCGCGGAACTCTCGGTCCCGCTCACCCGGAGGCGGACATGCCGGCGAGCCGCGGCGTGCGACGAGCGCATGGGAGCGCCGGGCGGCTCAGCCGCCGACCGTCACGCTGATCATCGTGGTGCTGCCGTTGGGGATGTAGCACTTGATCTGCTGCGTGCCGTTCTGTTTCGGCGCGGTGTAGTCGACGCTACGCGTGCGGCCCGCGGGCACTTCAACCTCCGGCACCTTGGCGCCGTTGACGCCCTCGAACTCGTGGTCCTTCTTGCCCTGGTTCTGGATCTTGAACGTCAGCTTCTCGCCCCTGGCGGCCTGCACCGTCTGCGGCGTGCAGCCCTCGTCCGTCTGGGCAATGGCGACCTGCCGGCCTTTGCCGCCGCCGCCGCAGGCGGTCCCCAGCAGCATGAAAACGGCGACAAGGAACAAGACTCCCGCGATGACACGGCTCATACGTTTCTACCTCTGGCTCAGCATGAGTATCGAGGAATCCTTGCGATCCTTCAGGACCGACCCGGTGAAGAGATCGCCGGCTGGACCGCACGCTGCGGCGGCCGCGCCGCCGCGGGCAACCAGAGGAACGCCGCCGCCACGCCGAGCAGGTAGAGCCAGTAGAGCACGATCTGCGAGAGCGCCGGCGCCGAGTCGTAGCCCAGCAACGTGTTGAGGAACTGGCCCAGCGTGGAGGTGCTGGCGATCAGCGCATCCGTGTCCCAGGGCCGCACGCCGATGTTGGACAACAGCCCCGATTCGTGCAGGTGGGCGACGCCGTTGGAGACGAGCCCCGCCGCCAGCACGATCACCACCACACCGGAGATGGTGAAGAACGGCTTGAGCGGCATGCGCGAGCTGCCGTGATAGAGGCCCACGCCGATGAACGCCGCCAGGACGAAGCCGAGCAGCCCGCCGATCACGAAGCTCAGGCCCGCGCCGGCCGTGGCCGAGCCGGCGAAGAGAAAGAGCGTGGTCTCCAGCCCCTCGCGGCCCACGGACGAGGCAGCGAGCAGCACCAGCGTCGCCATCGAGCCCGCGCCCAACGCCTGGTCCACGTGCGCCCGCAGCTCGCTGGAGATGCCGCTCGCCTGGCGCTTCATCCAGAAGGCCATCGCCGTGAGCAGCGCCACGGCGAAGAGCATGGTGAAGCCTTCGAAGCCCTCAACGAGCTGCGAATCCAGCTCGCGCGAGGCAAGCTCCAGCCCCGCGCCGACCGCGAGGCAGACCGCCGCGGCCACGCCGGCGCCCAGCCAGATCTCGCGGAAGTGGCGACGCTGCCCGGTGGAGCGCAAGTACCCGAGCAGGATCGTGATCACCAGCGCGATCTCGACGCCTTCGCGCAAGGTGACAAGGAAGGAGAACAGCATCGCTCGCTCCGCCGCACGCCCGGTCTGCCTTACGTGAAGTGAGTATGCCCTAACTTCACGAGTTAGGCAACCCTCTTTGGCGAGCAATCGATGGATGGATGCGACGCGTCTTCGCCGGGCCTCGCCGGCGAGCGCGGCCACGGGGCGCGGCAAAATAACGCAACCGATCGCGGTCGTCGCTGCCCCCGGCTGGTGTCTGCCGGGGTATAGTGTGCGCACGGTGCGGCAGTGCGGCAATGTGAAGGAGCAACGCCATGACGGCAGGCGCCTGGGCTTCTGCGAGATACCCGGTTTCCTACGACGTGCCGCGCCCGCAGCGCTACAACCGCTGGACGGTGGGCTTCCGCTGGATCCTCGCCATCCCGCAGCTCATCCTCTTCGGCGGCACCGGCTTCAGTTACTTCTTCACGCGCTTCGGCGGGCGCAGCGGCACGTTCGGCGGCTACTTCTTCGGCGGCGGCGTCCTCTCCGCGGTGCTGGGCATCCTGGTCTTCCTCGCCTGGTGGGCGATCGTCTTTACGGCGGTCTTCCCGGCCGGCATGCAGGGCTTCTGCCTGAAGCTGTTCCGCTGGGAGCAGAACGTGCACGCCTACATGGCGCTGCAGACCGATCCCTACCCGCCCTTCAGCGGCGACGAGCCCTACCCGCTGCGGCTCGGCGTGGAGCCGATCGCGCGGCACAACCGTCTTACGGTCGGCTTCCGCCTGATCCTGGCGATCCCGCATTTCATCGTGCTGTTCTTCCTCGGCATCGCGCAGGCGATCGTCACCGTCATCGCCTGGTTTGCCATCCTCTTCACCGGCCAGTATCCCGAGGGCATGTTCACCTTCAGCGTGGGCGTGTCGCGCTGGTCGGCGCGCGTGCGGGCCTACACGCTGCTGTTCGTGGACGAGTATCCGCCCTTCAGCCTGGAGGCCCAGCCGAACCGGGGCATGGCGTAGCGACGAGCGCGGGCGGCGGCTCTTCGCCGCTCAGGCCTCTTCCGGCGGCACGAACGGGTTTTCACGCACGTCCAGCTCCTGCTTCACCACGATCAGCCGGCGTGGCTCCACGTCCGCGGTGACCACCACCCCCGGCCCGATGTAGGCGCCGTAGCCGATCTTGACGCCGGGATAGAGCAGGGCGCCGATGCCCGTGCGCACGCGGGCGCCGATGATCGCGCCGAACTTCTCCCGCCCTGTCCGCAGCCGCTCGCCGCCGACCGTGGAGCGCACGGGCGCCGGGTAGAAGGGAAAGTTGCCGGTCACCGTGCCGAAGCCGAAGTTGCCGCCGTCATCGACCACGCTGTCGCCGAGATAGGTGTGGTGCAGGTGCACGCCGCTGCCCACCCAGGAGCGGGCGATCTCGCAGCCGTAGCCGATCTCCGTGCCGGCGCCAATCATGCTCTCGCGCACCAGGCTGTTGTTGCCGATCACGCAGCCCGGCCCCACATACGCCGGCCCGACGATCTTCGCGCCGGGGAAGAGGCGCACGTCAGGCGTGACCTGGCCGCCCGCGCCGGTGCCGCGCAGGTAGAACTGCATCACGTCCAGCACCTGCCAGGGGTACTTGATCGGAAACCAGTCGCCGTCGTAGCGCAGCAGCTCGTAGCGCTTTGCGCCGAAGAGCGCGGCCAGCGCCCGCTCGTAGTGGTCGTCGGTGGCGGCTTCGCCCGCGTACTGCTCGCGCAGCGCGGCGAACAAGGCGGCGGCGTTACGGTGCCAGTGCAGCACGAAGTTGATCAGATCGCTCGGCTCGTTGCCGGCGCCCGGCTTCTCCACGATGCCGCGCAACCGCCCGCCCTTCGCAACCGAGAGATAGCCCATCGGCTGGTACTCGCTCACCTGCCGGCCGGTGATGAAGCCGTCGATTCCTGCCGGCGCCGCCATCACCTGCTCCGCCACGTGCCCGAACAGCGCTGGCTCGACCACGTCGTGCGCCTGGGTAATCAGCAGCGGCCGTTGCGCCGCCCCGCCAAGCCGCCGCGCCACGGTCTGCACCGCGTCGCCCATGCCGGCGGCGCGCTCCTGCACCACGCACTCGGCCAGTCCGCCGGCCGCGTACGGCGCCAGCAGCTCGCGGATGCGGTCTTCCGTGCGCGCATTGGCGACGACCACGACATCACGGAAGCCGGCAGCGGCCAGTGCGTCCAGGTGATGCGCCAGCAGCGGACGGCCGAGCATCGAGAGCAGCGTCTTGTCGCGCAGCGGCTGGAAGCGGCTGTTGCTGCCGCCGGCCAGCACGACGACGAGCGTATTGGCGGGCGGCGTGGAAGAATCCACCGTGGCTCCTTCTGCGGGCGCGGGGCGGCGTGGCCCTACGCCGTCTCCACCAGCCGTTCGGCCAGGGGCCGCGCCTCGGCCACCAGCGGCGCGATCCAGTCGCGGAACGCCTGTGCCGGCGTGCTGCCGTTGAGGAACGCCGCGGGCAGCGGCCGCTCGCTGCGGGCGATGCGCTCCAGTGGGGCGCTGCTGAGCGTGATGCGGTAGGGCGCGTCCGGCTCGCGGTTGAGCGTCACGCAGGCGCCGCTCTCGCCGGCCAGCGCCAGTTCAACGGCATGGCGGCCGCAGGCGAACGCCTCATCGCGGTCCAGCGCGATCTGCGGCAGCAGCGCAACCTTCTGCATCGCCCCCAGCACCTCCAGCCGGCAGCGCGTCTTCAGGTCGGTTTGCAGCAGGCTTTGCAGGAAGGCGCCGGGGCCGTGCGAGTCGTCGTGGCCGAACGCGTCGCGCTGCACGTTGCGGCCTTCGCCCACCGGCCGGCCGGCCGCGTCTTCCGCGTGCTCGGAGACCACCAGCAGCGCGTGGCCACAGCGCGAGAGCGCGGTGTCGACCTCGCGCAGAACGCGCTCGCTCTCCAGCGGCTGCTCCGGTGCGTAGATCAGCAGCGGCCACGCGCTGCCCGGCTCCGCGAACGCGGCGGCGGCGGCGGTGAGCCAGCCGCTGTGCCGGCCCTTCACCTCGACCACGCGCAGCGGCTCTTCGCGCCGCATCGCCCGCGTATCCAGCAGCAAGAGCCGCGTGCAAAGCGCCACGTAGGCGGCGGCCGTGGCGTAGCCGGGGCAGTGGTCCATCTCCGGCAGGTCGTTGTCGATCGTCTTGGGCACGTTCAGCACGTGCAGCCCGCGCCCTCGATACCGGGCCAGCCGTGCCAGCCGGGCGCTGGTGTCGGCCGAATCGTTGCCGCCGATATAGATGTAATAGCGCACGTCCAGCTCGGCCAGCGTGTCGAGCAGCGGCTGCAGCTCGGCCTCTTCCGGCGCATAGCGGCAGGAGCCGAGCCAGGCGCCCGGCGTGCCGCGCAGCCGTTGCAAGAACGCCTCGTCCAGGCCGTCGAGCCGGATCAGGTCGCGTTCGAGCAGGCCGCGCACGCCGTGGCGCATGCCGTAGACCGGGCCGATCGCGGTTTCGGCGAGGGCCTGGGCGATCACCCCCGCCAGGCTGGCGTTGATCACGGGCGTCACGCCGCCCGACTGCCCGACGACGAGCCCGCTCGCCATCAGTGGCCCGTTCCCGCCGGGGGCGCCGCCGTCAGCGATGAATGGTCGGAGATGTTGAACGAGCGCCGCGGCAGTTCGATCACCGCCTCGTTGCCGACGATGCTGCGCCGCAGCACCGCGCCCTCGATGCGCGTCCCCTCGCCGATGATCGCGTCGCTGAGCACGCTGTCGACGATCTCGACCCGCGGGCCGATCGAGACGTACGGCCCGACCACGCAGCGCTCCAGCTTCGCCGTCGGATCGATCCAGCATGGCTCGACGATCGCGGCCACGGGTGTGAACTGCGGCCGGCGCCGGTGCTGCTCCACCAGGTAACGGTGCGTCTCCAGCACAGCGTCGATCGTGCCGGTATCGTGCCAGCCGTCCGCTCGCACCGGGCGGAAGCGGCCGCCGGCATCGAGCAGGCGCTGCAGGGCGCCGGCAAGATAGAATTCGCCCTTGAGCGCGTCCGCTTCGGCGATCTGCGCGTCGATCGCGTGGAGCAGACCCTGGTGATCGTTGAACATCCAGACGCCGATCGAGGCGAGGTTGCTCGGCGGATGTTGCGGCTTTTCGATGAAGCGGGTAATGAAGCCGTCCGCGTTCAGCTCCACCACGCCGAAGCGCGCCGGATCGGGCACCGGCTGCACCACCACGGCGCCGTCGACGCTGCTGTCGGTCACCAGTTCCAGCGGCGCTTCGAACAGCGTGTCGCCGAAAACGATCAGTAACGGTTCGTGAATCAGGTCCGCCGCCATCTTGATCGCGTGCGACTGCCCCTTCAGCTCGGTTTGCGTACGAAAACAGGGATGCATCGCGGCGTAGTTGGCGTGGACGTACTCCTCGACCTGATCGCCGCGCTCACCCACGATGATGATCGTGCTGCTTGGTCCCAGCGGGCGCAGATAGTCGAGCAGGTGCCCGAGCACGGGCTTGCCGGCGAGCGAGAGCATCGGCTTGGGGCGGGCGTGCGTGTGCGGGCGCACGCGCGTGCCCGCGCCGGCGATCGGCAGCAGGATCTGCATAACGGCTCCCCGGACAGAGTGCTGCGCCCATCATAGTAGGGGGCGGAGAGTAGGGAACAGGGAAGAGCGGACGTAGGGCGGGGGCCCAGGGCGTAGCTGCGATGCAAAACCGTCCTCCGCAACCCCCTCCTGATGCAAAATCGCGCGCCGCGCGACGGCTGCCCCGGAGAGGGGTCCAGGGGTGAGGCCCCAGCTGAAGGTGCTACCATGAACGGCAACACGGCGTGCGCCGCGGGCGCGTGGGAGGCGTTCCATGGCTGAGGAGCAACAGTCCTCGCAGAGCGGCTGGCACGCGGCCGCCTACCAGGTGCGCGGTCCCGGCGCACGCCGCGGCGGCCCCTCCCAGTTCGGCGATGCGCACGGGGAATCGTTCAACGCGCCGGGGAGACGAGCGGGCGCCGCCGCCATGCCCGGCGACGAGGGTGAGCTGTGGATCGCCGGCGACGCGCTCTGCTTCGCCGGCCGACACGAGACCTGGAGTGTGCCGCTCAACTGGCTGGCCGACCCCGAAACGGACCTCGCCGGCCTGACGGAGATCCGCCTGCACACCGCCGACCACGGCCGGGCGATCACCCTGGCGCTGGCCGGCGGCGTCGAGCCGGAGCGTGACCTGGCCGCGGCGATCAAGGCGGCGCGCACGGCCGCGCCGGCCGAGCGCGACCGCCGCGCCCTGGCCGATCTGACCGCGCTGCTGGCGCCCGCGCTGGCCGAGCTTGGACGGCTGGTACCGGAAGGCGAGCCGGGCGCCGCCCCGCTCGACCCGGCCTACGCCTCGCGGGCGCTGGCGCTGGCCGCCCGATTGCGCGGCGCCTGGCTGCCCTACTGGGGCACGCCCGCCAGCCGCCTGCGCGATGCCACGCTCGGCGCGCTGCTGGCCAGCGGCACGGCCGCGCTCGCGGCCGGCGATGCGGCGCTGCTCGATCGGGCCGAGCAGGCCGCGCAGCGCTGGCACAACGCCTGCGACGATCTGCAGCAGTGGTGCGGCCTGCCCGAGGGGACGCTGCCCGCGGCGCGCTGGCCGCGGCGCGAGCAGCTCGTCGCGGCCCCTGCCGCCGCGGCGCACGTTGCTCCGCCGGTCGCGCCCCCTGCCGCCGAGCCCGCCTTTGAACCGGCCCCGCCGTCGGTCGCCGAGACCCCGCAGCCGGCGCCGCCCGCGGGCCAGCCGCAAGCCGCACCGCCAACACCGCCGACGCCTCCAGCGCCGCCGGTCCACGCGGAACAGCCCGTGCCCGTGCCCGTGCCGCCTGCCGCGCCGCCCGCGATGCAGGAAGAGCAAGGCACGATCATCATCCCCGCGCCCAACCTGCCGCATCCGCCCGAGCCCGAAGCGGAGGGGGGCAACACGCTCGTGATCGCCACGCCGGGCCAGCGTCCGGCGCAGCCGGTGTCGCCGTTGCCGCAGCCCGTCGCCCCGCCCGTGGCGCCCCCCGCCGGCCCCTACGACGACCGCACGATCATCGCCACGCAGGGCCGCGCGGCTGAGGACGCGACGCCGCCGCTGCCTCCAGCGGCCGCCCCGCCTTCCGCGACGCCGCCAGGCGCGGAGAGCGCGCCCGCGGCGCCCGCGGCCGTGGTGACGGGGCCTGGGCGGCGCGGGTCCGGCGGCATGACCATGCTCTACCGGCACAGCGGCCCCGATGGCCCCATCGCCCGCAAGGAGCTGCAGCCGGATGACGCGGCGCGGCCGGATGTCGTGGAGACGTTCCTCAACATCGGCCGGCGCTTTCAGGCGGTGCAACAGCCCGGCTTCGTGCGCATCCTCGGCGCCGGCCACGACGGCCCGACACCGTACATTGACATGGAGTTCGTCGAAGGCGAGAGCATGAGCGCCCGCTTCGGCCGCATGGCCGTGCCGGCGCCCCAGGCGTTGGAGATCGCGGGCCAGATCGCCGCCGCCGTGGATGCCGTGCACCAGGCGGGGGTGGTGCATGGCGATCTGCGTCCGCAAAACGTGCTGATCGAGCCCGGCGGGCGGGTGGTGCTGCTCGAGCCGAGCGTCGCCTGCGACTTCGCGTTGGAGCACGCGCGCGGCACCGTCTACGGCGACCTCGCCTACCTCACGCCCGAACGCGCCCGCGGCGATGCGCAGAGTGCGCCGTCCGACATCTACGCGCTGGCCACGCTCACCTACGCCCTGCTGGCGGGCCGGCCGCCCTTCCTCTTCGAGAACGATCCCGGACAGATCTTCACGGCGCACGCGGAGGAGCCGCCGCCGCCGCTGGACAGCCTGCTGCCCGGGGCGCCGCCCGCGGCCTCGGCCGTGCTGGCCCGCGCCCTGGCGAAGCGGCCGAACGAGCGGCCGGTCGGCGGCGCCGCCTTCGTCGCCGATCTGCGCCGCGCCTTCGGCATGGGCGGCGCCGTGCAGCCACCGGCGACGATACAGGTCGGCGCCGCGCCGCCGCCCGGCCCTGCCCCGTCGCCTGCACCGCCGCCACAGGCCGGCCCCGTGCCTGCTCCCGTGCCGCCGCCCTCGCCGCCTGCCGCGCCGCCCGCGCCGCGTCCCGGCGCCTCGCCGCTGGGCAACCGGGGCGTTTCACCATTGGGCAACCGCGGCGCCTCGCCCCTCGGCCAGCAGCACACGCCGCCGCCTGTACCGCCGCCGGCGCCGCCCCGCAACGACGACCCGCCGGACGACGATTTCGACAAGACCGTGATCGTGCGTCCGCGCTGACGCCGTGCCCTGCCCCTCGCAGCCGCTGCCTGCCGCGCGTGCGGCGGGAGAGAGGGAGTGTCCATGCTGGAGACGATGATCACGGGCAGCCTGCCGAAGCCGTCCTGGCTCGCCGAGCCGAACGTGCTCTTCGCCCCCTGGCGAATCGATGCGGCGTTGCTGGCCGAGGCACAGGACGACGCCGTGCGCCTGGCGCTGGCGGACCAGCACGAGGCGGGCATCGACATCGTTACCGACGGCGAGCAACGCCGCCGCCACTACATCTGGGGCTTTCTCGACGGCCTCACGGGCATCGACACCGAGCAACTGGGCACGAAGCTGGCGCGCGGCGGCCGCTACGCGCGGCAGACGCGCGTGGCCCGCATCGTCGGCGAGGTGACGCGGCCGCGCCCGGTGCTGGTCGACGCCGTGCGCTTCGCTCGGGCGCACAGCGACCGCCCGATCAAGGTCACGCTGCCCGGACCGATGACGAGCGTGGACAGCCTGCTGGACGAGCACTACGGCGCCAGTGAAGAGGCGCTGGCGTTGCGCTTCGCCGCGCTGCTCAACGCCGAGGCGCGCGAGTTGGCCGAGGCCGGCGCCGCGATCGTGCAGTTCGACGAGCCCTGCTTCAATATCTACCTGGAGAAGGTCGCGGACTGGGGCATCGCCGCGCTGGAACGCTGCATCGACAGCGTCGCCGCGAAGACCGCCGTGCACATCTGCTACGGCTACGGTGTGCCCGGCGTGCTGGCCTGGAAGACGAAGAACACCGAGTGGGGCCAGTACGGTGTGACCCTGCCGCTGCTGGCGAAGTCCGGAATCGACGCGGTTTCCGTGGAGTGCGCGGCTTCCGGCGTCGATCCGGCCGTGCTGGCCGAGCTGCCTGGCAAGGATGTGCTGGTCGGCGTGATCGACGTGGGCATGGAGGAGGTCGAGACAGCGGAGGCGGTGGCGGCGCGCATCCGCCGGGTGCTGCCCTATGTGCCGGCCGAACGGCTCTTCCCCTGCACCGACTGCGGCCTGGTGCCGCGCAGCCGTGCCGCCTCCCGCGGCAAGATGCAGGCGCTGGCGGCCGGCGCGGCGCTGGTGCGGCAGGAGCTGGCGGCGCCGGCCGCCGTCGTCCGCGGCGCCTGAGCAGCAGGCGCACCGCGGCCGTCCGCGTCCTGGCGGCGCACGAGCGGATGAACCCGGCGGCAGCGGCAGGTACGATGCGACCAACGGAACGGACGCCGGCGATCCGGGCGGAAGGAGCGGCGTGAACGGCGCAAGCAGAAACGGCCGCGCGGCGGCGATCCGCCCCCTGGGCGAGCGCGTGCGTATCGTGCACGAGTGGCTGGTGCGCGTGGCCGGCTCGGAGCGCATCCTCGACGCGCTGCTCGACATGCAGCCCGGCATGCCGGTCTCGGCGCTCGTCTACGACCCGCGGCCCTTCCGCGGCAGCGCGATCGCGCGGGCGCAGGTCTCCAGCTCGTTCCTGCAGCGGCTGCCCGGCGCCACGCGGCGGTATCAGAGCTACCTGCCGCTGATGCCGCTGGCCGTGGAGCAGCTCGACCTCGGCGACGCCGACACGATCATCTCCATTCATCACGCCGTCGCCAAAGGGGCGTTGACGCGCGCCGATCAGCTGCACGTCTCGTATGTGCAGTCGCCGATGCGCTACGCCTGGGATCTCTATCAGGGCTACGTGGACGGACTCGGCTCACCGCGTGGCCTGCTCGTACGCTTCACCTTGCACCGGCTGCGCCAATGGGACGTGACGGCGGCGAACCGCGTGGACCTCTTTCTGGCCAACAGCCAGAACGCGGCGCGGCGCATCTGGCGTGCCTACCGCCGGCGGGCGCGGGTGCTCTATCCGCCGGTGGATGTGGCCGTCTTCGACCCCTGCCAGCCGCGCGAGGAGTACTATCTCGCCTTCTCCCGCCTGGTGCCGTACAAGCGCATCGACCTCGCGGTCGAGGCGCTGAGCGCGCTGCGCCGGCCGTTAGTCGTGATCGGCGACGGGCCGGAGCGTGCCCGCCTGGAGCGGCTGGCCGGGCCGAACGTGCGCTTCCTCGGCTGGCAGCCCGACAGCGCGGTGCGCCGGCACCTGCAGCGGGCACGGGCGCTGATCTTCCCCGGCGAAGAGGACTTCGGCATCGTGCCGGTCGAAGCGCAGGCCGCCGGCTGCCCGGTGATCGCCTACGCGCGCGGCGGCGCCCTGGAGACAGTGGTCGAGGGCGTGACGGGCAGCTTCTTCGCCGAGCAGGCGCCCGCCGCCGTGAGCGCCGCGATCGAGGCGTTTGAGCGTGGCCCGCGGCTTGAGCCGGAGGCGCTGCGCGCCAACGCGGAGCGCTTCTCGCGCGAGCGCTTCCAGGTTGAATTCGCAGAGGTCATGGCCCGCGCCCAGGCGCTGCGTGCCTCACCCATCGCGCTGGAGCGCGAGCTGGCGGCCGCGGCGCCGCTGCTCCCCACTCCAGCCTAAGCGGCGCGACGAACGCCGGCACGGGCAGGCGGCGCCGCGAGGTACCGCCGCCCGCGGCCAGCACGCCCGCTCGCCGCGCTGACTCAGAGCCAGGTCACGTCGCCGGCCAGGTCGGGCGGCATCGGCTTGCTCTTGAACACGGCGTACTCGCGCTTCGACGCGCCGATCTGCGTGGCGTCGCCGTGGCCGGGCCAGACGGTGACGTCTTCCGGCAGCACGTGCAGGCGGTTGACGATCGACTCCAGTTCCTGCAGCAGGTCGTTATGCTGGGCGGTGCGGCCGGGACCACCGTTGAACAGCGTGTCGCCGGTGAGCAGCAGCTTGCCCAGCAGCAGGCTGATACTGCCGGGCGTGTGGCCGGGCGTGTGGATCACGCGCAGGCGGGCGCTGCCGCAGCTGATCTCTTCGCCGTCGCGCAGCCTGCGGTCGATGCGCTCGGCGGGCACCTTGATCTCCTCGCCGTAGACGGCGACGGGCGCGCCGGTGGCGGAGCGGATCTGGTCGTAGCTCATCCAGTGGTCGGGGTGCCAGTGCGTGGCGACGATCGCGCGGACCTTCGCGCCCTTGAGCGCGGCGTCGGCGAAGGCCTCGATCACGCGGGCGCCGCGGTCGGCGTTGGTGCCGGTGTCATCGTCGGCATCGGCGGGCATATCGACGAGCAGCGCGTCTTTCGAGGCGGTATCGGCCACGATGTAGGCGTTGTTGTTGTACGGCTTCAGCGGCCCGACCTTGACGACGGTGATCGCGCCCTCGCGGTAGTACTCCATCGCGTCTGCGCCTCCTCTGCGGGTGACAGGTGACAGGGTACAGGGAACCGGCGACGGGGAACAGGGAACCGTACGGGCGGCGCCGGGCCGCGGCGTGATCGGCGGGCGGGCAGGCTGAATTTGCAAGAAAGAAGAGATAAAAGTCCGAATCGTTGTACCAGTCCCAGCGTTGACAGGCGCCGAAGCACGCACCCATACTACGGCGCAATGCGAATGCAATGAACGTTGCGATTGAGACGCGGGGGCTCACGCCGTGCGCACCGCCCTGGCCGGTGCGATGGAGAGATGTCGATGAAGCGTCTGCGCCTGCGCCCGCAGAAGATCGTCGTCGGACTTGTTTCGCTCGCCTTGCTGGCGGCCTGGCTGATCCCCGGCCGGCTGGCCCCTGCCATCGGCCAGACGGTGCCGCCGACACCGACACCGCAACCAACGACCGTGCCGCCGCGGGCGCCGGGTCCGGCCGGCGCCTTCCAGGCCGCCCTTGGCTGCGCCCCCGGCTTCTTTCCCCTGACGGACATCGCCTTCCCGGCGGTGAACGCGCGGCTCACAAGCACCTTCCAGGTGAGCAGCAACACCGATGGCCAGCCGCTGATCGCGGACACAGATCCGGTTCCCGCCTCGTTGATCCTGCCGGGCAACTTCGGAACTCCTGGGCCCGTCACCTGCGGTGCGGTGTTTGAGGGGAGTGGGGCGACGCCGGGCACGCTGAACGGCGGCGCCATCACCTACACGTTGGCGCCGAACAGCTATGCCGTGATCCAGGAGTCCGGCGGCCTGACCGCCCAGGTTTCCTGCGGCGACGCGACCAGCAACTCCTGTCTCGGCGCCAACTTCGTGCAGCAAACCGGTGTGGGCTCCGGCACGGGTTGGCTGGTTCCCACGCCGGAGAACGCCATCCACATCGTCGCGCTGCCGGGGGCGACGCCCGCACCGTTCGGCGCACCGCTGCCGGTGCTCAGCCTGCAAGCGGTGTTTACGCCGAACAAGGGATCCGGAACGCTGACCACGAACACGGCGATGATGTTCGTGATGCGGCCCTTCATCCTCTACAAGATCGGCATCACGGCCTCGCCCGTCAGCATTCCTGCGAAGGCGGGGCAGGGCAGTACGATCACGGTGACACTCAACCATTTCGACTTCAGCTTCAACGGCCCCGTGCTGACGGCCGGCGCCGAGTCGGGCACGGTGACGCTGACCACCGATATCGGCAACTTCGGCAGCCCGGGCCAGACGTCGATCACGCGGCGCTGCGGCAGCTCCACCAGCTTCGACGTGACGAGCTGCACCTCGGTTTCGGCCGTCCTCCTCAGCGACGGCACGGCAGGAACCGCGCAGGTGGCCGCGACGTTCGTGGGCGACTTCGCGAACCGGCAGATCTTTCCGTTCAACGGCTGCTGCTCGGGCGGCGTCGCCGGTCCAACCGCAACGCTGGTGACCTTCGCCAACGGCCGCCAGCGCTGAGGGCCGAGGCCGTTTCAGCAGGTCACCGGCATTGCGAGCCGCGGGTTTCGTCGATGCTGGGAGCATGGCTGTCCGGGCAGACGGCGGCAGTACGCGAAAAGGCCCCGTCCCGGCGGGCCGCTGGGGAAAGGCGGCACGCCGGGCGGGGCCGTTGGGCAGCGGGCGGGCCGCGGTGGGAGGCAACATCGCGAGCCGTCCGCCGGTGGGTTACCGATGGCTTCAAAACCGGCGTTCACGTGCGATCACACGCCTGCAAGCGGGAACTCGCGCCGGTTATGAAACCATGTCTTAATGGTTCGAGGGGTCCGGGGAAGGCCGCGCCCTGACCTCGTGAACTCATCATGCCGCGCGGCCCGGGCGGCTGCTTGATATACGGCTCACATGCGCCTTACCGCTTCCTTACACCCGACACCCGACACCCGACACCCGACACCCGACACCCGACACCCGACACCCGACACCCGGTGCCTGGCCACCCCCCGCCCTTCCCGCGGCCGCCCAGATGCTAGACTGGTGCCATGCCGCGCCCCGCTCGCGGCGCCACCGACGTTCCGGCGCAGGAGCCCGCCCGTGACGCAGACCTCCGCGGCGGCGTTGCCGCTGCAGACCGTGCTACCCGTCTCCGCCGGCCTCAGCGCCGCCGGCAACCTCAGCCTCGGCGGCTGCGACACGCTCGACCTGCTGCGCGAGTTCGGCTCGCCGCTCTACGTCTTCGACGAGGAGACGCTGCGCGGCCAGTGCCGCGCCTACGCGCAGGAATTCCGTGCCCTGGCGCCGGAGACACGCGTGCGCTACGCCTCGAAGGCGTATCTGGGCAGGGCATTGGCAGCCATCGTCAAGGACGAGGGGCTGGGGCTGGACGTCGTCTCCGGCGGCGAGCTGGCCGTGGCACTCTCCGTCGGCTTCCCGCCGGCCGAGATCGACTTCCACGGCAATAACAAGTCCGAACAGGAATTGAGCGAGGCGGTGCAGGCCGGCATCGGCCACGTGGTGGTCGATAATTTCCATGAGCTGACGCTGCTTGATCGGGTGGCGCAGGCCGCGGGCCGCCGCCAGAGCGTGCTGCTGCGCCTCTCGCCCGGCGTCGATCCGCACACGCACCAGCACACGACCACGGGCATCGTGGACAGCAAGTTCGGCTTCACGATCCAGACCGGCGACGCGGCCGAGGCGGTGAAGCAGGCGCTGGCGGCGCCGGGCCTGGAGCTGCGCGGCTATCACTGCCACCTGGGCTCGCCGATCTTCGAGCTGGAGCCGTACGCGCAGGCCGCCGACGTGATGATGGCCTTCGCCGAGCAGATGGTGGAGCGGCACCGCTTCGTGCCGCAGGAGTTCAGCCCCGGCGGCGGCTTCGCCGTGCAGTACCTCGCCGCCGAGCCGGCGCCCAGCGTCGCCGACTACGCCCGCGTGGTGATCGATTCGATCCGCTCCGCCTGCCGAAACCACCATCTGCCGCTGCCGGCGATCTCGATCGAGCCGGGCCGCTCGATCGTCGGCCGCGCCGGCGTGGCGCTCTACACCGCCGGGGCGCGCAAGGCGATCCCCGGTGTGCGCACGTACGTCTCCGTCGACGGCGGCATGGCGGACAACATCCGCCCCGCGATCTACGGCTCGCAGTACGAGGCGATCGTGGCGAACAAGCCGCTAGCCGCGCCGCAGGAGACGGTGACGATCGCCGGCAAGTACTGCGAGTCGGGCGATGTCCTGATCAAGGACATCGAGCTGCCGCTGCTGGAAGCGGGCGATGTGATCGCCATCCCCGCCTCGGGCGCTTACTGCCTCTCCATGGCCTCGAACTACAACCTGGCGCAGCGCCCCGCGATCGTGCTGGTGAAGGACGGCAGCGCCCGCCTGATTCGCCGCCGCGAGACGTACGACGACCTGATGCGGATGGACGTGTGGTAGGGGACGGGTGACAGGGAACGTGGAACACGGAACGGGGAACAGGGCGGCGGTGCGTGAACCGCACGCCGTGGCGATGTCGCGATCCGCAGAGCGCCGCGGCGAAGACGCCATGCCCGGACCTGGCTTCAGCCACGCGATACCCTCCATCCCGAACCCGGAGCCGTCGTCCTGGGGCCTGCTCGGGCAGGACGCCGAGGTGCGGGCGCTGGCGCGCGGCGTGGCGGAGGGGCAGCCGGCGCACGCCTATCTGTTCTCCGGGCCGGCGCAGGCGGGCAAGGGCACGCTGGCGCAGCGGCTGGCGCAGGCGCTCAACTGCGACGATCCGCGGCCGCTGCCGCCGGACGGCACGGCGCCCTGCGGCGTCTGCCGCCAGTGCCGCCAGATCGAAGCCGGCACACACCCCGATGTCACGGTGGTGACGCTCGGCGGTCTCTGCGCCCGTTCGGAGCACGACCACGGCAAGGACGGTTCCAAGGACATCCGTGTCTGCCAGGTGCGGGCGCTGGAGGAACGGATCAACCGCAGTCCGTTCCAGGGCCGCTGGCGCGTCGAGATCGTCGATCCGGCCGACACGCTCAACGCCGTCGCCGCCGACGCCTTCTTGAAGACGCTGGAGGAGCCGCCGGCCCGCGTCGTGCTGCTGCTGCTCACGGCGCGGGAAGAGGCGCTGCCGGAGACGGTGCGTTCGCGCCTGCGGCGCGTGGCCGTCCAGCCCGTGCCGGCCGAACCGCTGGCGGCATTCCTGGTGGATCGCGGCACGGAGCCGGGCGAAGCGGCGCTGCTGGCGCGGCTCTCGCGCGGCTGCACCGGCTGGGCGATCGCCGCCGCGGCCAACCGCACGCTGCTGGAGGAGCGCGCCCGCCGGCTGGACGCGATCGCCGCCCTCAGCGACGCGGGGCTGGCCGATCGCTTCGCCGCGGCGGCCCAACTGGCGCAGCGCTGGAGCAAGGACCGCGCCGGCGTGCTGGCCGAGCTGGACCTGTGGACGGAGTGGTGGCGCGACATCGCGCTTGGCGCTGCGGGCGCCGAGCGCGGTATCCTGAATGTGGACCGTCTCGATCGGATACGCGCTCTGGCCGCCGGCACGACGCCCATGGCAGTGGCGCGTGCTGCAGAGGCGGTGCGTGCGTGCCGCACGCACCTGGAAGAGAATGCCAACGCTCGCCTCGCGCTCGAAGTCATGATGCTGCGCGTGGCGGGCAGGGAACAGGGAACAGGGAACAGGGAATAGAGGATGGGCACCATGGCGTAGCGGTGCCGGTGCACACGCCGCACGGGCGACGAACAGGCGCCGCTGTATGGCTCCGCCGCCCCGTCGGATCGTCGCGGCGCTACGGCAACCGTCCCGTTCACCATTGCTCACGACCAATTGCCCGCTGCCCTCGACCCAGGCCGGAGGCCTGGATGGAAACCGCAGTTGTTGGCGTCCGCTTTCAAGAGGCGGGCAAGATCTACTATTTCGAGCCGGGCGGCTATCCAGACCTGACCGCCGGCGAGTCGGTCGTCGTCGAAACCAGCCGCGGCATCGAGTTGGGGCGCGTGGTGATTCCGCCCGGCCAGGTGCTGAACACCGAACTGACGGAACCGCTCAAGCCGATCCTGCGGCCGGGCACGCCGGAGGACATCGACCGCGCTGACCGGCTCAAAGTGCAGGCGCGGGAAGCTACCCAGCTCGCCCGTGGCCGCGCCGCGGCGCTGGGGCTGCCGATGAAAGTCGTCGCGGCGCAGTACACGCTCGACGGCTCACGCCTCACCGTCTTTTTCACGGCGGAGGATCGCGTCGATTTCCGTGAGCTGGTGCGTGACCTGGCCCAGCACGTGCATGTGCAGGTGCAACTGCGCCAGGTCGGCCCGCGCGATCAGGCCAAGCTGATCGGCGGCTACGGACGCTGCGGCCGGCGGCTCTGTTGCACCTCCTGGCTCACCGCCTTCCCCACGATCTCGATCAAGATGGCGAAAGAGCAGAACCTGCCGCTCAACCCCTCCAAGATCTCGGGCCAGTGCGGCCGGCTGCTCTGCTGCCTCTCCTACGAGAACGACATCTACAAGCAACTGCGCACCGAGCTGCCGAAGCCGGAGAGCTGGCTGAGCACGCCCTCCGGCAACGCCCGCGTGATGGCGGTGAACGCGATCAAGCAGATCGTCGTCCTGCAGATGGAGAACGCTCAGATCATCGAGATGACCGTCGCCCAGCTCGGCTTCTCGCTCGGCGTCGCGCGGCCGATCGCGCCGCCGCCGCGGCCCACAGCGCCGCCCGACGGGCGTAGCTGGATTGCGGCGCCAGCGGATGCTGCGGTCGAGCCCGTCCTGCCCGCTGACGGTGACGAGCACGTTCCGGGCGTCAACGGCCGCAGCGCCCCGCGCGGCCAGCCGAATCGCGTCGCCGCGGCGCGGGCGCCGGCCTCGGCAGCCACCCCGCCGCCGGCGGCAGAGCCGGTTCAGCCGGATGCGCCCGCCACGCCGGCACCTGCGGACGATGCGATGGAAACGCCCGGCGATGGCGCCCGCAAACGCCGGCGACGGCGCCGCCGCGGCGGCGGACATGCGTCCGGCGGTTAGCGCCGCGCGGCGGCCGCGTACACGCCAAACGCAACGACAGATGGCATACAAGCGACGCGAGCCGCTGCTGCTCGCGGTCTGCTGACCGCTCCTGGTGGTGGGCGATGCAGGTGCTGGGACTCGACCACGTACAACTGGCGATGCCGGCCGGCGCCGAGGCCGAGGCGCGCCGCTTCTACACGGGCGTGCTTGGCCTGGGCGAAGTGGCCAAGCCCCCGGCTCTGGCCGCACGCGGCGGTTGCTGGTTCGAGGCGCCGGGCGCGGTGGTGCATCTCGGTGTGGAAACGCCGTTCGCGCCCGCGTACAAGGCGCACCCGGCCTTTCTCGTCGCCGATCTCGCCGCCGCCCGCCGCGCCCTCGCCGTGGCCGGCGCCCCGATCGTGCTCGACGACTCGTTGCCCGACGTACGCCGCCTCTACACGGCTGATCCCTTCGGCAACCGCATCGAGCTGATCCAGCAAGGCGACGGCTTTTCAGGGCGCAGGGCGTAGGGGTGGTTGCGGCCGCCGCGCACCGCGGTCCAACCCTAGTGCTGCGTTCCTCAACGGGAGTACCCAAAGCGAGGGCGGTACAGGCGTGGCGTGGGCGGCGGCCGTCCCCACACCCACGGCTTCGCACGGGCGT
>Ga0070730_10000122_pt1 | contig 97607 bp, 104 predicted proteins | sample Coa_R1_3_FD_66447 | JGI IMG/M metagenome (GOLD analysis project Ga0070730, IMG submission 66447) | Surface soil microbial communities from Centralia Pennsylvania, which are recovering from an underground coalmine fire - Coalmine... | ecosystem: Environmental > Terrestrial > Soil > Unclassified... | reverse complement strand
CTCGCCTGGACGGTCGCCGAAGAGATCGAAGTCGCTCAGTCCAATGGCGAATTGACCCTGTCAAAGCGGGTCGAGGGCCAGCGCGCCCAGGCCATGTGGGGCCTCTCGCGCAGCCTGGTCGCCAACATGGTCACCGGCGTTACCACCGGCTTCGAGCAGACGCTCGAACTGGTCGGCGTCGGCTATCGCGCGGCGATGAAGGGCCAGGCGCTCTCCATGCAGCTCGGCTTCAGCCACGACGTGGACATCCCGGCGCCTGCCGGCATCTCCTTCGCCGTGCCGAAGCAGACCGAAATCAAGATTTCCGGCATCGACAAGCAGGCCGTCGGCGAGACCGCCGCCCGCATCCGCCGCATCCGTCCGCCGGAGCCCTACAAGGGCAAGGGCGTGCGCTATGCCGGCGAAAACGTCCGCCGCAAGGAAGGCAAGAAGAAGTAGGTCATGGCCCTTTCCTCCCGCGACTCCGCCCAGAAGCGCGCGCAACGCACGCGCACGCGTCTGCGTAAGCTGGCCAACGGCCGTCCGCGTCTGTCGGTCTTCCGTTCGTCCAAGAACATCTACGCCCAGGTCATCGACGATGAGCGCGGCGTGACCCTGGCCGCCGCCTCGTCGCTGGAAGGCGGCGAGAAGAAAGCCAAGGGCGCCGACAAGGACGCCGCCGCCCGCGTGGGCGCGCTGGTGGCCCAACGCGCCATGGAAAAGGGCGTCAAGGACGTGGTCTTCGACCGCGGCGGCTATCTCTATCACGGTCGGGTGAAGGCGCTGGCGGATGCCGCGCGTGAAGCCGGCCTGAACTTCTAAGGAACGCTAGATGGCTCGTAGAGACGACAACCGCGGCGGCCGCAACAATCGCGAAGAAGAACGCGATAGCGAAATCGTCGAGAAGTTGGTCCACATCAACCGCGTCGCCGCCACCGTTAAGGGCGGCCGCCGGTTCTCCTTCGCCGCTCTGATGGTCGTCGGCGACCAGAAGGGCCGCGTGGGCTTTGGTCACGGCAAGGCGCGCGAAGTGCCGGAAGCCATCCGCAAGGCGACCGAAGAGGCCAAGAAGACGATGATCCGCGTGCCGCTGCGCGAAAGCCGCACCCTGCACCACGACGGCAATGGCCGCTGGGGCGCGGGCAAGGTGATGGTCCGCTCGGCGCCTCCCGGCACCGGCGTCATCGCCGGCGGCCCGATGCGCGCGGTGCTCGAAACGCTCGGCGTGCAGGACGTGGTCGGCAAGTCGGTCGGCTCGTCGAACCCCTACAACATGGTGCGCGCGACCTTTGAGGCCCTGAAGGCCCAATCGTCGCCCCGCCAGGTCGCGGCCAAGCGCGGCAAGAAGGTCTCGGATGTCATCGGCCGCCGCGCCGACGGCGCCTCGACGCCTGCGGCCGACACCGCCGACGTGGAAGGATAATCTGAGATGGCCACCATCACCGTTCGCCAGACTGGCAGCCCGATCCGCCGCAAGAAGGATCAGCGCGCCACCCTGGTCGGCCTGGGCCTCAACCGCCCCGGCCGCGTCTCCACGCTGGAGGACAACCCCTCGACGCGCGGGATGATCGCCAAGGTCGCCCACATGGTGGAAATCGTCGAGAGCTGAGCTCTCGATCTTCCGATCCATTTTTCATAGCCGAGTCAGGGCGTTGGCCCTGGCGATTGATCTCCAAGGAGAGGCACATATGACCAAGCTCAACGAACTCGCGCCCCAAGAGGGCTCCACCAAGAACCGCATGCGCGTCGGCCGCGGCCCGGGCTCGGGCAAGGGCAAGACCGCCGGCCGCGGCGTGAAGGGCCAGAAGGCGCGCTCCGGCGTCGCCGTCCACGGCTTCGAAGGCGGCCAGATGCCGCTGCACATGCGCATGCCCAAGCGCGGCTTCAACAACATCCACCGCAAGGACTTCGCCGAGGTGAACCTGTGGCGCCTGGAACAGGCGATCGCGGCCGGCAAGCTCGACGGCAAGAAGGCGATCACCGCCGAAGTCCTGGTCGCCGCCGGCGTGATCCGCCGCGAGCTGGACGGCGTGCGCCTGCTGGGCAAGGGCGAGATCAAGTCGAAGATCGACATCACCGTCTATTCGGCCTCCGCCTCGGCGGTCGCCGCGGTCGAAAAGGCCGGCGGCAAGGTGACCACCACCAAGAAGGAAGCCCCGGCCGAGCAGGCCTGAGCCGACTTGCGACCATTCCGCCCTCGCAACTGAGTGCGGCGTGTCCTATCTGGTGGGGACCTAAGAATCTGGTCCGTTAGTCCGGGGAACTGGTGAATGGCTTCGGCCGCTGAACAACTCGCAGCCAATCTGAACGTCGAGGCCTTCTCGAAGGCCACGGAGCTGCACAAGCGCCTGATCTTCACGGTCGTTGCGATGATCGTCTATCGGATCGGCTGCTACATCCCCATACCCGGCATCAACATGGCGGCCTTCCTGCAGGCCTTCGAGGGCCAGTCGAAGGGCATGCTGGGCATGTTCAACATGTTCTCCGGCGGCGCCGTTCGGAACATGGCGGTCTTCGCGCTCAACGTGATGCCCTACATCTCCTCCTCGATCATCGTGCAGCTCCTGCAGACGGTCTATCCGCCGTGGGAGAAGCTGAAGAAGGAAGGCGGCGAGGCGGGGCGCAAGCAGCTCAACCAATACACCCGCTACCTGACCGTCATCCTGGCACTCTTCCAGTCCTTCGGCATCGCCATGGGCCTGCAGGCCGGCCAGGGCATCGTCGACAATCCGGGCATCTTCTTCGTGGTCTCGACGGTGGCGACGCTCACCGGCGGCACGCTGTTCCTGATGTGGCTGGGCGAGCAGATCACCAGCCGCGGCGTCGGCAATGGCGTCTCGCTGATCATCTTCGCGGGCATCGTCGCGGTGTTCCCGCGCTACATCCACCAGGCCTTCGAGCTGGCGCGCACCGGCGCGATGAATGGCGGCGGCCTGATCCTGATCTTCGCGCTGGTCATCGCGGTGACCTGTTTCATCGTCTTCATGGAGCGCTCGCAGCGCCGCCTCCTGGTGCAGTATCCTAAGCGCCAGGTGGGCAACCGGATGTTCGGCGGCGACACCTCGTTCCTGCCGCTGAAGATCAACACCTCTGGCGTGATCCCGCCGATCTTCGCCTCGTCGCTGCTCTTGCTGCCCAACACGGTGATGGCCTTCTTCGCCAACGCCAACCTGCCGCCCTGGATGCAGTGGCTGCCGGGCGCGGTGGGTCAGCTGCAGCATGGCCGGCCGACCTTCATGCTGCTCTACGGCGCGCTGATCGTGTTCTTCTGCTTCTTCTACACCTCGGTCGTGTTCAATCCGGAGGACACGGCTGAGAACCTGCGCAAGTACGGCGGGTTCATGCCGGGCATCCGTCCGGGCAAGCGCACGGCGGAATATCTCGACTATGTGCTGACCCGCCTGACAGTGATCGGCGCGGCCTATATCGCCATCGTCTGCCTGCTGCCCGAGATCCTGATCGGCTACTACAACGCGCCCTTCTACATGGGCGGCACCTCGGTTCTGATCGTGGTCAGCGTCACCATGGACACGGTGACCCAAATCCAGTCACACCTGTTGGCGCACCAGTACGAAGGCCTGATCAGGAAGTCGAAGCTGCGGGGCAACCGCGGCCGCTAGGGGCAAGTCTCGCAGGCTCCGCGAAGAGGGCCGGCGACGGGAGGGCTGATGAATCTGATCCTGTTCGGGCCGCCGGCGGCGGGGAAGGGCACCCAGGCCAAGCGCCTGGTGGACTCCCGCCAGATGGTCCAGCTTTCCACCGGCGACATGCTGCGCGCCGCCATCGCTTCGGGCTCGGAGCTCGGCCAACGAGTGGCCGGGATTATGGAGCGCGGCGACCTGGTCTCCGACGCCATCGTCATCGAACTGATCGAGGCGCGCCTGCCCGAGGCCGACGCGGCCGGTGGGGCGATTTTCGACGGCTTCCCACGCAATGTCGCCCAGGCGCAGGCGCTCGACGAGATGCTGTCGCACCGCGGCGCCAAGATCGACCTGGTGATCCGCCTGAAGGTCGACGACGAGGCCCTGATGCAGCGCATCGCCGGCCGCTTCGCCGAGAGCGGCCGCCCCGACGACAACCCCGACAGCTTCAAGGTGCGGCTCGACGCCTACAACACCCAGACCGCGCCGCTGCTCCCCTACTACCAGGGCCAGGGCAAGCTGGTGGAAGTCGACGGCATGGGCTCGGTCGAGACCGTGGCCGCGGCCATCGACAAGGCGCTGAGCGCCCCGCGCTAGCTAGTTCGCCGCCGCATATTCATGGATCGCCGCCAGGTGCGGCGCGATCTCCTCGGCCGTCAGGAACGAGCCGGTGAAACTGTTCTTGGCGAGCGTGACCAACTCGTCGCGCGTGAGCCCGACCGCCGCGGCGGTCTGCCGCCAGTTCTCCCCCAGATAGCCGCCGAAATAGGCCGGGTCGTCGGAGTTGACGGTGGCGTGCAGGCCCAGGTCCAGCATCCGCTTCATCGGGTGCGCCTTCAGGTCGTCGACCACGCACAGCTTCAGGTTCGACAGCGGGCAGACGGTCAGCGTCATGCCGCTCTTCGCCAGCCGCGCCACCAGGGCCGGATCCTCCAGCGCGCGGTTGCCATGGTCGATGCGGTCGACGCCGAGCACGTCCAGCGCCTCCCAGACATAGGCGGGCGGGCCTTCCTCGCCGGCGTGGGCCACCAGCTTCAGGCCGCGCTCGCGGGCCGCCTTGTAGACACCGGCGAACTTCGACGGCGGATGGCCCACCTCGGAGGAATCCAGGCCCACGCCGACGATGCGGTCAAGCCAGGGCTCGGCGGCCTTCAGCGTCGCGAAGGCGGCGTCCTCGTCCAGGTGGCGCAGGAAGCAGAGGATCAGCTTCGAGGTGATCCCGAGGCTGGCCTGCGCCTCCGCCATGCCGGACAGCAGCCCGTCGATGGCGACCGAGAAGGGCAGGCCCCGGTCGGTGTGGGTCTGCGGATCGAAGAACAGCTCCACATGCCGGACGCCATCGGCCGCGACGCGCCGGAAATAGGCCATGGCCAGGTCGTGGAAGTCCTGCTCGACCATCAGCACGCCCGCGCCCTGGTAATAGATGTCCAGGAAGTCCTGCAGGTTCGAGAAGGCATAGGCCCCGCGCACCTCTTCCACCGACTTGAAGGGCAGCGCGATCTTGTTGCGGCGCGCGAGCTCGAACATCTGCTCGGGCTCCAGGCTGCCCTCGATGTGCAGATGCAGCTCGGCCTTGGGGAGGCCTCGGATGAATTGGGCGTCGGTTGTCATGCGCCGACTGTCGCGACCGCCGCGGGCCGCCGTCAAGCGCGGCGACGCGCTAATGGGCGACCGGTTGACCCTTGGCCTTGTAGACCGTCCCGCCCTTCATCACGAAGGCCACGTGCTCCAGCACCGTCACGTCCTTCAGCGGGTCGGCGTCGACGGCGATGATGTCGGCGTAGCGGCCGGCCTGGACCGTGCCGATGTCCTTGGTGTCGCCGATCAGGTCGGCGGCGTTCCAGGTGGCGGCCTGGATGGCCTCCATGGGCGTCATGCCACCGTTCACCAGCAGCTTGAACTCCTGGGCGTTCTCGCCGTGGTTGCTCATGCCGAAGGTGTCGGTGCCAAACGCGATCTTCACACCCGCCGCATGGGCGTCATGCAGGTTCTTCAGCATGGTGGGGATGACTTCGAAGGTCTTGCGCACCGTGTCGGGGTTCAGGTCCTCCGGGTGCTCCTTGGCGTGGGCGTAGATCTTCGCGCCCACCAGCTGGGTCGGCACAAGATAGGCGCCGTGTTCCTTGAACAGCCTGTAGCTCTCGGCGTCGCCATAGGTGCCGTGCTCGATGGAATCGACGCCGAGCGCCAGGGTGTGGTCGATGGCCTGCTTGCCGTGGGCGTGGGCGGCGACCTTCATGCCCAGCGCATGAGCCGTCTCGATCACCGCCTTGATCTCGTCGTCGGCCATCAGCTGTAGGGCCGGGTTGTCGCCGATCGAGGCGACGCCGCCGGACGGCATGATCTTGATCAGGTCGGCGCCCTCGGCGCGCAGCTTGCGGACTGCACGCCGCGCGGCCTCGGGGCTGTCGATCAGGTTCTCGGTCCAATGCGGGTGCTCGAGCTCGGGATCGAGGCCATTGGCGTCGTCGCCGTGGCCGCCGGTGGGGCTGAGCGGCTTGCCGGCCACCCACAGGCGCGGGCCCGGGATGACGCCGCCGTTGATCGCGTGCTTCAGCGCCACCACCACCTCGGTCTCACCGCCGCAGTCGCGGGCCGAGGTGAAGCCGGCCAGCAGGGTGTCGCGGGCGTAGTTGGTGGACTCGATGGCCGCGTCATAGGCCGTGGCGGTGACGTTGTGGTGGATCGGGTCGCCCTTGTGGAAGCCTTGAGTGATATGGACGTGGTCGTCGATCAGGCCCGGGAGCACCGTCGAGGCGGAGAGATCTATGACCTCGGCGCCCTTCGGGGCGGTGAAGCCGGGTGTGACGCTGACGATGCGGTCGTCGTGGATCAGGATGGTCACCTGGCCGGTCGGCGCCTTGCCTGTGCCGTCGATCAGCCGGCCGGCGTGGATCGCGACGTCCTTGGCGGCCGCCTGGCCGGCCCCCGTCGCCAGAATCGCCGCCAGACCGGCCGCGGCGAGCATTTTTGAGCGCAGATTCATCTGATTTCCCCGGCAAACACCCCGAATCGAGCCGCTAGGTGAGGGCGCCGGCGATCCGGGTGCAAGGCCTCGGGCTTAGCCCGGGACGCGAGGACAATTGCCATCCGCCGCGGCTTCATGCTTTCCTTAACCACCCCAGCGCAGAGTCTCCTGCGCCTAATGGCGGGTATTATGCTTACGGAACCGGGCGGGGCAGTGGCCTTGCGCCCGCACTTTTCCGTTCATAAATAGGCGTTTCCGCAGTTGACGGAGCCGCTTCGATCCCTATAACGGAGCGCTTCCGCGAATGAGCGCGAAAGACGAACCGGCTTGACCTTCGGGGCGAGGGGCCGGGGCGCCGTTCGCGCTTCTCTTGCGTGACCAGGAGAGATTTACACGTGGCCCGTATCGCTGGCGTCAATATTCCGACCAACAAGCGCGTCGTCGTCGCGCTGCAGTACATCCATGGCATTGGCCCGGCGAAGGCGCGGGACATCGTCCAGAAGGTTGGCATCGAGGACGCTCGCCGCGTCAATCAGCTGACCGACCAGGAAGTGCTGCAGATCCGCGAGACCATCGACCGCGACTTCACCGTCGAGGGCGACCTGCGTCGCGAGACCGCCGTCAACATCAAGCGGCTGATGGACCTGGCCTGCTACCGTGGCCTGCGCCACCGCAAGGGCCTGCCGGTCCGCGGCCAGCGCACCCACACCAACGCGCGGACCCGCAAGGGCCCGGCCAAGCCGATCGCCGGCAAGAAGAAATAAGAGAGCGTATCGATGGCCAAGGAACCGGGTCGCGTTAAACGCCGCGAACGTAAGAACATCACTTCGGGCGTGGCGCATGTGAACGCCTCGTTCAACAACACCATGATCACCATCACCGACGCCCAGGGAAACACCATCTCCTGGTCCAGCGCCGGCATGATGGGGTTCAAGGGCTCGCGTAAGTCGACGCCCTACGCCGCGCAGATGGCCGCCGAGGACGCGGGCCGCAAGGCCGCCGAGCACGGCGTCAAGACGCTGGAAGTCAACGTCTCGGGTCCGGGTTCGGGCCGTGAGTCGGCGCTCCGCGCCCTGCAGGCCGTCGGCATGACCATCACCACCATTCGTGACGTGACCCCCATTCCGCACAACGGCTGCCGGCCGCCCAAGCGCCGGCGCGTCTAGAGTCGAAGTACCCCATTCCCTGCGCCGGACCGCGTCTGCGGCCGGCGATCCTGCGTTTTCGAGGGACATCCATCCGTGATCGAACGAAACTGGAACGAGCTTATCCGTCCCGAAAAGCCGCAAATCGAGACCGGCGCTGACGCGAACCGCAAGGCGCGCCTGGTGGCCGAACCCCTCGAGCGCGGCTTTGGCGTGACCCTGGGCAACAGCCTGCGTCGCGTGCTTCTATCCTCTCTGCAAGGCGCCGCTGTGACGGCGGTGCAGATCGACGGCGTCGTGCACGAGTTCTCCTCGCTCGAGGGCGTGCGCGAAGACGTCGTCGACATCGTGCTGAACATCAAGGGCCTGGCCGTGCGCATGCACGCCGAGGGCCCCAAGCGCATGACGCTGCGCGCCACCGGCCCTGGCGCGGTGACCGCCGGCCAGATCGAGGTCCCCTCGGACATCGAGATCCTCAACCCCGACCACGTGCTCTGCACCCTGGACGAGGGCGCGCAGGTGCGCATGGAGTTCACCGTCCAGACCGGCAAGGGCTACGTCGCCGCCGAGATGAACCGTCCGGAAGACGCTCCGATCGGCCTGATCGCCGTCGACGCCCTCTATTCCCCGGTCAAGCGCGTCGCCTACCGCGTCGAGCCCACCCGCCAGGGCCAGAGCCTCGACTACGACAAGCTGATCATGGAAGTCGAAACCAACGGCGCCGTGACCCCGGTGGACGCGGTGGCCTACGCCGCGCGCATCCTCCAGGACCAGCTGCAGATCTTCATTACCTTCGAAGAGCCGAAGAAGAAGGTCGAAGGCGAGGCCAAGCCGGAACTGCCGTTCAACCCGGCGCTGCTGAAGAAGGTCGACGAGCTGGAGCTCAGCGTCCGCTCGGCCAACTGCCTGAAGAACGACAACATCGTCTACATCGGCGACCTGATCCAGAAGACCGAAGCCGAGATGCTGCGCACCCCGAACTTCGGCCGCAAGTCCTTGAACGAAATCAAGGAAGTGCTGGCCGGCATGGGTCTGCACCTCGGGATGGACGTGCCCAACTGGCCGCCCGAGAACATCGAAGAGCTGGCCAAGAAGTTCGAAGACCAGATGTAGGAAACCCTGCGCCGACTCCGGGGCCGCTTTTGCGGCCCGGGCCCGATGAAGCCGCAACCGCGGTGAAGGGCTCCGGCGCATCGCTACGACCCAGGCGGGAGCAGGCTGGGATTTGATCAGGCAGGACGTATCCCTAAGGAGCGTCCTTGGTGGGCCAGACGGTCCAGGAGATACGAAATGCGCCACGGTTCAGCCCATCGCAAACTCGGTCGCACGACCGCCCACCGCACGGCCATGTTCGCCAACATGGCGGCCAGCCTGATCAAGCATGAGCAGATCGTGACCACGCTGCCGAAGGCCAAGGAGCTGCGGCCCTTCGTCGAGAAGCTGGTGACGCTCGGCAAGCGCGGCGATCTGCATGCGCGCCGCCAGGCGATCAGCGCCGTGCGTGACGTCGAGCAGGTCGGCAAGTTGTTCGCCGTGCTGGGCCCGCGCTATGCGGAGCGCAACGGCGGCTACATCCGCGTCCTGAAGGCGGGCTTCCGCCACGGCGACAACGCGGCCATGGCGGTCATCGAGTTCGTCGATCGCGACCCGGCCGAAAAGGGCAAGGATTCCGGCCCGGTCGCCGCGACCTTCGGCGACTAAGCTTTTTCAGCTAAGCTACTGAATTCGAAGGCCCCGCAGGCATCCTGCGGGGCTTTTGCGTTTGCGGCTTTTGCCGTGACTGAAATCGACTTGCCGCATAGCCCAGCTAGGGTCGGGCCATGACCCTCCGCAAGCTCGCCGCCGCCATCGCCCTGCTGTTCGCGCTCGTCGCCGAGCCGGCCTTCGCTCAGCCGTCGCCGGCGGCCGCGCCACCACCGCCGGTGACCATCCTGGTCTCCATCGACGGCTTCCGGCCTGACTACCTGGACCGGGGCGTCACGCCCAACCTGCTGGCGCTGGCCAGGTCGGGGGTCAGGGCCGCCATGCGCCCGTCGTTTCCCTCGAAGACCTTCCCCAATCACTACGCCATGGTGACCGGGCTGCGTCCGGACAAGAACGGCATCGTCGCCAACAACATGACCGACGACGCCATCCCGGGCGTCAAGTTCGCCATGAGCAACACCTTGGCGGTGCTGGATCGCCGCTGGTGGGATGAGGCCGAACCCATCTGGGTGACCGCCGAAAAGGCGAAGATTCTCACCGGCACGGTGTCCTGGCCGGGGTCGGAGGCGCCGATCCACGGTCTCTGGCCCAAGCACTGGGCGCATTTCGATCAGTCGTTTTCCTCGGACCTGCGCGTGGACATGCTGATGGCCTGGATGGCCTTGCCAGCCGAGACCAGGCCGCAGTTCGCCACCCTCTATTTCGACATCGTCGACTACGCGGGCCACCACTTCGGTCCGGACTCGCCGCAGGTGACGGCCGCCGCAGCCAAGGTCGACGCCGCGATCGGCCGGCTGCAGGCGGGGCTGGCGGCGCGCGGAATCGTCGCGAACCTGGTGATCGTGTCTGACCACGGCATGGCGGCGCTCAGCGACGACCGCCGCATCTTCATCGACGATCTCCTCGACAAGGACGCCTACAGCGCCCTTGAGCTCGGCCCGATCGGTTCCATCTATCCGAACCCCGGCCACGAGGCGGAGGTCGCACGCGTGCTAACGGCGCCGCACCCTCATTTCCAATGCTGGCGCAAGGCGGACATCCCCGAGCGCCTGCACTACGGCCACAACCCCCGCGTCGCGCCGGTCTTCTGCCTCTCCGAGGTCGGCTGGTCGCTGACCACGCACGACTATCATCCCCGCGAGCCCAGCCTGGGCGATCACGGCTATGACAACGCCGCCCCGGAAATGCGCGCCACCTTCATCGCCGCCGGCCCGGCCTTCCGCCACGGCGTCAGCTTGCCGACCTTCGACAACGTCGACGTCTACCCGCTTCTCGCCAAGCTGATCGGGGTGACGCCGCAGCCGAACGACGGGACCCTGACCGATCTGGCGCCCGCCTTGACCAACTAATTTCGATATGCGTTAAATATTGTCGTCCAACGCAAGGAGTGCGCCGTGGCCGACGAACCGACGTTCAAACCCACAGCCTTCTACCTCGACCCTATGGCGGCGCTGCGCTGGCTTGAGGCCGCCTTCGGCTTCGAGACCACCAGCCTGGTGACCGACGCCGAGGGCCGGGTGGGCTATTCGGAGATGAGCTTCCTGGGCGGGGCGGTGAGCATCAATCCGGGCTTCGTCAGCCCGATCATCGGCGAGGCGCGGATGGTGAGCCCCCTGGAGATCGAGGGGCGCGGCACCCAGTTCATCCGCGTCCACCTGCCCGAGGGGATCGACGCCCACTACGAGCGGGCCAAGGCCGCCGGGGCGCGCATCACCCAGCCGCCGGAGGATCAGTTCTACGGCGAGCGCACCTATCGCGCCCTCGATCTGGAGGGCCACGTCTGGAACTTCGCCCAGCCGCTCGCTCAGCCGACGCTCCAGGAGATGGAGGCCGCCACAGGCCTGAAGATGGCCACCTCACTGCCGGAGAAGAGCCATGGCTGAGCCATTCCCAAGCCTGTCGTCGGCGGTCTGCTACCTCGATCCTCGCGCGGCGCTCGATTGGCTCGAGAAGGCCTTCGGCTTCGAGGTCTCCATGCTGATCGAGGACGCCGAAGGGAACATCGCCCATTCCGAGATGCGCTTTGGCGCCTCGGTGGTGATGGTCGGCAACGAGTGGAGCGCCGACCACAAGAGTCCCCTGTCCCTCGGCGGCAAGAACACCCAGACGGTGCACATCCAGGTCGAGACCGACGTCGACGCCCACTGCGAGCGCGCGCGGGCGGCGGGCGCGGAGATCCTGATGGAGCCGGCGACCCAGTTCTACGGCGATCGCACCTACCGCTGCCGCGACCCGGAAGGCCATATCTGGACCGTCGCCCAAACGGTGGCGACGGTGACGCGCGAGCAGATGGAAGCGCAGACCGGCCTGAAGATCACGGGGGCGGTGTGATGGCCGCCTTCGACCTGGAAACCACCTACCTCAGCCTCGACGGCCAGGGCGCCGTGGGCGTGCATCCGGTCGGGCCGGACTTCTGGGCGACCATCGGCCAGAACCGAGACATCCTGGGCACGCTGGTGACGGTGTCGGGCGGCGACCGCGACTGGACGAGCTGGGAGATGCATCCGCAGGGCGACGAGATCCTGGTGCTGCTTGAGGGGCGGGCGACCATGGTGCTGGACGGCGGCGGCGAGGAGACGCGCCACGCCATGCAGCCCGGGACCACCCTGGTCATCCCCAAGGGGACCTGGCATCGCGCGCTGATCGCCGAGCCGATGCGGATGCTGTTCGTCACCTATGGCGCCGGCACGACGCACCGCCCCCTGTGATGGCCCCGACGAACGCCCAGCTCGATCAGACCTTGGCCGCGCTGGCGGACCCACACCGCCGCAAGGTTGTGGACCTGCTGATCCACGGGCCTCGGGCCGCCGGCGACCTGGCCCGTGAACTCGAACTCTCGCCGCCGGCCATGAGCCGCCATCTGCGGACGCTGCGCCACAGCGGGCTGGTTGAGGAATCCCATCCCCCCTTCGATGCGCGCGTGCGCATCTATGCGCTGAGGCCAGAACCCATGGTGCATCTGCTCCGCTGGCTCGAAGACGCCGAAAAGCTGTGGAGTGAGCAGCTCGCGGCGTTCAAGGCGCACATCGAGAAGGACGCCAAAATCGAGCGCGACGGATGACCTCCAAGGTCTATGTGGCGCTGCGCGTGAAGGCGACGCCGGAGCGGGCGTTCGCGGCCTTCGTTGGCGAGATCGGCGCCTGGTGGCGGCCGAGCCCGCTGTTCGAGACCACGCCCAGGCCGGGTGTGCTGTCGTTTGAACTCCCGGACGGGGAAGGCGAGGGCGGACGGCTGATCGAGACGCGCGCCGGCGGCAAGGTGTTCGAGATCGGCAGGATCACGGCCTGGGAGCCGCCGGCCCGCCTGGTCTTCACCTGGCGCCAGGCCAATTTCCCGCTCGACCTGACGACCGAGGTCGAGGTGGGCTTCGAGGCCGTCGGCGAGGAGACCCGGGTCAGCATCGAGCATCGCGGCTTCGATCGCGTGCCGTCCGGCGCCGCGCGCCATGGCTTCCCCGATCAGGTGCTGCTGATGCGTCTGGCGGACTTCTGGCGGGCGCAGATCGTCGCGCTCGGCGAGCGGACGCGATAAGGCCGTTGCGTCAGTTCTCGGTTTGTTTCATGGTCCGTGCAGGGGATAGTTCATGACCAGTCCAGCAGCGTCCGCCGCACGGCCCGGCCGCCAGGCGGCCTTCGGCTTCATCTTCGCCACGGCGCTGATGAACGCGATCTCGTTCGGCATCATGATCCCGGTGCTGCCCAACCTGATCAAACAGTTCACCGGCGGCGACTTCGCCGCCGCCTCTCTGACCAATGTGCTGTTCGCGACGGTCTGGGGCCTGATGCAGTTCTTCTGCGGCCCAGTGCTCGGCCTGCTGTCCGACCGGATCGGGCGACGTCCGGTGCTGCTGATCTCCCTGTTCGGCCTGGCCGTGGACTTCCTGTTCATGGCGCTCGCGCCCAACCTGGCCTGGCTGTTCATCGGCCGCGTGATCAACGGCATGACCGCCGCCAGCTTCTCCACCGCCGGCGCCTATGTGGCCGACGTGACCCCGCCGCAGAACCGCGCCAAGGCCTTCGGCTGGCTGGGCTCGGCCTTCAGCTTCGGCTTCCTGATCGGCCCGGCCCTCGGCGGCCTGCTGGCCCAGCAGTCGCTGCGGTTGCCGTTCTTCGTCGCGGCCGGACTGACCAGCCTCAACTGGGTCTACGGCCTCTTCGTGCTGCCGGAGTCCCTGGCGCCGGAGCGGCGCATCACCCGCTTCGACTGGCGCCGCGCCAATCCGATCGGGTCGCTGAACTTCCTGCGCGCTCATTCGGAGCTTCTGGACCTCGCCTTCATCAACTTCCTCTTCTACCTGGCGCAGAACGTGCTGCCGTCGATCTTCGTGCTCTACGCGGGCTACCGCTATCACTGGACGCCCTTGATGATGGGACTGACGCTGATGGGCACCGGCGCGCTGGGCGTCGGCGTCCAGCTGCTGCTGGTGGGGCCGATCGTGTCGCGGATCGGAGAGCGCAACACGCTGCTGCTGGGCGCGCTCGGCGGCGCCATTGGCTTCGCCCTCTACGGCTTCGCGCCAACCGGCTGGATCTATCTCGCCTCGGCGCCGATCTTCGCCCTGATGAATCTGATGCAGCCGGGCCTGCAGGGACTGATGACCCGGCGGGTCGGGCCGCAGGAGCAGGGTCAGCTCCAGGGCGCCAACCAGAGTCTGCAGGGCATCGGTTCGATCCTCGGGCCATTGCTGTTCGGGACGCTGTTCGCCTGGGCTGTGCGGCATGACGCGACACTGCACACGCCCGGCCTGCCGATCTTCCTGGCCTCGGGCCTGCTGGTGATCGCCTTCGTCTTCGGGTTGCGGGTCCACCGGGGCCCCGGCCCCAAGCCGGACGCCTGAAGCCTCGCCATTAAAGCGCCTGAAAACTCCCCCCGAAATGCCGGGCGAACTGCTATGGTGTTCGAAGCCCCGGAGCGACCATGCGCGCCTATCGCGTCCTGATCCCGACCCTCGCCCTTCTCGCCGCCGGCGCGGCGCATGGGGCGGCCCAGGCCCCGACGCCGGCCTTGGCCGAACCGGTCCGTGTCCCGCCCATCAGCGCGGCGGCCATGAAGCAGTCCTTCGCCCCGATCGTGAAGCGCACGGCGCCGGCGGTGGTGAACATCTCCGCCAAGCGGCTGATCCGCCAGCAGGTCGACCCCTTCTGGCAGCGCTTCGGCATGGGGGCGCCGCGTGAGCGCGTCGAAGGCTCGCTCGGGTCCGGCGTGATCGTCCGCTCCGATGGCGTCATCGTCACCAACAACCACGTGATCGAGCACGGCCAGGAGATCACCGTCGCCCTGTTCGACCGGCGCGAGTTCCCGGCCAAGGTGCTGCTCGCCGACGAACGCACAGACCTGGCGATCCTGAAGATCGACCTTCCGGCCGGCGAGAAGTTGCCGGTCATGGCCATCGACGACCGCACCGAGACCCAGGTCGGTGATCTGGTGCTGGCCATCGGCGACCCCTTCGGCGTCGGCCAGACGGTGACCAACGGGATCATTTCGGCCACCAACCGCACCGCCGACCCGAACGGCGACGCCGGCGCCTACATTCAGACCGACGCGGCGATCAATCCCGGCAACTCAGGCGGCGCGCTCGTCAGCATGGATGGCAACCTGATCGGGGTGAACAGCTTCATCTATTCCCAGTCCGGCCAGTCGTCGGGCATCGGCTTCGCCATTCCGGCGGTCGTGGTGCGCCGGGTGGTGGAGACGGCGATGGGCGGCGGCCACGCGGTGGTGCGGCCCTGGCTCGGCGCCAAGCTGCAGAGCGTGACGCCGGAGATCGCCAAGACCGTGGGCCTGCCGACGCCGTCGGGCGCCCAGGTCGCCGAGGTCTGGCCGGATGGCGCGGCGGCCCGCGCCGGCCTGAAGAAGGGCGATGTGGTCACCTCGGTGGATGGCGCTCCGGTCGTCGACGCCGCCTCGCTGAACTACGCCATGGGCACCCATCGGCCGGGCGACACCGTCCGGTTCGGCGTGCGCCGCGACAAGGCCGAGCAGGCGCTGACCATCCGCGCCGAACCCGCGCCGGCCAGTCCCGCCCGCGACGAGCAGGTGATCGCCGGCCGCAACCCCTTCCAGGGCGCGACGGTGGTCAACCTGTCGCCGGCGGTCGCGGAAGAAGTGGGTCTCGATCCCTTCGCCCGCGCCGGCGTGGTCGTCACCAAGACGTCGGCCGGGCAGGCGCAGCAGGTCGGCGTCCAGCCGGGCGATATCATCCGGGCGGTGAACGGGCGCGACATCAAGAACGTCGCCGACCTGACCAGCGCCGTCGTCGCGCCGGCGCGCCTGTGGCAGGTGACCATCGAACGCAACGGCCACCAGCTGACCGCGACCTTCCAGACCTAGGCCAAATCCTCCAGACTCAGGCCGCCTGCAGGACCTGGCCCAGTTTGCCGGCGTGCGCGACGGCGGCGTCCAGCGCCGTCTGCTTTTGGTCGGGGCCATAGTTGACGCCTTCGGCGCTGACCACCTCAAGCTCGGGGATGCCGATGAAGGCGAAGAAGCCGCGCAGGTAGCTCTCCTGGTGCTGGAAGGAGGCCACGGGGCTGTCCGGGCCATAGAAGCCGCCGCGCGAGGACGCCAGGATCACCCGCTTGCCGCCGGCCAGGCCTTTCGGGCCGGCCTCGGAATAGCTGAACGTCTTGCCGGCGATCGCCAGGTGATCGATCCAGCTTTTCAGCGTGCTGGGGATGCCGAAATTGTACATCGGAACCCCGATCACCACCGTGTCGGCGGCCAGGAATTCCTCCAGGATCGCGTCGGCGTGGGCCACGTCGCGCGCCTGGTCGGCGTCGCGGGCGGCGGCGTCGAGGCCGCGCGCGGCCATCAGGGCGCCGGACTGGTGCGGCGCCGGTTGCGCGTCGAGATCGCGGTAGGTCACCGTGGCGCCGGGGTTGGCGGCCGTCAGCGCGGCCACGGCGGCGGCGGAGACTTTGCGGCTGACCGAATGGTCGCCGAGGATGCTGGAATCGATGTGGAGCAGGTTCACGGGTGGGGCCTCATGCTGGTATAGGTTTGTGACCAGCACTATTTGAGTAACTGCCCCAGGCCTCACAAGAAGGCACTTTTTTGAAACCCGACCACACCGATGTGACCACCGCCCCATGCGCCGCCTCCAGCGAGGAGCTGTTTGCCCGGATCGAGAAGGACGGCGTGCATTCCGTCGCCGAGTCCTGCCGGCCGATCACCGAGATCCTTTCGCGGGTCGGCGACAAGTGGAGCGTGATGATCGTGCGGCTGCTGGGCCCCGGGCCCAAGCGGTTCAATGAGATCAAGCGCGCGATCAACGGGATTTCGCAGCGGATGCTGACGCTCACCCTGCGCGGCCTGGAGCGCGACGGCCTGGTGACCCGCACCGTCACGCCGAGCATTCCGCCGCGGGTGGACTACGAGCTCACCCCGCTCGGCCAGTCGCTGCACGCCCCGATCGACGCCCTGGGCGCCTGGGCCTTCGCCAACCGCGCCGAAATCGAGGCGGCCCGGGCGCGTTTCGACACCCAGAACGATTGAGGCTTCGATGGTCGAGTGCTGCTAGACATCCGCCATGGCCGATCTGTTTGAAGCCGCGGGCCTGACGCCCCAGGCGCCGTCTCCGCTCGCCGACCGCCTGCGCCCGCAGACGCTGGCCGAGGTCGTGGGGCAGGATCACCTGCTGGGCCCGAACGGGCCGATCGGGCGGATGGCGGCGGCCAAGCGGCTGGCGTCGATGATCCTCTGGGGTCCGCCCGGCACTGGCAAGACCACCATCGCGCGCCTGCTGGCCAAGGAGGCCGGCTATGAATTCCAGCAGCTCTCGGCGGTGTTTTCCGGCGTCGCGGACCTGAAGAAGGCCTTCGAGCAGGCGCGCGTGCGGCGCCTCGCCGGCCAGTCGACCCTGCTGTTCGTCGACGAGATCCACCGCTTCAACCGCGCCCAGCAGGACGGCTTCCTGCCTTTCGTGGAGGAAGGAATCGTCACCCTGGTCGGCGCGACCACCGAGAACCCGTCCTTCGAGCTGAACGGGGCGCTCTTGTCCCGCAGCCAGGTGTTCGTGCTCAAGCGCCTGGACGACGAAGCCCTTGAGAGCCTGCTGGAAAAGGCCGAGGCGTTCGAGGGCCGCGCCCTGCCTTTGGAGCCGGAGGCCCGCCAGGCGCTGACCGCGCTCGCCGACGGCGACGGCCGCTACCTGCTGACGCTGGCCGAAACCCTGTTCAACATCGGCTCGGCCAAGCCGCTTTCCACCAAGGACCTGGGCCAGGTGCTGCAGAAGCGCAGCCCGGCCTACGACAAGGACCGCGAGGAGCACTACAACCTCATCTCGGCCCTGCATAAGTCGATCCGCGGCTCCGATCCGGATGCGGCGCTCTATTGGCTGGCCCGCATGCTGGCCGGCGGCGAGGACCCGCTGTTCGTGGCGCGCCGGCTGATCCGCGCGGCGGCGGAAGACATCGGCGAGGCCGACCCCATGTCGCTGATCCTGGCGAACGCCGCCAAGGACACCTACGATTTCCTGGGCTCCCCCGAGGGCGAGATCGCGCTCGCCCAGCTCACCATCCACCTGGCCACGGCGCCCAAGTCCAACGCCGTCTACCGGGCCTATGGCGCGGCGATGAAGGCCGCGCGTGAGACCGGATCACTCGGTCCGCCCATGCACATCCGCAACGCGCCGACGCGGCTGATGAAGGACTTGGGCTACGGCAAGGGCTACGCTTACGACCACGACGCCGCCGAGGGCTTCTCCGGCCAGAACTACTTCCCCGACGAGATGGACCGCCAAACCTTCTACACCCCCAAGGGCGACGGCGCGGAGGCCCGGATCAAGGAGCGCCTCGACCGCTGGGCGGCGCTGCGCAAGGAACGCTCTTGAGTCGCCGCCCGCCGCGTCCGGATCGCGCGCCGGTGACGCCGATCCAGCTCTCCAAGGCCGAGATCGAGTTCGTCCGAAGCCTGGTGATCTACCAGGACCCGCATATCGTGGCGCTGAACAAGCCGGCGGGCCTGTCCAGCCAGGGCGGGCGAGGGCAGGTCCATACCCTGGACGAACTACTCTGGGCCTTCGCCAAGCCCGGCAAGGCGCGGCCCCGGCTGATACATCGCCTGGACCGCGACACCTCCGGCGTGATCCTGACCGCGCGGACCAAGCCCGCCGCCGGCTTCCTCGGTAAGGCGATGATGGCCCGACAGTTCGCCAAGACCTACCGCGCCATCGTCACGCCGGGCGCGCCGGAGCCCGCGGCGGGGACCATCGACGTCCCCCTGCGCCGCGACGAGCAGGGGCGTGAGGCGTTCATGCGGGTCTGCGCGCCCGAACATCCCGACGCGGAGGCGGCGCGCAGCCGCTACCGCACGCTGGCCGAGGCGCCCGGCGCGGCGCTGATGGAGCTCGATCCGGAGACCGGGCGGATGCATCAGTTGCGCGTTCACCTGGCTCACCTCGGCCGCCCGATCGCCGGCGACGCGCGCTATGGCGGGGCCCTGGTGGTCGGCGGCCAAGCGGTTCCGCGGCTGATGCTGCACGCCGCCGCACTGACTTTTCCGCATCCCTCGGGCGGCGAGAAACGGTTGGAAGCGCCGATCCCCGCCGATATGGCCGGGCTGATTGCGGCCCTGGGCCTGGGCTGACGCTTCGGGAACGCGAGCTCGGCCTGCGCCGTTTCGCGGGCGGAGTGAGACCGATGAAACGCCTGATCCTGCCCGCCCTGGCCATCCTGACGCTCAGCGCCTGCGAGACGCCGCAGCCCACTCTGTATCAGCCCGTCGGCGGCCCTCAGGCCGTCGGCTTCTCGGAGATGCGCATCGAGCCTGGGCGCTATCGCGTGACCTTCCGCGCCGGCCCCGGCGCGCCGCCCGTGCAGGCGCAGGACTACGCCCTTCGGCGCGCCGCCGACCTGGCGGTGAGCGACGGCTACGACTGGTTTAGGGTCTATGGCCGCGACATGGGCTGGGTCGGCGGCAACGGCCCGCGGATCGGCCTGGGGATCGGCGGCGCGAGCTTCGGCCGCGGCAGCGCGGTGGGCGGCAGCGTCGGCACCGGCTTCAACCTGGGCGGCGGACCGGCCCCGGTCGCGACCCTGGAGGTGGTGATGGGCAAGGGCGCGCGGCCGCCCGGTCCCGACGTCTACGACGCCCGCGGCGTGCAGCAGACCATCGCGCGGCGGCCGGCCTAGGCGCCAGACGCTTTGCGGCGACGGCGGGCTGTCGCATAAGGGGGCATGCCGCTGAACATCCTGCTTGTCGCCGTCGGCGGCGCCTTCGGCTCAGTCATGCGCTACCTGACCGGCGTCGCGGCGGGGCGGCTGCTCGGCCTCAAATTCCCCTATGGGACGCTGACCGCGAATGTCGTGGGCGGGCTCCTTATGGGTATCCTCGTCGGCGTGCTGGCCCTGCGCGGCGGCGAACACCAGGACCGCTGGCGCGTCTTGATCGCTGTGGGCTTCCTAGGCGGCTACACGACCTTCTCCTCATTCTCCCTGGAGCTGGCGCGGATGGTCGAGACCAGGGCCTGGGGCCAGGCGCTGGGCTATAGCCTCGGCTCCGTCATCGCCGGGGTGTCCGCGGTGTTCCTGGGCATGTTCCTGATGCGCAAGCTGCTGGCGTGAAAGAGGTCCGCACCATCTATGTGGACGCCGGCGAGGATGGCGTGCGCCTGGATCGCTGGTTCAAGCGCCGCTGGCCGCACCTGAACCACATCCAGATCCAGAAGCTCGCCCGCTCCGGCCAGATCCGCGTCGATGGCGGCCGCGCCAAGCCGGACACGCGGCTCGCCGCCGGCGCCCAGATCCGCGTGCCGCCGCTGCCCGACGCCCCGCCGCCGCGCGACAAGGACGCGCTGGACCCGCGCGAGGTCGCCTTCGCCAAGTCCCTGGTGCTCTACGAGGACAATGAGGTGCTGGTGCTGAACAAGCCGGCGGGCCTCGCCGTGCAGGGCGGAACCAAGACCTCGAAACACATCGACCGATTGCTGTCGGCCTGGGGCGAGGGCCTGGAACGGCCGCGCCTGGTCCACCGCCTCGACCGCGACACCTCCGGCGTGCTGGTGCTGGGCAAGTCGCCCGGGGCGACGGCCAAGCTCGCCGGCGCCTTCGCCAAACGCCGCGCGCAAAAGACCTATTGGGCGCTGGTGGCGGGTTTCCCGAAGCCGGGCGAGGGCGTCCTCGACCTGCCGCTGGTCAAGCGGGGCGTCGGCGACCGCGAAATGGTGCAGCCCGCCGACTCTGACGATCCGCAGGGCGAGCCGGCCCAGACCGAGTTCGTGACCCTCTCGCGGGCCGGAGACAAGGTGGCCTGGATGGCGCTCTATCCGCACACCGGCCGCACCCACCAGCTGCGCGCCCATATGCTGGCCATGGGCCACCCGATCCTGGGCGATCCGAAGTATAACACCGAGGCTTCCAGTGAGCTCTCCGGCGGCCTGAAGCTGCAGCTGCACGCGCGCCGGCTGGTCCTGGCTCATCCGTCGCGGGGCCAGCTGGTGCTCGAGGCGCCGCTCAGCCCGGAGATGCGTGAGGGCTTCCGCACCTTTGGTTTCGACCCGCACGAGGCCGATCCCGAGCCATTCAGCAGCAAGCCGGCCAAGACGAAACCGTTCAAGACGACCGCCTCGAAAGGCGCCGGTCCCAAGAAGACCGCGCCTAAGAGAACCGCTCCCAAAAAGACCGCACCGAAGAAGGCCCGTCGATGAGTGAAGCCGCCGCCGTAGCCCGGGCCGAAGCGTTGATGGCCGACGGCCACATCGATCAGGCCTTGGCGCTTACCGAATCCATGGCGACCACAGCGCAGCCCACGCACCTGGCGCTGGCCGTCCATTCGGGCGCCCTGAAGCTCGCTGGGCGCAGCCCCGAGGCGCTCGACTTCGACCGCCAGGCCATCGAGCGGTTCGGCGAAAGCCCCATCGCCTGGCACAACTATGCCGCCACGCTCGACGACCTGGGCCGGGCGGACGAGGCGGTGGAGGCCTGCGAGACCGCCTTCCGGCGCGGGATGGACGCGGCGCAGACCTTCGCCGTCTATGCCCGCGCCCTGCGCGCCGTCGGCAACCACGAGCGCGCCGACTACGCCTATCGCCAGAGCCTGATGCGCGCCCCCGCCGAGGTCGGGGTGGCTTCCGAATTCGCTAATCACCTCTGGATGATAACGGGGGATCTTAAGGTTGCCGACAGCGCGCTCGACGCCGCCTTCCACGCCGGCGCCCCGCCGACGCCGCTGCTGATCGCCAAGGCCACGCTCTACGAGGCCGCGGGCGATTCGGAGCGGGCCTATTCGCTGATGGAGAAGGCCAGCGACCGCCTGACGGATGACGCCTACGCACACATGGCCGCCGTCGAATATGCGCTGCGGCTGAACCGCCTGGACGCCGCGGAGGCCTTCCAGCGCCGCGCCGAGGCGGCCGAGCCGCGCTCGCGCAGCGTCATCCAGTATTCCGCGATCGTCGATCTGGCCGCCGGCCGCCCGGCCGAGGCCTTCCGTAAGCTGCAGGGCGCCCTCAAGGATCACCCCAACGACCAGTCCCTATGGGGCTGGATGGCGGTCGCCGCCCGCGCGGTTGGCGATCCGCTGTACGCGCGGCTCTGCGACTACGAGCAGATGGTCGGGGTCTACGATCTCGAAGCGCCGTCCGGTTGGCCGAGTCTGGAGGCGTTCCTGGCCGACCTGGCAAAGGAGTTGAAGGCGGCCCACGTCTACCGGCAGCACCCGACCAACCAGTCGATGCGCCACGGCAGCCAGACGATGCATATGCTCTCGGGCTCCAACGCCGCGCCGATCAAGGCCTTCTTCGAGGCGGTCGACAAGCCGATCCGCGAGCACATGGCCAGGCTCGGGCAGGGCGACGATCCGTTGCGCCGCCGCAACACCTTCGACCATCGCATGGTCGGCGCCTGGTCGGTGCGGCTGACGCCCAATGGCTATCACCGCGACCATTTCCATCCGGATGGCTGGCTGTCGTCGGCCTTCTATGTCGAGACGCCCGACGCGGCGCTGGACACCGAGGAGCGTCAGGGCTGGATCCGCTTCGGCCAGCCCCCATTCTTCACCAGCCCGCCGCTGCCGGCAGAGCGCTACGTCCGGCCCAAGCCGGGGCGGCTGGTGCTGTTCCCCTCTTATATGTGGCACGGCACCGTGCCGTTCACGACGGACGAGGCCCGGATGTCGATCGCCTTCGACGTCGTGCCGAAGTAGGCGTCTAGACGAGCCCTAGGACCGGCTTCACCGCCGCGCTGCTCGGGAAGACCGTATTGTCGAGCGCGGTGCGGTCAACGGCCATGTGCTCGGCCAGCACGCCCTTGAAGAGGCCGCGCATGTCCAGCGTCGGGGCCACGTCGCGGTTCTCGAAGAGGGCGCTCTGCTTCAGGGTCGGCCAGTCGCCGACGATGCCGCCGGGCTTGAGCGCGCCGCCGAGGATCAGGGCCGTGGAGCCGGTGCCGTGGTCGGTGCCTTGGGTGCCATTGGTCCTGGCCGTTCGGCCGAATTCGGTGGCGACCAGCACCACGGTGTTCTTCCACTCGGGGCCAAGGCCGGTGTGGACCCCGTCCAGCACCGCGTCGAGATAGGCCAGACGCTGGGTCAGCAAGCCCGCCTGGCCCGCGTGGCTGTCAAAGCCGTCGAGCGAGATGGCCGCCACGGTTGGGCCGCCGGGCTCGCGCATGAAGCCGGCGAGGGATTCGCCCAGCGTCTTGGCCGCCTCGCGGCCGCCCTGTGCGCCTTGCGCGCCGCCGCCGGCCTTGAAGCCGCCGCCCGCCTTGCCGCCGTTCTGGGCCATCATCGCGCCCTGGCCGCCGTCGAGGCCGGCGGTGGCGTCCTTGGCCATGGTCTCGGTGGCGAGGCCGCGGGCGAGCGCCGGGCCTAGCAGGGCGTCGTTGCGGTAGAGGTCTTGCAGCAGGGTCGGGAGCCGCGCCTCGGCGTCGACGCCGCGCCCCGGCGACCAGGAGGCGGTCTGCACCTTGCCGCGCAGCAGCAGAGGCGCGGTCGGGCCGATCGAGATGGCGTCGACCTTGCGGTGCGCCGAGAGCGTCTCGACGGTGCGGTTCAGCCAGCCGGAGGTGGTCGAATAGACGCCCGGCGCGCCGGTTTCCAGCACGTCCTGCGCCTCGAAATGCGAGCGCGCCCGGTCGGGCGTCGCCACCGCCGGCACGATCCGCGCCTCGCCGGCCTTGGCCATGGCGTGGACGGCGGTGAGCTGCGGGTGCAGGGCGAAGGTGCCGTCCAGCGGCAGGGCCTCGCTGCCGAACGCCAGCGCGCCGCGCAGGCCGTGGTAGTCGCTGTCGCCGACCGGCGGGGCGACCGACAGGCCGTCCATGCCGCCGCGGCAGATCACCACGATCACCTTCTTCTTGTTGAGCGCGGCGTCGGCGGCGACGGCCGGCACGGCCAACAGCTGCAGCGACAGTCCAAAGCCCGCCGCGGTCGCGAGCAGGCCTCTGCGGGAAGGGGTGAAGGCGTTCATCGGCGTTGGAACTCCGGGCTCATCAGAAGCAGGGCGAAGCCCTCCTGGCGCGATTCAGCCCGCGCTATGGCCTTGGCGGTGTCAGGCGTCAGCCGTTCGCCCAGCGCGTCGGCGGCCAAGATCTTGGGGTCGCGGTCGCGGACGGTATTGACGGAGAAGGCCTGGGCGAACTGCATGCGTTTGACGATGGCGTCTGGGGCCGCCCAGGACTGGGCGTCCTCAGGCCAGCCCTTCGGCGATGGCGCCGAGAACGGCTTTTGGCCCAGCGCCGTCAGGATCGGGCCGAACGACTGGAAGGTCTGCGGCTGGCCCCCAGCGGCGCGGAAGCTGGAGACGATGAATTCGTAGGGCGTCTTGAACTTGGCGGGCGTGGGGTCCCAGGCCTCGGGCGCCGAGATCAGGGTGTCGGCGACATAGGCCAGGTCGCCCTTGCTGGAGCGCCAGGCGTCCTCCAGCCGCGCCACCAAGGCCGGCGGCGGATCGTCGGCCACGAAATGCCGGGCGATCTTGCCGCAGATGAAGCGCGCGGTTTGCGGCTTGGCGGCCAGGTCGGTCAGGATGGCGTTGGTCTGCTCCTTGCCGCGCTGATCGTAGCGCACGCCCATGATCATCCGCGCGCCAGGTTCGTGCGCCTGCTCGCGGAAGACGGCGGCGCCGTAGTTTCCGTCACGCTCGTTGCCGATTGAGAGGCCCGTCATGGCGCGGGCGAACTCGGTGACGTCGGCCTGGGTGTAGCCGCCGTTCACGCCCACGGTATGCAGCTCCATGATCTCGCGGGCGAGGTTCTCGTTGAGACCCGGCGAGCGGAGCGCCGCCTGTTGCGGTCGTGCGCCGACGCCAAATGGCCCGCCGCGGCGCTGCATGCTGGCGAACTGGCTGTCCGGCCCGATCGACTGGATCTGGTCGAGGTAGGTCAGCATCGCCGGATGGCTCTCCGCCGCGCCCAGCAGGTCTTCGAAATGGCCGAAGACGTTGGGCCGGATCGCCTCCTGCTCGAACGGGCCCACAACCGTGCCGGTGATCGCCTTGGTCGCCGAGACGGTGAAGTGGTTGGCCCAGAACAGGGTCCAGCGCTCGCGGAACGCCGCGTCGGTGGAGGCGGCGAGCTGGGTCCGCGCGGTGAAGTCGGAGCTGATGTCTTCCCGCAGCATGTTACCGACGGCCTTGACCGGGTCGGCCACGTCGCGTCGCTTCGGCCTGGCGTCGGCCATGGTGGGATCGGCGCCGTTCGCGGGCGCCGCCGCGGCCGGGCGCACGTCGGCGGTCTTTTCCAGGCGCGCCTCGCGGCGTTCGCGTTGATAATCGCGGAACTCGCCCATGCGCTCGCGGCTGGTGACGGGTTGGCCGGGCGGCTGGTCGGCGCCGGAGCGGCGAATCTGGGCCCGCAGGAAGCCGTGCGGGTCGCGGGCGGCCTCGGCGATCTCTCCGGGCTTGGCGCCCAGGCCGAAGCGGGTGACCGCGATCGCGGCCAACATGTCCTTATCAGCAAGCGCCACCGCCGATGTCTCCTTGCGCTTGTCCCTGTCCACCGTCATGTCACCCAAAAGCGGCGCAATGCGGGCCGGGACGTTACGGGAGTTACTCAAGGCCTTGGCGCGAGGATTTCACGAACCCGGCGACAAGCCCAGGCGGTTCTACGCTCAAGTTTCTGTCGCTCCGATGAACAGCGGCTTTACCGTGTTGCTGGACGCGCGCGCCTTGCGCGGGCCCAAGGGCGAGCAGCTGGTGCTGCCCACGAAGGCGCTGGCCGAGCTGGTGGCGCAGGAGTGGGCTGCGCAGGGCGAGAGCCTGGCGCTGGCGGCCATGCACGCCACCCGGCTCGCCAACACCGCCATCGAGTCGGTGCCAAAGGTCCGGGAGGCGACGGCCCAGGAGATTGCCGACTACGCGGGCTCCGACCTGCTCTGCTACTACGCGACCGCGCCGGCGGGCCTGCTGGAGCGCCAGCAGCGGCTGTGGATTCCAGTGCTGGAGGAGGCGCAGGCGCGGGAGGGCCTGCGGTTCATCCGCGCCGCCGGCATCGTGCATCAGGTCCAGCCGCCGGAGACGCTGGCCAAGGTGAAGGCGCTGGCGCTCGACCTCGACGATTTCAGCTTGACGGGGCTGGCGTTCGGCGCGGCCCTGTTCGGCTCGGCCGTCCTGGCGCTCGCGGTCCAGCGCGGTTGGCTGAACGGAGAGGCGGCCTTCGGCCTCTCGCGGCTCGATGAGGCCTGGCAGGAAGAGAAGTGGGGCGTCGACGAGGAGGCCGCCGAGCGGACCCTTCGCCTGGCTGGCGAGGCTGCAATGCTGCAGCGTTGGTTCGAGGCGCTGGCGGGGGCCTAGCCGTTGACCGTGGCGCGCAGGCTTTCGAACTGCGAGGCGATGATGTCGTAGCACTCGCAGGCCTGCCGCTGCAGTCCAGGGCGGTCCAGGATGGTCACCTGGCCGCGGGAATAGTCGATGAGGCGGCGCTTCTTGAGCGCGCTGGCCGCAAGGCTGACGGTAGAGCGTTGCACCCCGGTCATCACCGCCATGTAGTCCTGGGTGAGCGGAAAGGACGTCGAGCCCACCCGGTCGTGGGTCATCAGCAGCCAACGTGCGAGCCGGGCGGGCACGTCGTGGGCCGCGTTGCAGGCGACGCCCTGTTCGGCCTGCACCGAATTGGCCCGCACGTGCAGCATGGTCAGCTGCGCTAGCGCTGGGCTTTGCAGCATGCGCGCACGGTAGAGAACCGCGGGGATGCGCATGGCGCTGCCGCCGATTTGCGCGAAGGCGCGCACGGTCGCCGCCTGGTTGGTGATCGCCTCCAGCAAGCCCGCCGCGCTCTCGCGGCCCACCGAGGCGCTCTCCACAGTGCGCCCGTCCGCCAGGATGGTGACGATGGAAACGCAGGCTCCGCCCGGGAAATAGATCGCGTCCAGGATTTCGCCGGGCTCGAAAAGCACCACGCCCTTGTCGAGCACGACCTCAACCAATCCGGGTGACAACACAGCCAGATCGTCGGGCGTCAAGGCTGACAGCAAGAAATTCAGAAGTTTCAATTGAGGTCCGAACTCGCGTGGCAAAAATCCATGCGCGTCACGTCTTGGAGCTATTCCTGCAAATATCAAAGATGATTCGTCGAATTCATCACTATGCGAACAGATTGCAGTTTATTCGTGTTCAAATGTAAGTATTATTCCAATTTCATACATAGTGTGGCGGCGACTAGACGAAGAGGCGCCGGCGGTAGGCAGTGACAATCTGGCGCCGGTATTTCGGCTCTCAGGCAGACCCGGCCGCAAGCAGGGCGTCAAATCCTGCCGAAGGAAGAGCACATGATGGAGCCCGCCGCCCGGGCATGACCCGCGTTCGGCGCGAAACTTGCCTCGATGACCACGAATCCACGGCACGTGTGCCGGAATGGAGCGGAGTCAGCAGGTGGTCGCGGCAGTCGCGTCTTACGGCAGTCTCAGCCTGACACAGGCGGCGATGACCTATGCGGTCACGCCGTCGGCTGAAACGCCATCCGCCGACGACCAGCCGGAAGCCTCGCAAACGGCCTCCGACGCCTCGGAAGCTCAGCAGCTCGCGGCCTCCAACATCAATCTGACGCCGGCCTCCATGGCGGCCCTCATCCAAGCCCAGGCGAGCATCACCCAGGGCGCGCCGGCCATGATCCGCCAGCACACCGCCGAGCGGATTGGCGAGATGATCTGGCGGCTGGACGATGCGCCGGCGCTCAGCCCCGCACCCTTCGCGGTGCGCCAACTGCAGGCCGCCCGCAAGGCGCTCTCCGATAGCCTGATCGACCTGCGCGCTTAAGCGCGCGCCTGGCGCCTGCCCCCGACCTTGCCACGCTAGCAGCCGCGCTCTACGCCTTCGTTCCGTGCAGGGAAGGGCGACGTCGCGTGAAGCATATCCTGGAAGAGCTTGAGAAGCGTCGCGAAGACGCGCGCCAGGGCGGCGGGGAGCGGCGCATCGCCAGCCAGCACGCCAAGGGCAAGCTGACCGCGCGCGAGCGGGTGGACCTCCTGCTCGACGAGGACTCCTTCGAGGAGTTCGACATGTTCGTCGAGCACCGCGCCACCGACTTCGGCATGGCCGACCAGAAGATCCCAGGCGATGGCGTCATCACCGGCTGGGGCCGCATCAACGGCCGCGTGGTCTTCGTCTTCTCCAAGGATTTCACGGTGTTCGGCGGGTCTCTCTCCGGCGCCCACGCCCAGAAGATCCTCAAGGTGCAGCGCCAGGCGCTGAAGATGGGCGCCCCGATCATCGGCCTGTTCGACGCCGGCGGCGCGCGCATCCAGGAGGGCGTGGAGAGCCTGGCCGGCTACGCCGACATCTTCCTGGAGAACACGCTCGCGTCGGGCGTCATCCCGCAGATCAGCGTGATCATGGGCCCCTGCGCGGGCGGCGACGTCTATTCGCCGGCCATCACCGACTTCATCTTCATGGTGAAGGACACGAGCTACATGTACGTGACCGGCCCCGACGTGGTGAAGACCGTCACCCACGAGGATGTCAGCCACGAGGACCTGGGCGGCTATCGCATCCACGCCATGAAGTCGGGCGTCGCCGACGGCGCCTTCGAGAACGACCTGGAGGCCCTGACCCAGGTCCGCCGGCTGGTCGACTTCCTGCCGCTCTCCAACCGCGAGAAGCCGCCGGTCCGCGAGAGCTTCGACGAACCGTTCCGCGACGAACCCAGCCTCGACACCCTGGTGCCCGCCAACCCCAACAAGCCCTACGACATCAAGGAGTTGATCCTGAAGGTCGTCGACGAGGCGGACTTCTTCGAGATCAGCCCGGACTTCGCCAAGAACATCGTCTGCGGCTTCGCGCGGCTGGACGGCCAGCCGGTGGGCATCGTCGCCAACCAGCCCATGGCGCTCGCCGGCGTGCTGGACATCGACGCCAGCCGCAAGGCCGCGCGCTTCGTGCGCTTCTGCGACGCCTTCGAATTCCCGCTGATCACCTTCGTCGACGTGCCGGGCTTCATGCCGGGCACCAAGCAGGAGCAGGGCGGCCTGATCCGCCATGGCGCCAAGCTCCTGTTCGCCTTCGCCGAGGCCACCGTGCCGAAGATCACCCTGATCACCCGCAAGGCCTACGGCGGCGCCTATGACGTGATGAGCTCCAAGCACCTGCGCGGCGACATCAACTACGCCTGGCCGACCGCCGAGATCGCGGTGATGGGGTCCAAGGGCGCGGTGGAGATTATCTTCCGCAACCAGACGCCCGAGCAACTGGTCGAGCACGAGGCCGAGTACAAGGCCCGTTTCGCCAACCCCTTCGTCGCCGCCAGCCGCGGCTACATCGACGACGTGATCATGCCGCACGGCACGCGCCGCCGCATCGTCAAGGCGCTGAAGAACCTCGAGGGGAAGGATCTGACCAACCCCTGGAAGAAGCACGACAACATTCCGCTTTGACGCGGAACCTCCGCCGCACGCCTCCGGTTGTGGCTGAAGGGCTCTTGCCCGCGCCCCACAACACGGAGGACTTCCCATGGCCGGCAACTGGATGGACGACCGCGAACGTGCAATCCGCGAGCGCGACGGGCGAGGCCTGGGCGACAGTCCGCGCGCCAGCCGCGACGAGGACCGCACCTGGGACTCAATTGGGGAGCGCGACGACGAGGTGTTCGGCGTGCGCCAGAGTGGGGTGAGCTACGGAAATGCGGGCAAGCGCCCCTACCGCGAGGGCTCGGCCGCGCGTGGCTGGCAGGACCCGAACTACGGCGGCGTCAGCCCGGCGATGCGTGAAGGCGGCGGCTATGGCCGCGGCCGCTTCCAGGGCGGTGACTACGCCGCGCAGGATTATCGCACCGGCGGCGGCCGTTTCTACGGCGACGACAGCCGCGGCCGCATCTATCGCGAGGAATACGGCCAGGGCGGCGTTGAGTATGGCGACGTCCCGCAAGGCTATGACGCGGGCCGCTACGACGACGGCGCCTACAGCCCGACCCGCGCGCGCTATCACGACGAAGGTTACGGCCGTTCAGGCTACGGCGGTTATCCGGGCGAATTCCGCCGCGAGATGAACTATCCGGCCAGCGGCGGAACCGGCGGCTACGACTACGAGCGCGGTTATGGCGACGGCGGGCCCCGAGACAGCAGATTGGGCGAGAGCCGCGGCGACCGCTTCGAGGGCGCGGGCCGCAGCGCCGGCGCGTTCCTGCACCGGGCCGGCGAGAAGGTGGCCTCCTGGTTCAACGCCGGCGGGGAGGGCCGCATCTACGACCGCGATTACCTCGATCCCACGCCGACGACATGGCGGCGCGGCGCTCGGGGCCTGGGTCCCCAAGGCTATAAGCGCTCCGACGAGCGGATCAGCGACGAGGCCCACGAGCGCCTGACCGACGACACCTGGCTGGACGCCTCGAACATCGGAATCTCAGTGTCCGGCGGCGAGATTACGCTGTCGGGGACGGTGGAGAGCCGCGAGGCCAAGCACCGCGCCGAGCACCTGGTCGAAGACCTCTCCGGCGTGACCCACGTGCAGAACAACCTGCGCATCGCCAAGGGCAACCCCCTGACCACGCCCGGCCGCGGCTATGGCGACAGCGTGCTGGGCGCCCAGATCCGCGCGGCGGACGCGACGCCCGACGATCCGGCCGCGAACGGGACCGGCGGCGCAGGCGGCGGCCAGTCTACCGCCGGACGCAAGAACTAGGCGGGACTCATCGCCTTGGCGACGCCCTCGCCGCGGCCCAGGCGGTCGGGCAGGGGCGCGCCGTAGGGGACGAACTCGAGGCTGACGGAGTTGATGCAGTAGCGCAGGCGCGTGGGCGGCGGGCCGTCGGGGAATACGTGGCCCTGGTGGCTGCCGCAGCGCGCGCAGGTCGTCTCGATGCGCAGCATGCCGTAGGAACGGTCCTCGATCGCCTTGACGTGGGTCTCGTCCACCGGGGCCCAGAAGCTGGGCCAGCCGGTGCCGCTCTCGAACTTGGTCTTGTGCTCGAATAGCGGCAGGCCGCAGAGGCGGCAGCAGTAGACGCCCGCGTCCTTCTGATCCAAAAGCCCGCCGCAGAACGGCGCCTCGGTGCCGTGATGCAGCAGGACCTCGGCCTCCTCGCGGGTCAGCGAGGCCTCCAGGGCCTTGCGTTCCTCTGCGGTAGGCGGGGTCAGGTCGAAGCCGGATGGGGAGAGTTGTGGCGTGGTCATGCGGGCCAATCTAAGGTCCCGGCCGGTGCTTCGGAAGAACGGGCTTAATGTTTTCAAAGATCCTGATCGCCAACCGCGGGGAAATCGCGGTCCGTATCATCAAGACCTGCCGCCGGATGGGGATCGCCACGGTGGTGGTCTATTCCGAGGCCGACGCCGACTCGATGGCCGTGGAGATGGCCGACGAGACGGTGTTCATCGGGCCGGCTCCGGCGGCGCAGTCCTATCTGGTGGCCGACAAGATCATTGCCGCTTGCCGTGAGACGGGCGCTGAGGCGATCCACCCAGGCTTCGGATTTCTTTCGGAAAACGCCGGATTCGCCAAGCGCTGCGCCGCCGAGAAGATCGTCTTCATCGGCCCCAATCCCCACGCCATCGAGGCGATGGGCGACAAGATCGAAAGCAAGAAATTCGCCGCCAAGGCCAAGGTCTCGGTGGTGCCGGGCCATGTGGGCGAGATCGACGACACGGCGCATGCCATCCGCATCTCCGAGGAGATCGGCTATCCGGTGATGATCAAGGCCTCGGCCGGCGGCGGGGGCAAGGGCATCCGGGTCGCCTGGAACACTAAGGACGTGGAAGAGGGCTTCCCGGCCGTGAAAGCCGAGGCCAAGGCGAGCTTCGGCGACGACCGCATCTTCATCGAGAAGTTCATCGAGAGCCCGCGCCACATCGAGATCCAGGTGCTGGGCGACAAGCACGGGAACGTCGTCCACCTGTTCGAGCGCGAATGCTCCATCCAGCGGCGCAACCAGAAGGTCATCGAGGAGGCGCCGAGCCCGCTGCTCGACGCCGAGACCCGGGCGGCCATGGGCGAGCAGGCGGTGCGCCTGGCCAAGGCGGTGAACTATGACAGCGCCGGCACGGTCGAGTTCGTCGCGGGGCAGGACAAGAGCTTCTTTTTCCTGGAGATGAACACCCGCCTGCAGGTGGAGCACCCGGTCACCGAACTGATCACCGGCCTCGATCTGGTCGAGCAGATGATCCGCTCGGCCTATGGCGAGAAGCTCGCCTTCAGCCAGAAGGACCTGAAGATCGACGGCTGGGCCATCGAGAGCCGCATCTACGCCGAGGACCCCTACCGCGGCTTCCTGCCCTCGATCGGCCGTCTGGTGCGCTACGACCCGCCGGCCGAAGGGGACATCGGCAAGATCAAGGTCCGCAACGACGCCGGCGTGCGCGAAGGCGACGAGATCTCGATGTTCTACGACCCGATGATCTCCAAGCTCTCCACCTGGGCCAAGACCCGCCTAGAGGCGGTGGACGCCATGGGCGCGGCGCTTGAGGACTTCCACATCGAGGGCCTGGGCCAGAACATCCCGTTCCTGGCCGCGGTGATGGACCAGGCGCGGTTCCGCTCCGGCAAGCTCTCCACCAACTACATCAAGGACGAGTTCCCCGAGGGCTTTGCGGGCGCGGCGCCGACGGCCTTCCAGCGCGACCTGATGGCCGCCGTCGCCTGCGCCATGCACCGGGTGCTGACCCGCCGCGCCGCGCCGGAGCTGATGCGCGACGATTGGGTGGTGATCGAGAACGGCGAGCGGCGGCTGGTGCGCGTGACCAATGGCGCGGCGCTGAGCGTTGAGTTCCTGGGCGAGGGGCGAACGCTCACGCTGAAGGACATCGATTGGCGACCGGGCCAGCCGGTGTTCAAGGGCGTGCTCGACGGGCGCGCCTTCGCCGCCCAGGTTGAGCCGGCCGCCGAGGGTTTCAACATCCGCCACCGGGCCGCCAAGGCCAAGGTGTTGGTGCTCACGCCCCGCATCGCCGAACTGCACGAGAAGCTGCCGCCAAAAAAGGCCGCCGACACCTCGAAGATGGTGCTCTCGCCCATGCCGGGCCTGGTGGTGACCCTCGACGTCGCCGTGGGCCAGCAGGTGCGGGCCGGCGAGGCCGTCGCGGTCATCGAGGCCATGAAGATGCAGAACATCATCCGCGCCGAGCGGGACGGGATGGTGAAGGCGGTCAACGCCCAGGCCGGCGACAGCGTCGCCGCCGACGAGGTGCTGGTGGAGTTCGCCTGAGCGTTTCGGCGCGCTATGCTGACGCCGCGGATTCTCTGAGGACGCCATGAACGGCCAGACCGACTGGAGCGAGCTGTTCTTCTCGGCCAACGGGCGGGCGGCGCGCATGCCGTCGCTGATCGCCGCGGCGACGCTGCTGATCGTCCTGGTGTTCTATGAGAACGTGTCGCCGTCGGCGGTGCACTGGATCACCGGCTGGTTCGTCTATCCGCCGCTGTTCTATTGCGGGGCCTGCGTGCTGTCGAAGCGCCTGCACGACCGCGGACGCTCCGGCTGGTGGGCCGCCCTGGTGCTGGTCTCGATCCTCGCCGTCTGGCCGCGCCCCGACAGCTTCTTCGACTTCTTCTTCACCCTGGTGCTGATCTGGGCCGGCGTCGACCTGGGCGCCATGCCGGGTGAAGCCGGGACCAACCGCTACGGCCCCAACCCGCTCAATCCGGCGCTTTCCCTCCCCTAGACGGCGGCTTCAGCGGCGGATGAAGCAGGCCTGGCCTTCGGCGGACAGCTTCTTGCAGAACTCGCCGGCCTGGGCGTTCGTGCCGAAGCCTGAAATGAGGGCCCGGTTGACGGTTTTTCCATCGACCTCGACCGTCGCCACGCTGCCGCTCAGGCCGCCCATCTCGCCGGCGAACTTCTTCCTGAACTTGGCGAGCAGGCCTTCGATGTCCGGCTTGCTGGGCGAGGCGCCGATCTGCACGGCGATCGCGCCGCCGGACGGCGGCTTGGCCTTGGGCGGGGGCGCCTCGGCCACCGCGGCGGGCTTGGCCGGCGGCAGGCCCGGACGCAGAGCCGGCTGGGCCTTGGGCGCTTTGGGCTCGGGCGCGGCCTGGGCGGTCTGGATCGGCGCTTCGGTCGGGGCCTTGGCGGGTTCGGGCGTCTTGGGCGTCGCGCCGGCCTTGACCTTGGCCATGAGCGGGCGTCGGAAATCGCGGTCGCAGAGTGCGCGGATCACTGCGCCCAGCGGCGCCGACGCGGTCGGCGTGACCCAGTTGGCGTCGGCCTCGCGCACGGTCCTGGGATCGTTTTTCAGGTCGCGGCCGGTGAAGCCGGTCATGACGCCCAGGCGCACCGACCGCTTGTCGCAGTCGATCTCGACGGGGATCGACCAGGAGGCGATGCCCTCGTGGCTGAGGATTTGCGGGTCGAGCGCTTCCGAACTGATCGCGGCCAGGAAGCCGCGCGGCTGGCCGGTAGGTTGGGCGCCGGTGACGGCGGTCACCGCCGAGGGACTGATGTCCACCACCTGTCCGGGGGCGATCGGGGTCTCGCGCTGCAGCCAGGCGGTGATGTCGCTGAGCGCGCGCGACGGCGGATAGCTCACCGGCAAGGTCTGGCCCGAGACCGGCGCGGCTGCGGCGAGGACGGCCCCGAACGACAGGGCGAGGGCGGCGAAGGACAGGGATAAGCTGCGCATTGCGCCCCACATCGCATCGACGAGGCGGTTCGTGAAGCCTGCTTAAGCAGGCGGCGTGGCGTCCGTGGCCGGTCCGAACACGGCCTCGAAGCTGGCGCGGAGCGCCGCGTCGGCCTCGTCCATCGTCACCGGCAGGCCCAGGTCGACGAGACTGGTCACCCCGTGATCGGTCACGCCGCAGGGCACGATGCCGGCGAAGTGGGCGAGGTCCGGTTCGACGTTCAGCGAGACGCCGTGAAAGGAGACCCAGCGGCGCAACTTCACGCCGATGGCGGCGATCTTGTCTTCGCGGACGGGCTGGCCGGCCTCGCGCCGCGCCACCCAGACGCCGACGCGGCCCGCGCGGACCTCGCCGACGACATTGAACCGCCCAAGCGCTCCGATCACCCAGGACTCCAGGGCTGCGACGAAGGCGCGCACGTCGCGGCCGCGCCTGGTCAGGTCGAGCATCACATAGGCCACCCGCTGGCCGGGGCCATGATAGGTGAACTGGCCGCCGCGGCCGCTCTCGAACACCGGAAACCGCTCCGGCTCCAGCAGGTCGCCAGGCTTCGCCGAGACGCCGGCGGTGTAGAGCGGCGGGTGCTCCAGTAGCCAGACCAGCTCGCGGGCGCGCCCCTCGGCGATCGCCGCGGCGCGAGCCTCCATGGCCGCCACGGCGTCCGGATAGGCCACCGGCGCGGCCGAAACCGCCCAACCGGCCGGCAAAGCGTCATCGCGGCCGAAAATCGGGCCTTTCGCCGCTGGATTTAACACCCGGTCAAGCATGTCACGGCCAATGTGGGCGCTGGGCCTGCGAAGCGCAAAGCCCGTGTGAAAGTCTGCAGAGTTTCTTGGGGCGTGCATCCGTGAGCCAGGTCAAGGCGGTCAATGTCGAGATTCAGGTGGTGCTGGGGCGCTCGACGCTCCCCATGCAGCAGCTGCTGCGCATGGGCCGCGGCGCGGTGATCCCGCTGGACACCCAGGTGAACGACGAGGTCTGGATCCTCGCCAACAACCACCCGATCGCCCGCGGCGAAATCCAGATCAACGATGAGAAGATCTCCATCGCCGTGACCCGCGAGGCCAACGTCTACGACTTCATGGCCGGCGGCCAATAGGCGTCCGCGCCGCGCAGGCGTTTCCCGCCCTTCACAAAGCCGTCGCCGTTTGCTACCCCCCGCGCCTCACCACGAGCGGTCGTGGCGGAATTGGTAGACGCGCAGCGTTGAGGTCGCTGTGGGGCAACCCGTGGAAGTTCGAGTCTTCTCGACCGCACCAGTGAAACAAGGTCCTAATAACCCTCAGGAAAACAGCGCTTCGAAATAAGCCAGGAAGGTCCGCATGAGCCGTGAAACGGACGACCTTGAGCTGAAGGAGCGACCTGAGACCGAGGAGGACCTGGAAGACCTCGCGCTTGGCGAGGACTATTCCCTAAATCCGGCCTACGTCCCGATGGTGGTCGACGCGCTCGACCGCGGGGACACCGAGCGTCTGCGCGAGCTCTTGGGCGCCCTGCACCCGGCCGACGTCGCCGACCTGATGGGTTTCCTCTCGGCGGATGACCGCGAGGAGCTGGTTCCCCACCTGGATCCCGAGATCCTGGGCGAGGTGCTGACCGAACTCGACGACGAGATCCGCGAGGAAATCCTTGAGCACGTGCCCAGCCAGGTCCTGGCCAAGGCGCTGGGCGAGATGGAGAGCGACGACGCCGCCGACGTCGTCGACGACCTGGAGGCCGACAAGCGCGCCCAGGTGCTGGCCGCCATGCCGGAGACCGAGCGGGCGGCCATCGAGACGACGCTCGCTTACGAGGACGAGACGGCCGGGCGGTTGATGCAGCGCGAGGTGGTGGCCGCCCCGCAGTTCTGGACCGTCGGCCAAGCGATCGACCATCTGCGCCGCGAGAGCGAGGAGCTGCCGGAGCTGTTCTTCGATGTCTACATCGTCGACCCGGCCTTCAAACCGGTGGGCGCCTGTCCGGTCAGCCATCTGCTGCGCACGTCGCGCGACACGCCGCTCGCCCAGATCATGGAGCAGGTCACGGAAATCCCGGTCGATATGGACCAGGAAGAGGTGGCCTACATCTTCAACAAATACCGGCTGATCTCGGCGCCGGTCACCGAGCCGGGCGGCCGGCTCGTCGGCCAGATCACCGTCGACGACATCGTCGGCATCATCCAGGAAGAGACCGAAGAGGATATTCTGGCGCTGGCCGGCGTGTCCGACGCCGGCCGCGATGCGAACGTGTTCGGCATCGTGCGCTCGCGCCTGCTCTGGCTGGTCCTGAACCTCGCCACCGAGGCGGTGGCGGTGGGCGCGATCGCCATCTATCAGGACGAGATCGCCAAGATCACCGCGCTGGCGGTCCTGATGCCGATCGTCTCCTCGGTCGGCGGTAATGCGGGCACCCAGACCCTGGCGGTCGCCGTGCGCGCGCTCGCGCAGCGCGAGCTGAACGCCTCCAACGCCGCGCGCATCTTCTGGCGCGAAATGGGCGCCGGCATCGTCAATGGCGTCGTCGTCGCGCTGGCCATGGGGGCCGCGGTGACGGTGATCTATCACCAGCACTGGGACTTTGCGGTCCGCCTGGCGCTGACCGTCGGCCTGGCCCTGGTGGCCAACATCTTCACCGCCGCCGTGGGCGGGATCCTCGTGCCCTTGGCGCTGGAGCGGACCGGACGCGACCCCGCGGTCTCGTCGTCGATCTTCATCACCTTCCTGACCGATTTCATGGGATTCTTCGCCGTGCTGGCAATTGCCGCCCTTATCCTGTTGTAAGGATTGGCGGACTAGGCCTAGCGGCCCGGAACTTGCCGCGCGAAGCCGGCGCACCCGGGGGGTGCGTCAAACTGGGTCACAGAGGGTATGCAGCCTCGCCACCGTGTGTCCCGAGCCGCGATCGAGCTGATCAAGCGGTTCGAGGGCTACCGCCAAGCGGCCGCTCAGCTGCCCGATGGGCGCTGGACGATCGGTCATGGCCACACGCTGACGGCGCGCGAGGGCGCGAGCGTCTCGCCGGACGACGCCGAGGCCCTGCTGCTTTACGACCTGATCGGCGTCGCCCACGCCCTGAACGAGGCGGTGTTCACGCCGCTCACCCAGAACCAGTTCGACGCGCTGGCCTCTTTCGTCTTCAACATCGGCTTGGACAGCTTCCACCAGTCGGGGGTGCTTAGGCGCCTGAACGAGGGCGCGCTGATCCAGGCGGCCTGCGCCATGGAGCTGTGGCGCAAGGCCAATGTCGGCGGTGAGCGCATCGTCGTCGACGCCCTGGTCCGCCGCCGCTCGGCCGAAAAGACCCTGTTCCTGACGCCGCCGGGGGAGGCCTGGGTTTCGGCGCCCACGCCGATCCTGCAGCCGCTGCTGGATACCGACGCCGAGGGTGTCGTGCCCTTGCAGGCGCCGGTGGAGGTGACCGCGGTCGTCGAGGGCGACCAGCTGGTGGTGCTGCGCGACGGCGAACCCGCACCCGCGCCCATCCCGCCGGAAGAGGATGAAGCGCAGGGGCCGGCCAAGGCCGCCGCCGAGGCGGTGAGTGCGCGGCTTTCCACCATCTTCCAGGAGTCCGGCGAGGCGCCGGCCCCTTCGGACGCCGCCCCCGAGGCGCCGCCGGCGCCCTTCGAAGAGCCGGTGCCCTTCTTCCTGCGCGCGCCGGAGCCCGAGCCCGAGGACGAGGTCAAGCCGATCGCCACCTGGACCTCGCACCCCGAGCTGGACGACGCGGGCGAGGCGGCGGCTCAGGGTGGCGACCTCTTCGCGCCCAGCGAGTCGGACGGCGTCGAAGACCCGGCCGCCGAGGATGAGGCCGGCTTCGAGGACGGCGAGCCTTTCGACCGCGACCGGGTGCTGATCGACGATACGACGCCCTTCGCCTTCGACGCCCCGGTCGTGCAGCCGCTGCCGGAACGCCCGGAGGGCGGACTCCTGACCCTGATCGCGCTCGCGGCGCTGGGCCTGATCTTCTTCGGCGGCGGCATCTTCTGGGCGACCTACGCCCACACCGGCGCGAGCGCCGGCCTGTTCGGTCCGCGGCTGGTGGGCGGTCTCGCCGGGGTGGCCGGAGTCGGTTTTTTCGTGGTCGCTGTCTATCTGCTCCTCGACCGGCTGGGCCGCGCCGCCGAGCGGGACGCGCGCGAGTACCGCTAAGCCCAAAACTCGCGAGAGCCGGCGACGCATGCTAAGCCGCGCCGCATGATCCCCAACCACGGCCCCAGCCTGGAATTCGGCCTCGGCGAGACCGCTGACGCCATCCGCGAGACCACCGCCCGCTTCGCCGCCGACCGCATCGCGCCGATCGCCGCGGAAATCGACGAGACCAACGCCTTTCCGCGCAGCCTCTGGCCGCAGATGGGCGAGCTTGGCCTGCACGGCGTCACCGTCGAGGAGGAATTCGGCGGGCTGGGCCTGGGCTACCTCGAGCATGTGGTGGCGATGGAGGAGGTCTCCCGGGCCTCAGCCTCGGTGGGGCTCAGCTACGGCGCGCACTCCAATCTGTGCGTGAACCAGATCCGCCGCTGGGGGAGCGACGAGCAGAAGCGCCGTTACCTGCCGGGGCTGATCAGCGGCGAGCATGTGGGCTCGCTGGCCATGAGTGAGGTCGGCAGCGGCTCCGACGTGGTCTCCATGCGCACCACCGCGCGCCGGACCGGCGACCGCTATGTGCTGAACGGCACGAAATTCTGGATCACCAACGCCCCGCACGCCGACACGCTGGTCGTCTACGCCAAAACCGACCCCGACGCGGCGGGGAAGGGCATCACCGCCTTCCTGATCGAGAAGGGGATGAAGGGCTTCAGCGTGTCGAAGAAGCTCGACAAGATGGGCATGCGCGGCTCCGACACCGCCGAGCTGGTGTTCGAGGACTGCGAGGTCCCGGAAGAGAATGTCATGGGCCCCGAGAACGGGGGTGTGGGCGTCCTGATGAGCGGCCTGGACTACGAGCGCGCGGTGCTGGCCGCAGGACCGCTCGGCATTATGCAGGCCTGCCTGGATGTGGTCCTGCCCTACGTCCGCGAGCGCAAGCAGTTCGGCAAGGCCATCGGTTCCTTCCAGCTGATGCAGGGCAAGATCGCCGACATGTACGTGGCTCTGAATTCCGCGCGGGCCTACGTCTATGCGGTCGCCAAGGCCTGCGACGCGGGCATGACCACGCGCTTCGACGCGGCCGGCGCGATCCTGATGGCGTCCGAGAACGCCGTGCGGGTGAGCCTCGAGGCGGTGCAGGCGCTGGGCGGCGCCGGCTACACCAAGGAATATCCGGTGGAGCGGCTGGTCCGCGACGCCAAGCTTTACGACATCGGCGCCGGCACCAACGAGATCCGGCGTTTCCTGATCGGACGGGAGTTGATCGGCGGATGAAGTTCGCGGGGGCTCTGATCGTTGCGGCGTCGTTGGCTGGCCTGACCGGCTGCATCTCGACCTACACCGTGCCGCCGCCGGCCTGTCCCGCGGGGCAGGAGGCGCAGCGCACCGCGCAGCTGTTCTTCGGCCGCAACATCGGCGGCCAGCCCGGCGTCAGCGAGGCCGAGTTCCAGAAGTTCATCGATCAGGAGATAACGCCCAAATTCCCGGATGGTCTGACGGTGATGGACGGCGGCGGCCAGTGGCGCGGCGACGAGAACAAGCTGATCCGCGAGGCGGCCAAGGTGGTGCTGATCGTCCTGCCGAAGCGCGGCGATGCGTCGGGCCGCATCGAGGCGGTGCGCAACGCCTACAAGGCCCGCTTCCACCAGGACTCGGTGCTCTTGATCACCCAGTCGTCCTGCGTCTCCTTCTGAACGCCGGAAAAGCCGAAGGGCCGCCGGATCGCTCCGACGGCCCCTCCACGGCAAACGTAACCGACAAGCTCAGCGAGCCTCTCCAGGTCGGCCGCGCCGCCGCAGAGCTGTGCGCGGCCTAGCGGCGGACCGAAGCCGAGCCGTTCGCCGATCCGCTGGCCGCCGTATCGGCCGATGCGCGGGGCGGCGCGGTCGTCGCCGAGGCGGCGCTGGAGCCCTGGGCTGAGCCGCTGGCGCCGACGTGGCGGGTCTGCACTTGGCCGGAGCCCCCAGCCTGGCCGGAGGCTGAGACGCCCTGGTCGGCGGCGCTGGCGGCGCGCTGCTGCGCTTGGCTGGCGAAGCCCGCGGCGCCCTGCGCCGCGCCGGCCGCGCTCGCCTGGCCGAAGCCCGCAACGCCGGCGGCGGCCGTCTGGCCGGAACTGGCGGCGCCGGAGGCCGCGGCCTGCCCGTTCGCCGCCGCGCCGGCGGCCGCGCCACGCGCCTTCGAAGCGGTGGAGCGCGGGATCCGCGAGGCGCTGTCGCCCGTGTGGCCCATGAGATCGGAATTGGCGTCAAAGCTCCCGCGGCCGGCCGCCGAGCCTGTCAGGCCGCCGCCCAGGCCTGCGGGGCCGCTCATGAGGCCGCCCGCGAGGCCGCCGCGCGCTCCGCCGCCCAGCAGCTGAGCGTCAGCGGCGCTGGCCAGCGCAAGGCTGGCGCTCAGGGCGGTGGCGATGAGGACTAGGGTCTTGCGCATCGAAAATCTCCTGTGGTTCGAGGCTTCCTGAAGACCCAACGACACAGGCCGCGGATTTCATCCCGCGGGCTTGAGTTTTTCCGCCCGCGACGATGTCGGGGCCGGAACATTCATCCCAATCAGGCCGTGTCCAAGGTCTGCCGCCCGCGCCAACCGGGCGGGGGCGCGCGCCTCGCGCGCCAGAGCCGAAACCGCGGCTTCGGCCTGGACCCGGTCGGGCCCGGTCATGCGCCCGGCCAGCGCCCCGGCGACGATAGGCGCGGCGAACGAGGTCCCGCGCACGGCCGTGACGCCGCCGCCCGGCGCCGCGGCCACGATCCCGGCCCCGGGCGCGGCGAAGTCGACGTGAAGCCCACGGCCCGCCTCCGGCAGCAGTCGGCCGTCGGGACCGACGCCGGTCACCGCGATCACGCCGGGGTAGGCGGCCGGATAGAGCGGCGGCGCGGCCGGGCCGTCGTTGCCGACCGGCGCCACGACCAGATATCCGCGCACGATGAGGGACTGCACAGCGGCCTGCAGCAGCCGGTTGGGCGGGCCCACCAGGCTGATGCTGATGACCGGCGCGCGCATCTGAGCCAGCCAGCCCATGGCGCGCGCGACAGCTTCCGCAGAGCCTCCGGCCGCCGTCGGGCCGTAGACGTCCGCCACATAGAGCGTTGCGCCCGCCGCCGCGCCGCGGAAGCCAGGGGCCTGGCCGGCGATCAGCGAGGCGACGGCGGTGGCGTGGGCCGTGACGTGCGCGCCGCCTGGCGCGAAGGCCTGCTGGACGAGACGAGCGTTCGACAGGGTGGGCGCGCTCGCCGCGACAGCCCCGTCGATGACACCGACCGACCGCTCAAGGGCGCCTGGACCCTCGCCCACGGCGCCGGATGCGGCGGCGCCGACCGCGCCGGCCGGCTGATAGAGATGATTGAATTCATACTGCCCGGCGGGATCGAGCGTCCGGAGCCGCCGAAGGGCCTCGACCGCAGACATGCCACGGGGCGGGCCGAGCACCACGGCTTGCAGGTCCAGCCCGGCAATCTCGCCGGCCGAGCGGACGGTGAAGCCCGCCTCGCGAAGGTGTGCGAGGGCGGCGTCGGAGACGCCAAGACCGAGCGCCTCGCCGCGCACCACCGGCTGGCCATGGTCATCGGCCTCGACGACATCGCGATGCTCGCGGATCAGCCGCTGCGCCGCCTGCGCCCGCGCGCCCATCAGCTCCGAAACGGCCCTGTCCGTCAGGGCGTTGGCGCCTCCCGCGACGGAATCGGTCACGCGTGCGGGCAGGCTGGATGGCGGGAGGTTCGGCAGACCTATGGGCGCGCCTGGCAGGCCCAGGCCGCCGCGCAGAATCTGCGCCGCCGCCGGCGATCCGCCAACGAGGATCGCACAGGTGATGAGCGCCGAGGCGGCGAGGCGGCGGTGTCGGTCGTGGGGCTGAACGGCGGGGGTCACGTTGGATAAACTCCCAAGGCAGCGCTTGGCGCCGCTGTGCGTTTCACTTTTTGCGACCCCCTGGGGATGAAACGCGCCGGCGCGGTCGTTTCATCCTTTGAGACAAAGGTAGCCCTTGAGCGGCCTGGACCACGAGATCGTCGAACTCCTGCCGCGTCTGCGGCGGCTGGCGCGCGCCTTGGCGCGCAACGCCGCGGACGCCGATGATCTGGCCCAGGTAACGGTCGAACGGGCGCTGGCGCATCGTGGCCAGTGGCGTCCGGGGACCCGCTTCGACAGTTGGATCTTTCGGATCATGAAGAACGCCTGGATCGACGAAACCCGCGCCCGCCGCCGCCGCGGCGCCATATTGGCTCCGGCGGAGGAGGGCGAGCGGGTGGGCGACGCCGGCGCGGCGGCGGCGGAAGATCGGCTGGTGGTCGGCGAGGTCGAACGCGCTATGTCGCGCCTGCCGGACGATCAGCGTCTGGCCGTGGCTCTGGTGCTGATCGAGGGGCTGTCCTACCGGGAGGCCGCTGCGGTGCTGCAGGTGCCGGAAGGCACGCTGACCAGCCGCCTGGTGCGCGGCCGCTCGGCCCTGCTGGCCGATCTCGAGGAGGCCGCGCCGTGACACCGTCGCCGGAAACCGTGGCCGCCTATGTCGATGGCGAACTTTCGCCCGAGGCGCGCGTCGCTTTCGAAGCCCAGATGGCCTCGGACCCCGCGCTCGCCGCCGAGGTGGCGCGCCAGCGGGCGCTCGCGAACCGTCTGGCCGCCGCCTACGACCCCGTGCTGACGCAGCCTGTCCCCCTGGCGCTCGCCCTCGCCGCCCAGGCGGCCAATGATCGGCGCGGCCCGCAGATCGGCGCGCGCGGTTGGGCGGCGATGGCGGCCTGCCTGGCTGTGGGCGCCGCGGTGGGACTGGCCGTGCGCCCCGCTGAGGGCCCGCTGGCGAGCCGCCATGGGGCGCTGATCGCCCAGGGCGGCCTTAGCGCGGCGCTGACCACGCAGCTGGCGTCGGATGCGGGGCCGGTGCGGGTGGGCCTGACCTTCCGCACGGCTGAGGGCGGCTATTGCCGCACCTTCGAAATGGCCGCCGACCGCCTGGCCGGGGTGGCCTGCCGCGACGGTGGCCGCTGGACGGCGCGCGCGGTCAGCGCCTGGACGCCGCCCGCGGCGAGCGCCTATCGCACGGCCGGCGCCGAGACCCCGCCCGCCGTCCTCGCCGCGGTCGACAGCCTGATCGCCGGCGAGGCCCTCGACGCAAGGGCTGAGCGCGCGGCGCGCGACAGCGGTTGGAAGCCCTGAGCCTATTGGCCCGGGCGGTATTTCCGCTCCACGTGGCCGACGAGCTGGTCGGGGTAGAAATAGACCTCGCGGAAATCACCCGAGGCGTAACGCTGCGCCTGGTCGTCGAAGTGCTTGGACGCCGGGTCGCCGCTTTCGCCGCCGGCGGTGACCGCGCGGGCATGGATGCGGTCGCCGAATTCCACCACGGCCACGAAGCTGTTGCCGCTGGAGCCGTAGTATTTCTTAGTGTCCGGGTAGCGCTTGGCGCCGAAGGAGGCGAGCGAGCCCCACTGGGCCGAGGCGAAGGGCACCGGGATCGAGGGGCCGGCGTCGTCGAAGTGCTGGGTGATGTCGTCGTTGATCCGCTGGAAGCGGTTGATCTGGCCCCAGGGGGTCTTCCAGGTCCCGAAGTCCTGCGTCAGCCGATCGACGCTCTCGGCCAGCGCCTCCAGCTTCTGGGCGGGCGTGGCGCGCTCCGCCATGTACTCGTAGGGGTTCAACCCGACCGCCTTCGCCTGTTTGGCGGTCTTTTCCCAGAGGGCTTCGCCCCAGCCAACCGCGACGGACGTCTCCACCGAGCCGGCCGACCAGCGGTCGTCCCAGGCGCGCAGCGCCTTCACCGGCTCGGCGAGCTTGGCCTTCAGCGGGTCGGCGGCGGGCAGGGCGTCATAGGCTGCCGCCAAGCCTGGGATCATCCGGTCGAAGGCGGGCAGCCAACTGTCGAAATCGACCTGGTGGATCAGCCGGTCGAGGTTCAGATCATGCGCCGCGCTCAGCACGCGAACGGCGTGCGGAGTCCGCGGATTGTCGCCGGCCTGGTCCATATACCGCGGGAAGGCTGCGGCCTTGGGGCTGTTCGGCCCCGCCGCCTGCCATGGGCTGTCGTTGGAATTGTAGACCCAGCCGTTCGGCGGGCTGATCACCTTGGGCATCTCGGCGAAGGGCGTGATCCCTTTCCAGTCCGTGGCCGGATCTGAGCCATCGACGGGCTTGGTGTAGTCGAAGCGGTTGTCGCGCCTGGGCATGAACTGCGGCAGCAACAGCGCCGTTTCGCCCTTGGTGTCGGCGAAAAGGGTGTTGTTGGACGAATTGGCGGCAAGTTCCGCCACCTTCAGGAATGAGGCCAGGTCGCTTGTCTTGGTGCGCCCGAAGCTCTGTTCCAGCGCCTCGACGGGCCGGTTCATCAGCGCCATCGCGATCCACTTGCCGTGCTCGGCGCGGACGATCGGACCGTGGTGCGTGCGGTAGGTGGTGAAGGTCTTGGCCGCCATGCCGCCGTCCGGCGTGCGGTAGGGGACCCGGATGGTCTGCACTGTGACAGGGCGCAGGTCCGCGCCGTATCGGTAGAAGAGCTTGCCGTCCTTGTGGACGATGGTCTCGGCGAACTCGTCGATGGCGTCGGCGCCGGTGGAGGTGTGCATCCAGCCGGCGTGATCGTTGAAGCCCTGGTAGATGAAGAACTGGCCCCAGGTCGATGCGCCATAGGCGTTGAGGCCTTCGTCGCTGGTCACTTGCTGCTCGGCGCGGAAGAAGAACGAGGTGTGGGGGTTGATCAGCAGCATGGCGTGATGATCGGCGCTGAGCTGCGGGCCGATGGCGACGCCGTTGGAGCCGGAGGGCTCCTTGAATTTCAGGCTCTCGTCGTCGGACAGCGAGGCGGTCTGAACCTGGCCGTAGAAGGCCTCGATCCCGCCCAGCGGCGCCTTTTCGATGTCCGGCCCGATGCTGCCCTCGGTGAAGCTGAGCGCCATCCAGGGTTCGAAATGTTTGATAACCTTCGGTGTGACCTTGGGATGGGTCGCCAGGTAGTAGTTCAGGCCGTCGGCCCAGCTCACCATCAGAGTCTTCAACCAGGCCGGCGAGGTGGAGTATTTCGCTTTCAGATCAGCCGGATCGACGATCAACTTCTGACGAAGATCCTTCCAGATCGCCGCCTGACCCTCGGTCTCGGCGCTGCGGCCCATGGCGGTGACGTAGTTCATCTCTACGCGGTTGAAGTCGTCTTCCGCCTGGGCGTAGATCATCCCGAAGACCGCGTCGGCGTCGGTCTTGCCGTGGATGTGGGCGATCCCCCAGTCGTCACGGGTGATGGTGACGCGGGCAGCCTCGGCCTTCAGGCGGGCCTTGGCGCTCGGCGCCGCCTTAGCCGCCGCGAAGGCCGGCGAGGCCAGGGCCAGGCCGGCCAGGAAAAGGGCTGCGAAACGCGTCTTGGACATACGAAATCCCCGAACCGACTCCTGGCGGAACTTCGCAGGCGCGCCCGCGAAAGCAAGAGAGGCGATTGCAAGGACCCGAAATGCGAAAGGCCGCCCTGTCGCCAGGGCGGCCTTTGCAGCTTGATCGGCCGTGTCGCGCCGGTCTAGGCGGCGAGGGCGGCCGCTTGACGCCGGCGGCGGAGCATCGCGCCCATGCCGCCGAAGCCGCCGATCATCAGCGCCCAGGTCGCGGGCTCAGGCACGCCGCCTTCGGTGCTGGAGAGGAACTCCACGCGCAGGCCGCTCGGGTTGCCGGTGGCCTGGCCGAAGTTGATCACGTCGAAGGTGACGGTGTTCTCGCCGGCCTGGAACACCGACGAGTCCGCCGAGAAGCCGGTCCAGCTGGTGAAGCCGCCGAGCGCCGGGCCGTTGTCGGCGCCGAGGATGGCGGTGTTGTTGACCTTGATCCACAGGATGCCGTTATCCGCCGCGAACTGGCCGGCAAAGCTGGCGCCCGCCGCCTGGGCGGCGGTCAGGTCGAAGGTCTCGGAATACTGGTAGAAACCGTCGTTCCGCGGGTCGACGGAGTCGGCCGCGTTCGCGGTCGGCGTGATCCAGCGCGAGGTGGTGTCGGTCGCTTCCGACAGCCAGGGGCCGAGCGGAAACTGGCCCTGGGTGCCGCTGATGTAGGCATTGCCGCCGTCCAGCGTCCAATGGCTGTCGACGCCGTTCGGCGCCTGGACGCCGGCGTTGGTCACGCCGGTGTTGTAAAGCCCGACGATCGACGCCGCCTGGGCCCCGCCCGTGATCGTCAGCGCGCCAACCGCGGCGACCGCAAAAGCCAAAACCTTCATACGAACAACCTTCTTTGAAAACTTCGCTGAGGGGAGCCATCGCTTTCGGGATGGTCAACGAAAGGTTGCCGTAGCACAGCTTTCCGGCGAGCGCCGAAGAAAATTTTCCCGAAACACCACTATCTGGGGAAGTATTGGTTAATTTTCCCCCCTGAGGGGATTAATTCCCCTCGCAACGGTTATCCTTGGGGGCGGCCCCCAGGCCCAGCACTGGAAATGCGAAAGGCCGCCCTGTCGCCAGGACGGCCTTTCCATAGTCGGACCGCAGAGCGGTACGCGACCCTATGCCAAAGCTTCGGCCTAGGCGCGGACCCCGCAAGCGGAGGTCCAGGTCACGGTCACCGGGCTACGGTTTTCACTATGAGACACTGGATCACCTCCTTTCAGTTGCTGAGCAAGGACCCGCAATATGGGTCGCTTCGGAGCTTCACGCAAACACCGCCTTGCCGCAGGCCGGCGGATTTTCAGCCCGTCGCGGCGGTCGTGTTCGAGCTCTGGGTCTTGGCCTGCCGGACCTCTTCCAGGCTGCGGCGGCGGCGCAGCGACTGGACGGGGCGGTCGAGCTTGTCCAGCGCCTCGATGGTCGCGCGGTAGCCCTCGGCGACCGCCTCGTCATAGGCGCCGCTGAAGTCGCGGATTTCCACCTTGGAGACCTCGGGCATCACCAGCACGTCGGTGGCGTCGCGCGCCGCGGTAAGGTCGCGGGAGGTGGAGACCGTCGCCGCCCGCATCAGCAGCGAGACGATCGGCGGACCGTTGCGCCACTGGCCCGACCAGAACCAGCGCCAGACCGAGGCCGGCCGCGCCACGTCGTCGGCGGTGATGCTGCGCCCGCCGGTGACGTCGACGCCCACGATGGGGCCGAGCTGGCCCGCGCGCATCACGTCCGCCGGGAAATTCTTCATCACCGCGCCATCCACCAGCACGTTCTGGTCGTCGGTGGCCGGTGGCAGGATGCCGGGGAGCGAGATCGAGGCCCTGAGCGCGCGACGCAGCAGGCCGCGGCGGTGCATCTGATAGGCGCCGGTGGTCAGATTCGACGAGAGGCAGAAGAACGGCAGCCAGAGGTCGGCGATCTGGGTGTCGCCGAAGTGGTGCGCCAGCCGCTCGTTGACCTGGATGCCGTGAGTCATGGCCAGGAGCGGGAAGGCGATGTCGGCCAGCGGGCTGGTGTCGACGAAGGCCTGGCGGATCCGGACCTCCATCTCCTCGTTGTCCCAGCCCATGGCGACGCCGGCGGCGATCACCGCGCCCATGGAGACCCCGCCCACGAAGTCGATGGGCACGCCACGCTCGCGCAGCGCCTTGACCGCGCCCACGTGGGCATAGGCCCGGGCGCCGCCGCCCGAGAGCACCAGGCCCACCGACTGGCCGGTGAGCACGCGGGCCATCCGCTGGAGGTCGCCCTCGTGGTCGCGCCGCACATGGAACAGCCGCGCCGGCTTGGCGATGTCGAGCCAGGCCTCCGAGCCCTGCGGCCGGTCGGTGTCCGGCGGATGCAGCAGCACCAGATCGACCAGCTGCTGGGCCTGCAGCGGTGATGGGACATCGACCATCGCCTCCGCCTTGGGCGGGCTCTTGTCGCCTCGGCCGACCCGGAACAGGCGGTCCACCTGGCGCGCCACCACCTGGCGCCAGCCGCCATCTGTGGCCTCGGCGACGTAGAGGACGAAGTCGTGGGTCCGCTCGACGTCGGAGAACCACTCGGTGGGCGCGGTCTGCGCCTCGAACCCGATCGTGGTGACCGAATAGCCCAGCTTCAGGATCTCGCGGGCAAGGCGCTCCACCAGGGGCCGCAGCGTGTTGGCCGCACCCAGCGAGACGAAGCCGAACACCGAGGGCTCGCCGACCCCGCCGCGGGTCACCGCCTGGCGGGAACGCAGCATCATCAGCTTGGCGAGCTCGATCATCACCGCGGTGTCGGCCTCGCAGGCCTCGAAAAAGGTGTCGCGGGGCACCGCGATGATCTCGGAATCCCGCAGCGCCACCACATCGGCGGAGTGTGGCGCCTCGGCGATCAGGCTCATCTCGCCCGCCGGTTCGCCCGGGCGGATCACGCCCAGGAACTGCGTCTCGTGTCCCAGCTCACGGCGGAAGGCGCCCAGCCGCCCGGCGCGCACGAAATACAGCTGCTCCGACGGATCGCCGGCCGCGAACAGGGTCTGGCCGCCGGGCAGCGAGAACCACGTGGAATCCTCCTGCACGCGCTCCTGCAGGAAGAGCCGCGCCAGCGCCGACTCGTCGAGGATATCGGGCAACCGGGACACGGGCGCGAGCCTAGCTTGGCGGGAGAGTCGCAGCTACGGCCTCTAGGCAAGTCCAGAGTCGCGTCCTAATCCAGGGTCATGGCCCTGCACATGATTAAGCTGGTGGTCGGTTGCGACACCGTCGAGGGACTGCTCGAATGGCGCGCGAGCCATTCCCAGCCCGCCGACCCCTGGATTCTGCGCACCCGCCAGACGCCCAAGCGGGCGGCGGAGATGATCGACGGCGGCTCGGTCTATCGCGTGTTCAAGGGCATGATTCTTTGCCGCCAGGCGGTGCTGGACGTGAACACGGTCGGCGAGGGCGTCACCGCCCGCTGCGAGGTGACGCTGGACCCCGAGATCGTGCGCGTGACGCCGACGCCCAGGCGGGCCTTCCAGGGCTGGCGCTATCTGGAGCCGAAGGACGCGCCGCCCGATCTGGCGCAGGACGGCTTCGGCGACGTGCCGCAGGAACTGGCGCGCCAGCTGCGCGAAGTCGGGGCCTGGTAGCCTAGGCTTCGTCCACAGGCCGCGCGGATCGGCGCGTTGACGCGAGTCCGCCAGGCGCGCTCCCCTAGCTCCAGGTGATTCGGCCCAGGCTGAGTCTTGAGGAGTGCTGAACATGGGCCAGGCCAGCGTCATTGTGGTCGGCAACGAGAAAGGCGGGGCCGGCAAGTCGACCATCGCCATCCACACCGCCACCGCCCTGTTGCACGCGGACGCCAAGGTGGCGATCCTCGACCTGGACCTGCGCCAGCAGTCGACCTCGCACTTCTTCGCCAACCGCAAGGCGTGGACGGCGGCCAACGACGTCGTCGCGCCGATGCCCATCGAGCATCCGCTGAGCGCCGACGGGGCGGCGCTCGCCAAAGCCACAGACGCCGAGGCGCTGGCGCGCTTCGAGGAGGCGTTCGACGACGTCAGTCAGAACGCCGACTTCGTGCTGATCGACACGCCCGGCAGCGACACCGCCATCAGTCGCGCCGCCCACGGCCGCGCCGACCTGATCGTCACCCCGATGAACGACAGCTTCGTCGATTTCGACATGCTGGGCGTGGTCGATCCGGTGACCCTGGAGCTCAAGCGCCACAGCCTCTATTCCGAGACGGTCTGGGAAAGCCGCAAGGCCCGCGCCATCAAGGACCGCAAACAGATCGACTGGGTGGTGCTGCGCAACCGGCTCGCCCCCACCGAGGCGCGCAACCGCAAGCGCCTGGAAGAGCGGATCGAGACGCTGTCCCGCAAGGTCGGCTTCCGCATCGGGCCGGGTCTGCGCGACCGGGTGATCTACCGCGAGCTCTTCCCCTTCGGCCTGACGGTGGCGGACCTGTCGCCGGCCATCCGCCCGGTGGTGATGTCGCTGCAGCACGTGGCGGCGCGCCAGGAATTGCGGGCGTTGATGACCGCGCTTGGCCTCTCGGGCTTCTCCGACGCAGAGCAGATCGCCGCGGAATAGGGCCGATGATCTACCTGGCCATCGGGGCCGCGATCCTGTGGCTGCTGGTGGGTCTTGGCCGCAGCCAGCGGCTGTTTCCACGCCGCGAATGGCGCTTCCTCTCGGGCGTCGTCGCGCTCGCCGCCTTCGCCGGCGCCGCCTATGCGGGCCTGCGCGGCGTCTGGGAGATCTCGGTCATCCTGGCCCTGATGGGCCTGTGGCTGATCACTACGGCGCGGATCAGCGCCCCGCCGCCGGCCGCCGCCGCTCCGCCGTCGCGCTCCCGCGAGATGGACCTGGAGCAAGCCCGTTCGATCCTGGGCGTGGGCGCCGAGGCGACGCCCAAAGAGATCAAGGCGGCCCATCGGCGCCTGATCCGCATGGCCCACCCGGACAAGGGCGGCACGACCGGGCTGGCGAGCCAATTGAACGCCGCGCGCGACCGGCTGCTGGGCGAATAAATTCCGCCGAACCCACGGAGCTCGCGGCTCGGACGAATGGGCGCTGCGGCCAAGCTTGGTCGGGAACTCGACTCGCGGGCGCGTCGTTGAAAATCCATGGACCGTCGCCCGCCTCAGGAATTCGCTGGGGACCGTGAACCCCAACTCACGGCGGACGAGATCGAGCGGCTGATGAGCGGTCCGATCAAGGAGTGGCCATCAATCATCATCGTCGGCGACGAGGACGTGGTTGGCTACAACCCGCCGCGGCCGCATCCGGCAGGGGCGGACGGCTAGCCCCGATCAGGCAGGCTCGATCACCATGCAGGCGAGGCGCCGGGCCTTCAGCGCATGGCAGGCGTCCTTGGCGTCGGTCTCGGTGAAGCCGGTGAACACCGCCTTGTATTTGCGGCCCACCTTGTCGGCCGCGCCCCGGACGCCGTCGAACTTGTCGGCGAATTTCTTCTCGACGAGCGCAATCTGGGCATGGGCGTCGGATTTCGAACGGAACTCCCCGACCTGGACGGCCCACTTGGCCTTGGCCTCATGTCCCTTGCGGCCCATGACCTCAAGCTTGCCGGCCTGGGCGCGCGGCGCGCCGGTCAGCTGAATCCGCAGGCTGTCCTGGTCGCCGTCGCCCTGTTCGACAGGCGCGCGCACGATCGGGCCGTTGAGCTCGGTCGGCTCGAACTGGTTCTGGGCCACGACGATCTTCTCGCCCATCGCGCGGCGATGCATGACGCTGAAGCCGGTCTGCAGCAGGTCCTCGGCGTTCTGGTCGCGCGCCACCCGCGTCGGGCCGCCCATCACCACCACGATCAGGCGGCGGTTATCCTTCACGCCGGAAATCGCGATGTTGAAGCCCGACGCATTGGTGAAGCCGGTCTTCAGGCCGTCGACGCCAGGCCCCAGCAGGTGGTTGTGGCTGCCGATCTCACGGCCCCGGAAGTCGAAGGCCTCCAGGCTGAAGTAGTGATAATACTGCGGGTAATCCCGCATTACCGCCCGCGACAGGATCGCGATGTCCCGCGCCGTGGTGATGTTGCGGCTGTCGGGCAGGCCGTTGGCGTTGGCGAAGTGGGTGTTCTGCATGCCCAGCTCTTGGGCGCGGAGCGTCATCAGTGCGGCGAAGCGGCTTTCGGTGCCGCCGATCTTCTCGCCCATGGCCACCGCGGCGTCGTTGGCCGACAGCGTGGTCATCGATTCGATGGCTTCGTTGACCGTGATCGAGTCGCCCGGGCGCACGCCCAGCTTCGACGGCGCTTGCGCGGCGGCGTGCGGCGAGAAGGGCACCCGGTCATCGAGGTGCAGCTTGCCGGAGGCCAGCGCCTCATAGGTGAGATACAGCGTCATGATCTTGGTGATCGACGCGGGGTAGCGCGGGCTGTCGGCGTGCTTGGCGTAGAGGATTTCGCCCGACTTCGCGTCCACCACGACCGCAGCATATTTTGTCTGCGACGCGGCCAGCAGTTCCTGGAAGTTAGGAAGCTGCGCGCTCGCCGGGGTCGCGAGGGAGGAGAGGGCGGTAGCGGCGGCCAGACCTAACGCTAGGAACAGGCGGCGGGCGGGCTGGATCATGCTTCGTCCGTCGAATCAAAGGTTTGCGAACGGCCGCTGGACCGCCCTTGAATCTTCGTACCATGACAGCCCGAACCTGAAATTAGAGTAAACAGGAGTTGAACGGGCTCTTTTGTCGCGGTGCGTCCCACACGCCCGAAAAGCGGCTCTCCCTGAGAGGAGATCACGCCATTGTGCACTGCACAAAAAATCATTGACTGCTGCACTGCAACATGAGACATAGCCTCTGCGTTTATCGGGCAATCGCCCTCGAATCACCAGTTGCCCCCGCTTTTCAGTTGCACTGCGGCGCGAGCCGCGCACCCAAACCAGGAGACGATCAAATGGCCGCCGCCGCTGACGCCGTGAAGACCACCGTCGACCAATTCACCGCTGCTTCCAACGTCGCCTTCAAGGACGGCGTCGAAAAGACCCTCGCCGCGCTGAACGACGCCAACGCCCATTCCAAGAAGAACCTGGAAGCCGTCGTCGCCTCGGTGACCGCCGCCACCAAGGGCGCCGAAGCTCTGGGCGCGCAGGCCATGGCCTACTCGAAGACCTCCTTCGAGACCCAGGTCGCCGCCGCCAAGTCGCTGACCGCCGCCAAGAGCGTGCAGGAAGTCGTCGAACTGCAGACCTCCTTCGCCAAGACGGCGCTGGAAGCCTACATGGCTGAAATGGGCCGCATGTCCGAGACCGTCTCGGCCTCGGTGAAAGACAGCATGAAGCCGCTGAACGAGCGCGTGACCGCTATGGTCGAGCGCCTGCAGGCCGCTCGCTAAGCCGCGCAGAGACCCCCAAGTGCAGTAAGGCCCCGCTTAGCGTATGGGGTTGAAGGGCCGGAGCATCGGCTCCGGCCCTTTTCGTTTCCGGGATCCGTTCTTTTGGGGTCTGTTCTCTGGGCGGACGGGGCGCTAGACGTTGCCCCATGTCCCAGATCGAAGACCGACTGGCCGCCGCGGGCGTCGTCCTGCCGCAGCCCAACGCCCCCGTCGCCAACTACGTCCCGTTCGTGCGGGTCGGCGATCTCATCCACATCTCCGGCCAGGTCTCGGTCGACGCCAACGGCGGGATCAAGGGCGTGGTCGGCGAGGATGTGGACCTCGCCACCGCCACGGCCGCGGCCCGGCTCTGCGGCCTGTCGCTGCTGGCGCAGATGCGCGCGGCCTGCGAGGGCGACCTCGACCGCGTCGTTCGCGTGGTGAAACTGAACGGCTTCGTCCAGGCGGGGCCCGGCTTTTTCGAGATCCCCAAGGTGATCAACGGCTGCTCCGACCTGATGGTCGAGGCGTTCGGCGACGCCGGGCGGCACGCGCGCTCCGCGGTGGGCGTCTGCCGGCTGCCGATGAACTTCGCCGTCGAGGTCGATGCGGTGGTGGCGGTCCGGTGAAGGATCGTTTCGGGGAGGCCTGGGAGAGGCTCTTCGACCCGCCGGTCGCGCACCGCGGGCTCTGGAGCCCCGACGGCCCACCGGAGAATTCGCTGGGCGCCTTTCAGGCCGCCTGCGCCGCCGGCTTCGGTATCGAGCTCGACGTGCAGCTCTCCGCCGACGGCGAGGCCATCGTCTTCCACGACGACGACCTGAAGCGGATGACCGGCCAGCCGGGCCGCATCGCCGACCACACGGCCGCCGACCTTGTCCAGATGCGGCTGAAGGGCTCGGACGAGCGGATCCCGACGCTCGCGGAAGCCCTGGTGGAAGTCGGCCACCGGGCCATGGTCCACGTCGAACTCAAGACGCCCTATGGCCAGGTCGGGCCGCTGGAGCAACGGACCCACGAGGTCATCATCGATCACAATGGCCCGATCTGCGTGATCGGCTTCAATCCCTACTCCCACGCCTGGTTCGCCGAGCGGTTTCCCGGCGTCCTGCGCGGCCTAGACTCCTATTCCTACAAGCGCGCGCCGCACATGGACGAGGAGCAGCGGGCGAGCTTCGCCAGGCTCGAACACGTCGCCATCGCCAAGCCGCACTTCCTGGCGCTTGGCCTGGACATGCTGCCGAGCCACATCGCCAAGGGCTTCCGCATCGAGGGCTTGCCGGTAATCGCCTGGACGGTCCGCAGCCAGGACCAGTGGGAGGCGGTCCGCGCGGACTGCGACAACCTGATCTTCGAAGGCTTCGACCCCACGGTGAGTGTGGCGTGAGCCTGAAACCGGCGGTCAGGGTCTGCCGGCGCATCGCCGAGATTGGCCGCGAGGCCTGGGACGCCTGCGCGACCAACCCGGCCTACGCCGGCAACCCCTTCATCCGCTACGATTTCCTGGACGCCCTGGAAGAGACCAACTGCGCCACCGAGCGCACGGGCTGGGGGCCGCAGCACCTGGCCATCGAGGACGGCGAGGGCCGGGTCGCCGCGGTCATGCCGCTCTACCGGAAGTCCCACAGCCAGGGCGAATACATCTTCGACCATGCCTGGGCCGACGCCTATGAGCGGGCGGGCGGCCAGTACTACCCGAAACTGCTTTCCGCGGCGCCGTTCACGCCGGCCACCGGCGCGCGGCTGCTGGCGCGTCCGGACGTGGATGCCGAGGAGGCGCGGAGCTTCCTGCTCGGCGGGGCCCTGACGCTCTGCGAGCGCTACGGCTCGTCCTCCTTCCACGTCAATTTCCCCACCGAGGACGAGTGGCGCTGGATGGGCGCGCAGGGCCTGGCGCTGCGCGAGGGCCAGCAATACCACTGGGAGAACCGCGGCTACGCGGGCTTCGACGACTTCCTGGCCGCGCTCTCATCCGGCCGGCGCAAGACCATCCGGCGCGAACGTCGCGACGCGGGCGAGGGGCTGGAGATACTCTGCCTGACAGGCCGCGACCTGACGGAAGAGCACTGGGACGCCTTCTTCGGCTTCTACATGGACACCGGCTCTCGCAAATGGGGCCGCCCCTATCTCAGCCGCCCGTTCTTTTCGCTGCTGGGCGAGCGGATGGCCGAGCGGGTGCTGCTGGTCATGGCGCGGAAGGAGGGCCGTTGGATCGCCGGCGCGCTCAACCTGATCGGCGACGATTGCCTCTACGGCCGCAACTGGGGCTGCGTCGAGGACGTGCCCTTCCTGCATTTCGAGCTCTGCTACTATCAGGCCATCGAATGGGCGATCGGTCGGGGCTTGGCGCGCGTCGAGGCCGGCGCCCAGGGCCAGCACAAGATCGCCCGCGGCTATCTCCCCAGGCCCGTCTACTCCGCCCACTACATCGCTGACCCAGCGCTGCGCGGTCCCGTCGAGCGCTTCGTCATGCAGGAACGCGCGGGCGTCGAGCAGGAGATGGAGTGGCTGGCGGAGGAATATTCGCCGTTCAAGGCGGAGACCTAGACAGAAAAAGGGCCGCCTTTCGGCGGCCCCTTCCGATCACCGTCTCCGGCGAAAAGGTCTAGGCGGTGAGCGCTGCGGCGCGGCGCGAACGGCGCATGAGCGCGCCGAGGCCACCGAAGCCGACCAGCATCATCGCCCAGGTCGCGGGCTCCGGCACGGCGCCGCCGACGGTATAGTCGAGACGGCCATCGCCGAAATCTCCGAAGTAATTCCACGACGAGCTCGTCGGACCGCCGTTCGAGTTGTTCCACACGAAGTAGTTGAAGCCGCCGCCGCGCGAGCCGGTCGGCATGACCGTCGCGCCCTGACCGTCGTTGTTGGCGCCGAAGACGCTGAGGTAAGCCACATAGATGTTGCCAGCCGTCACGGACACGTCCGGCGAGAAGGTGTAGCCGCCGCCGTGGTCCGCCGCGACAGTGCCGCTGGAGTAAAGGTTGCTGGTTTCGCCGCAGCCGAAGGTGAAGGTATCTCCACAGTTCCAGGCGCCGATGCCGCCGTAGAGCGTGCCACCGATCGGGCTGCTCAACTCCATGGTGAAGCTGGTCAGTTGCCCGGAGGCCTGGGCGGTGAACACTTCGCCGTAGGTTTGGGTGTCCGGGAAGCCGAAGTCGCCAATCGCCCCGATGTCCGGACCGTTGGAATAGGTCTGCGCGCCGGCGGCGGAGGCCACCGTCAGCAGGGCGACCGCTGCGGCGGAGGCCAGAAGAAGCCGGGTCGTGTTCATTATCGTGTCCCCACAGTGCGACAGTGCGCCAACCGCCCGACCGTCGAGCGTTACCGGCATAACCGCCTCTGGCACAAAGAACACCGTTAGGATTCTGTTCGCAATTCGATTCCCCCGGCGGGCGAGTCGGCGTTCGCTTCAGGAGCGATCCCAAGCCGCCTTCAGCAGGGCGGTCACCGACCTATCCACCGCCGCGGCATTCTCCAGCAGCAGCTTGGACTTCAGCCGCTCCGACCAGCTCTCGTTCTTCGGGACCTCCAGCCGCGGGTCGGCGTCAGGGGCCACTGCGAGACCCAGCGAGGCCTTACCGCCCTTGAGCGGCTTCACCGAGGCGAACTGGAATTCGCGGGAGAAGGCGGTGAACTGCTTGCGCTGGCCCATGACCACGTCGGGGAGGGCGGTGGCGGCCGCCTGCACCGCCTCCAGGATCGCGCGCGACGCCGGGTCGGTCCACAGGGCGTCGCGCAGGGTGTCGCCCTCGGCCCAGCCGCCGGTCTCGCTCGGGAAGGCCACCGACAGCACGTGCATGGCGCGGTTCTGCAGCAGGCCGTAGTTGGCCTTGAACCAGGCGGCCTGGGCGCGGGGCTTAGTCTCCGGGCAGGTCCTGGCGATCGCCACCCATTCGTCGAGCGTCTTGCCGGTGTCCCGCTCCAGGCTCGCCTGTACCGAGGCGAACCACTTCTGCTGGCGGGGCGACAGACCGGACGGTGGAGCAGGCGGTTTGGTGTTGGCGGCCATCGTTCCAACCTCGCGGGCGATTTGCTACGACCTGAGCGACCTCAGGAGCGCGGCGCATGAGCTTGGACGGGACCTACGACGACGGCAATATCTTCGCCAAGATCCTGCGCGGCGAGATGCCGTCCGCCCGGGTGTTCGAGGACGAGCACGTCTACGCCTTCATGGATGTGTTCCCGCAGGCGAGGGGCCACACGCTAGTGATTCCCAAGCACTCGACCGCGCGCAACCTGCTGGACGAGGAACCGGCGGTGCTGTCGCCGCTGATCCTCGGGGTCCAGCGGGTGGCGCGGGCCGTGCGCGCGGCGCTCAAGCCCGACGGCATCGTGGTCACTCAGTTCAACGGCGCGCCGGCCGGCCAGACCGTCTACCACCTGCACTTCCACATCATCCCGCGCTGGGAGGGCGTGGCGCTCGGCCGGCACGGTGAGGGCGGCATGGCCGATCCGGCCGAGCTGAAGGCGCTGGCCGAGCAGATCGCGGCGCAGATCAGCTAGCGCCAGTGGCCGGGGATCCATTCGCCGGCGGCGTCGTGGTGGCCCGGAATCCAGTTCTCGCGCTCTTCGATCACGCGCGGATGCGGGCCGCCGCTATAGACGACACAGGCGGAAAGGGCGGTGGCCGCAAAGGTCATCGCCAGGATCGTCAGGATGGTCTTCTTCACGGGAGTATCTCCTTCAGCAAGCCGGGCTTTTGCAGCCCACGGCCACGCTAGGTTCGCGAAGCTGAACCGTGGGCGAGGCGCGCGGTCAGCCACGGTTCATCGGCCGTTGACAGGCGCACCGGCTCGGTCCAACAGTTCACCAAATGGGAAACTAATGGGGCGAGCTGAGTCATGTTCGAACATTCCAAGACACTGGCGGCAGGCGCAGGCCTCGTGGCTGTGGCGCTGTCGGGGGCCGCCGTGGCGGCCCAAGGCTCCTATCCAGCCATGGCGCCGATCGAGAAGTACCGCACCGCCGATGAGGCGGCCTTGGCCCGCACCGCTGCGCCGTCCTCGATCTCCAAGGACGCCACGGTCCTGGTGCTGGGCGCTCACGGCTATGAGACCGCGGCCAAGGGCGCGAACGGCTTCGTCTGCATCGTCGAGCGGGGTTGGGCCAACGACTTCAACCATCCGGACTTCTGGAACCCGAAGGTGCGTGGGCCGATCTGCTTCAACGCCGCCTCAGCCCGCTCGGTCCTGCCGACCTACCTGAAACGCACCGAATGGGTGCTGGCCGGCGCGACGAAGCCGCAGCTGCTCGAGAAGACCAAGGCGGCCATCGCCGCGCACCAGATCGCCGCGCCGGAGCCGGGGTCGATGTGCTACATGCTGTCGAAAGGCGGCCACCTGGGCGACGAGGCCAACGGTCCCTGGCATCCGCACCTGATGTTCTTCACGCCCCGCCTGCCGGCGTCGGCCTGGGGCGCCGGCGCCGCGGGCTCGCCGGTGATGGGCGGCGACGAGGGCGGCGTCGACCCGGCGACGACGTTCATGGTGCCGGTCGCGAAGTGGTCGGACGGTACGCCGGATGCGCCGATGAAAATGGCCCACTGACGAACCACCGCAACGAAAAAGCCCCGGGCGCGAACCCGGGGCTTTCCTGTTTCTGAGGCCTGAGAGCCCTAGTCCACCGTGAGCGGCGCGACCTCGCCTTCCTCGGCGGGGCTTTCGATGACCGGCGCGCCCGGTTCGCGGGTCTCGCCTTCGATGTCGAAGGCCAGCTTGCCGTCGCGCAGCACCACCTTGACGTGCCCGCCTTTGACCAGCTTGCCGAACAGGATCTCGTCGGCCAGCGGCTTCTTGATGTTCTCCTGGATGACCCGGGCCAGCGGCCGGGCGCCGTAGAGCTCGTCGAAGCCGTTCTTGGCAAGCCAGTCGGCGGCGTCGTCAGTCGTCTCGATGGTCACGTGACGGTCGGCGAGCTGGGCTTCCAGCTGCATCACGAACTTCAGCACCACCTGCTTGATGATCTCCGGCGTCAGCGACTTGAAGGCCACCACCGCGTCGAGGCGGTTGCGGAACTCCGGCGTGAACACCCGCTTGATCGCTTCCTCGGCCTCGTCGTCCTGCTTGCCGCGGCCAAAACCGATCGAGTTGCGCTGCGCGTCGGCGGCGCCGGCGTTGGTGGTCATGATCAGGACCACGTTGCGGAAGTCGATCTTCTTGCCATTGGAGTCGGTGAGCGCCCCGTGGTCCATAACCTGCAGCAAGATGTTGTAGACGTCCGGGTGCGCCTTCTCGATCTCGTCGAGCAGCACGACCGCGTGCGGATGCTGATCGACCGCATCGGTCAGGAGACCGCCCTGGTCGAAGCCCACATAGCCGGGCGGCGCCCCGATCAGCCGGCTCACCGTATGGCGCTCCATATATTCGCTCATGTCGAACCGCAGGAGTTCGATGCCGAGCGTGGAGGCGAGCTGGCGGGCCGTCTCGGTCTTACCGGTGCCGGTCGGGCCGCTGAACAGGTAGCAGCCGATCGGCTTGTTCGCGTCGCGCAGGCCGGCCCGGGCCATCTTCATGGCCGACGACAGCTGGTCGATGGCGTCGTCCTGGCCGTAGACCGCCCGCTTCAGGTCGGTCTCCAGCTGCTTCAGGGCCTCGGTGTCGGTCTTGGAGACCGACTTGGGCGGGATGCGGGCGATCTTGGCGACGACGGCCTCGACCTCCTTCAGGCCGATGATCTTCTTCCGCCGGCCCTCGGGCAGCAGCATCTGGCTGGCGCCGGCCTCATCGATGATGTCGATGGCCTTGTCCGGCAGCTTGCGGTCGTTGATGTACTTGGCCGACAGTTCCACTGCCGCCTTGATGGCGTCGTTGGTGTAGCGGAGCTTGTGGAACTCCTCGTAGTAGATCTTGAGCCCTTTCAGGATCTTGATCGTGTCGTCGATCGTCGGCTCGTTGATGTCGATCTTCTGGAACCGGCGGACCAGCGCGCGGTCCTTCTCGAAGTGCTGGCGGAACTCCTTGTAGGTCGTCGAGCCCATGCAGCGCAGGGTGCCTGACGCCAGCGCCGGCTTCAGCAGGTTCGACGCATCCATCGCCCCGCCGCTCGTGGCGCCCGCGCCGATCACCGTGTGGATCTCGTCGATGAACAGCACCGCGTCCGGGTGGTTCTCCAGTTCCTTGACCACCTGCTTCACGCGCTCTTCGAAGTCGCCGCGGTAGCGGGTGCCGGCGAGCAGCGAGCCCATGTCCAGCGAGAAGATGGTCGAACCGGCCAGGACCTCAGGCACCTGGTTGTTGACGATCTTGCGGGCCAGGCCCTCGGCGATCGCGGTCTTGCCGACGCCGGGATCGCCGACCAGCAGCGGATTGTTCTTCGTCCGCCGGCATAGGATCTGGATGCAGCGCTCCACCTCGGCCGAGCGGCCGATCAGCGGGTCGACCTTACCCTGCTTGGCCTTCTCGTTGAGGTTGACGCAATAGGCCTCCAGCGCCTCGCCGCCGGTCTTGACGGTGGGCTTGTCCTCGTCGTCTGAGGCGCCCTTCACCGGCTTGGATTCGGTGGCGCCGGCCTTCTTGGCGATGCCGTGGGCGATGTAGTTTACCGCGTCATAGCGGGTCATGTCCTGCTCTTGCAGGAAGTAGGCGGCGTGGCTCTCGCGCTCGGAGAAGATCGCCACCAGCACATTGGCGCCGGTGACTTCCTCGCGGCCGGAGGACTGCACGTGGATCACCGCGCGCTGGATCACCCGCTGGAAGCCGGCGGTGGGCTTGGCGTCCTCGCCGTCGTCCACGACCAGGGAGCGCAGTTCGGTGTCGACATAGTTGGTGAGCGTGGTGCGCAAGGCGCCCAGGTCCACATCGCAGGCGCGCATCACGCCGGCGGCGTCCTCGTCATCGACGAGCGACAGGAGAAGATGCTCGAGGGTCGCGTATTCGTGCTTGCGCTGGTTGGCATAGGCCACCGCGCGATGCAGGGATTCCTCAAGGGGACGCGAGAATGAAGGCAAAGGCCTCTAGTCCTTTTCCATGGTGCACTGCAGCGGGTGCTGATGCCGCCGCGCCGTATCAACGACCTGGGCCACTTTTGTTTCCGCCACCTCGTAGGTGAACACCCCACAGACCCCCACGCCGTGTTGATGGACATGGAGCATTATGCGAGTCGCGTCTTCGCGCGACTTATTGAAGAACTGCTCAAGCACATAGACGACGAATTCCATAGGCGTGTAGTCGTCGTTCAAGATCAGCACTCGATACATCGAGGGCTTTTGCGTCTTGGGCTTGGTTTGAGTGACCACTGCCGACCGAATGCCGGTATCCTGGTCGCTCACCTTCCGTTCGGCCATCTAGTGAATCTCCTGCCGGCGCTGCCGTGACGCCGCCATTCGATTAGATATGCAACTCGCATCCATTTGGAAGGGTCGAATCGTCACGGTGGCCAGCGAAACCGTGCGGGACTCGCGCCTGGGGCGAGGATTTGGCGGGAAAACCCGGACCTAGTCGGTTTTCGCCGCGCCTTTTGCCCGGAAAATGCGCCCGGAGGTCACCGCGCCGGCGCCGAACTTCGCGCGGATGGCGTCCAGCGTCTTTTCGCCGGCCAGGGCTTTGCGCTCGTCGCCGGCGAAGAAATCGTCCTCGACGGCGTCGGCTTCGATCAGGTCGGCCAGGCCGACACCGATCAGTCGGTAGGGCCGACCCGTCGCTTCCCTGGCCAAGAGCTCGCGGCCGACGGCGAACAGGGTCTTGGCGGTCTGGGTCGGCACGGGAATCGTGCGGCGGCGCGTGTGGATCTTGAAATCGGTGGTCCGCAGTTTCAGCGTGACCACCCGCCCGGCCAGGCCGTCGGCGCGGGCGTGGCGGGCGACCTTCTCGGCGAGTTCGGCCAGCACGTCCTCCAGGTCGCCGAGCGCCGAAAGATCCTCGTTGAAGGTGGTCTCCGCGCTGATCCCCTTGCGCTCTTCGCTGGGATTGACCGCGCGGCTGTCCTGCCCGTGCGCCAGGCGGGACAGGCGCAGGCCGTGCGATCCGAACCGCTCGGCGAGCGCCTTGACATCGGCCTTGGCGAGGTCGCCGACGGTGCGGAAGCCGGATTTCTCCAGGCTAGCGACCATCGCCGGCCCGACGCCCGGCAGGATGCCCACCGGCCTGGGCGCCAGGAAGGCCTGGGCCTCCGAGCCGATCACCGAGAAGCCGCGCGGCTTGTCCAGGTCGGAGGCGACCTTGGCCAGGAACTTGTTGGGGGCCAGCCCGATGGAAACCGTCAGCCCCGTCTCGGCTTCGATCCTGGCCTGCAGCTTCGCCAGCGTGATCGCCGGCGGCGCGCCGTGCAGCCGCTCGGTGCCGGAAAGATCCATCCAGGCCTCGTCCAGCGACAGGTTCTGGATCAGCGGCGTCAGATCGCCGGCCATGCCCAGGATCTGTTTGCTGGCCGCCCGGTACTTGGTGAAGTCCGGCTTGATCACCACCGCCTCGGGACAGAGCTTCAGCGCCTTGAACATCGGCATGGCCGAGCGGACGCCCTTGATGCGGGCGATGTAGCAGCAGGTGGTCACCACGCCCCGCTTGCCGCCGCCGACGATCACCGCCTGGTCGCGCAGCTCCGGCCGGTCGCGCTTCTCCACGCTGGCGTAGAAGGCGTCGCAATCCATGTGGGCGATGGCCAGTGTCGCCAGGTCCTCGTGCGCCACGATCCGCGGGCTGGCGCAGATGGGACAGCGGCGCACCGCCTGCTCGCCCTGCCAGAAGCAATCGCGGCAGAAGGCCTTCATCCGCCCGGCTCCAGGGGCCAGAGCCAGGCCGCGCCGCGCACGCCGGACGAGTCGCCATGCACGGCCTTTCTGACTGGCGTCGTGTTGGCGTCGGAGAAGGTGTAGCTCTCGATGGCGGCGGGCAGGCGCGGGTAGAGCGGCTCGACGTTCGACATGCCGCCGGCCAGAACGATCACGTCGGGATCGACGATGTCGGCGATCACCGCCAGCCCGCGCGCCAGCCGGTCGATGTAGTCGTCGAGCGACACGACCGCCCGGGGCTCGCCCCGTAGCGCCGCCGCGACGATGGCCTGGGCGTCCTCGCCGGTCCCGTGGGCGCGCGCGAAGCCGGGCCCCGAAATCCAGTTCTCCAGGCAGTTCAGCCGGCCACAGAAGCAGCCGGGCCCCGGCAGTTCGTCGGGCCTGGGCCAGGGCAGGGGCGTGTGGCCCCACTCGCCGGCGATGCCGTTGTGCCCGGCCAGCACCTGGCGGCCGACGGCAATCCCCGAGCCGCAGCCGGTGCCGATGATCACCCCGAACACCACATGGCTGTCGGCGCCCGCGCCGTCTGTGGCCTCCGACAGCGCCAGGCAGTTGGCGTCGTTGGCGATCCGCACCGGCCGGCCCAGCACCCGCTCGATATCCGCCTGCAGGGGCTTGCCGTTCAGGTGTGTGGTGTTGGCGTTACGGATCATGCCGCTGACCGGCGAGGGCGAGCCCGGGATGCCCAGGCCGATGCTGGCGTCGCTGACACCCGCCTCACGCTCCGCTTCGGCGATCAGGTCGCGGACCGTCTCAAGGCTGGCCTCGTAGCTCCCCGGCGAGGCCGCACGGACGCGGGCCTGGAAGCGCCCCTCAGCGTCCAGCGCCGCCGCCTCGATCTTGGTGCCGCCAAAGTCCACGCCGATCCGGATCATGGGCCCGGTATAGCTGATTTGAGCGCCCGTCGCGGCGGCGGCGCGTGTCGCTGGCGAACTGCGGACGCCCCGTGGACAGAGCGTTGCGAGCCGCTAGGTTGGCCGCCATGAAACGCACCCCGACCCTGCTGGCGCTCAGCGCCAGCCTGACGCTCGCCGCCTCGGCCGCGAACGCCCAACCGCCCGCCGCGCAGTCGCTGGCCAACACCCATCCGGCCGGCCTCGACCTCGCCGGCATGGACCGCAACGTGAAGCCGGGCGACGACTTCTTCGCCTATGCCAACGGCCATTGGCTGGCGACCACCGAGATCCCCGCCGACCGTTCGAGCTGGGGCGTCGGCGCGGAGTTGACCGAGCTCACCACCGCGCGCACCCAGGCGCTGATCCAGGGCGCCGCCAAGGCCAAGCCCGGCACAGAGGCGCGCAAGATCGGCGACTACTATCTGGCCTATCTCGACGAGAAGAAGATCGAGTCCCTGGGCCTCAAACCCCTGCAGCCGACGCTGGCCCGCATCGCGGCCATCAAGGACAAAAAGGGCCTGGCCGCCGAGTTCGGCCGCGAACTGCGCGCCGACGTCGACGCGCTGAACTCCACCAACTTCTACACCGACCATCTGTTCGGCCTGTGGGTGGAGCAGGACCTGAACGACACCAAGCGCTATGCGCCCTACCTGCTGCAGGGCGGTCTGGGCATGCCCGACCGCGACTTCTACCTGTCAGACAGCCCGCGGATGGAGAAGATCCGCGCCGCCTACAAGGCCCACATCGCCAAGGTCCTGAGGCTGGCGGGCAAGAAGGACGCCGACGCGCAGGCGCAAAGGATCTTCGACCTGGAGACCGCCATCGCCAAGGCGCACGCCCCGCGCGGCGATTCCGAGGACGTTCTGAAGGCCAACAATCCCTGGGCCCGCGCCGACTTCGCCAGGAAGGCGCCTGGCCTCGACTGGACCGCCTACTTCACCGCCGCGGGGCTGCAGGCGCGCCCGCAGTTCATCGTCTGGCATCCGGGCGCGGTGACCGGCGAGGCGGCTCTGGTGGCGAGCCAGCCGCTGGAAACCTGGAAGGCCTATCTCGCCTATCTGCAGATCAACCACTACTCGGGCGTCCTGCCCAAGGCCTTCGCCGACGAGCGCTTCGCCTTCTACGGCACGACGCTGTCGGGTACGCCGCAGCAGCAGGCGCGCTGGAAGCGGGCGGTCAATTCGACCAACAACGCGCTCGGTGAAGCGGTCGGAAAGCTCTACGTCGCCAAATACTTCCCGCCGGAAGCCAAGGCCAAGGTGCAGGCCATGGTGGGCGACCTGATCGCCGCCTTCCGGGTGCGGATCGAGAAACTCGACTGGATGGCGCCGGCCACCAAGGCCGAGGCGGAGCGCAAGCTGTCGACCCTCAAGGTCGGCGTCGGCTACCCCGACCACTGGATCGACTATGCCAGCCTGAAGGTCGTGCCGGGCGATGCGCTCGGCAACGCCCAGCGCGCCGAGATGTTCGAGTACCGTCGCAACCTCGCCAAGTTCGGCCACCCGGTCGACCGCGGCGAATGGGCGATGACGCCGCAGCTGGTCAACGCCGTGAACCTGCCGGTGCGCAACGCGCTGAACTTCCCGGCCGCGATCCTGCAGGCGCCCTATTTCGACGTGCGCAATCCGATCGCCATGAACCTCGGCGCCACCGGCGCCACCATCGGCCACGAGATCAGCCACAGCTTCGACGACCAGGGCGCCATGTTCAACGCCGACGGCCAGCTGAAGAACTGGTGGACGCCGGCCGACCTCGCCCACTTCCAGGCGTCGGGCAAGGCGCTGGCGAAGCAGTTCGACCAGTATCACGCCTTCCCGGACCTGCCGCTGAAGGGCGAGCAGGAGCTCAGCGAGAACATCGCCGACATCGCCGGCCTGAACGCCGCCTACGACGCCTACCGAATCGCCAACGGCGGCAAGGAAGGGCCGAGCCAGCAGGGCTTCACGGGCGACCAGCAGTTCTTCATCGCCTTCGCCCAGAGCTGGCGGGCCAAGTTCCGCGAGGCGCTGATCCGCCAGATCGTGGTCACCGACGGCCATGCGCTGGACGAATTCCGCGCCGACACCGCGCGCAACATGGACGCCTGGTATCCGGCCCTGAACGTCAAGCCAGGCGAGAAGCTCTACCTCGCGCCCGCCGATCGGGTCCGCATCTGGTAGCGGCAGCTCAGGCCGGCACGCCGGCCTTGGCGAGGTTCACCTTGGGGATGGCGGCGTGGAACGGCCGGGTCTTGGCCTTGTCGCGCGCCAGCTCCGCCCAGGCCGCGGCGAAGGCGGCGGGCGTGCGCGGCTGAACAGATGTCGGGGCGAACCGGACCGCGCGGCCCTTCATCGCCGCGGCGAGCTGCGTCCAGAGGTCGAGGTCGCTGTCGGGCGCGCCGCCCGCGTCGGCCAGCTGGCGGGGGATCGCCAGCACCGCGGCGCTGGCGCTCCGCACCTCGACCGTCGAGCCGGCCGGCGCGCCTTTGAGGGCCTCGATCAGCCCGGCCAGCGCGATCGGCGCGGCGGCCGGCGCGCGGTCACCGCCGGCCACGCCGGAAAGCGCGCTGCCTTCGGCCAGCACAAAGGCCCAGCCGCCGGCGCGGAACGCCGCCTGATGAGAGATTTCGACCCAGATACGGATGTTGATGGACATGGGCGTGCCCTAGCACCTTCGGCCGGTTGGGGAATAGCCACGCGGCCGGCGCATCTCAGCGCAAGGATGTTGCGTTGAGCCCATGTGGGGTAGTGATGGCCGTTCGCACGGAGTCGGTTCTGAAGATGATTCCCGCCGCCAAGACCTCCGCCCCCGAGACCCACGCGCCCGCACCGGTGACCTCGGCCCTCGACCTGATCGGCCGCACCCCGGTGCTGGAGCTGACCGGCATGTTCGACACCGGGCCGTGCCGCCTCTTCACCAAGCTGGAGAGCGCCAATCCGGGCGGGTCCATCAAGGACCGCATCGCGCGCACCATGATCGAGGCGGCGGAAGCCGACGGCCGCCTGAAGCCGGGCGGCACGATCATCGAGGCCACCGCCGGCAACACGGGCCTGGGCCTGGCGCAGGTGGGCATCCTCAAGGGCTACCGGCTGGTGCTGGTGGTGCCGGACAAGATGGCGCGCGAGAAGATCCAGCACTTGAGGGGCCTGGGCGTCGACGTGCGCATCACCCGCAGCGACGTCGGCAAGGGCCATCCGGACTACTACCAGGACATCGCCCAGCGCCTGGCCGACGACATGCCGGGCGCGGTCTACATGAACCAGTTCAGCAATCCGGCGAACCCGCTGGCCCACGAGACAACCACCGGCCCCGAGCTCTTCGAACAACTCGACGGCGACGTCGACGCCATCGTGGTCGGCGTCGGCTCCGGCGGCACGCTGTCGGGCCTTGGCCACTACTTCGCCCGCGTCAGTCCGAAGACCGAGATGGTGCTGGCCGACCCGGCGGGCTCGATCCTGGAGCCCCTGATCAACCGCAATGAAACGGTCGTGCCAGGGTCCTGGATCGTCGAAGGCATCGGCGAGGACTTCGTGCCCGACAACTGCGACCTGGACCTAGTGAAGATGGGGAACGCCTTCTCGGTCACCGACCGCGAGAGCGTGCAGGCGGCCCGCGACCTCCTGTCCAAGGCTGGCGTGCTCGGCGGCTCGTCCTCAGGGACCCTGCTGGCGGCGGCGCTGCGCTACTGCCAGGCCCAGACGACGCCCAAGCGGGTGGCGACCTTCGTCTGCGACAGCGGCAACAAGTACCTCTCCAAGGTCTTCAACGACCATTGGCTCTCCGACCAGGGTCTGACCGACCGGCCGATCACCGGCTCGCTGCGGGACCTCGTGGCCCGCAACGCCCAGCTGGGCGGCGCCGAGACCGTCGGCCCCGACGACACGCTCGACACCGCCTACAAGCGGATGCGCACCGCCGACGTCAGCCAGCTGCCGGTTCTCGACGACGGACGGCTGATCGGCCTACTGGACGAGAGCGACCTCCTGGCCGCGGTCGAAGGCGGCCACGACCGTTTCAGCGACCGCGTGGCCAGCGCCATGGTCGCCAAGCTGAACACCCTGCAGGCCAATGAGCCCCTGGACGCCCTCATCCCCATATTCGAACGTGACGAGGTGGCCATCGTCCTCGAAGGCCGCGAGTTCTTGGGCCTGATCACCCGCGTCGACCTGATCAACCACCTGCGCCGCGCTTAAGGCCGGCTGCTCGGAGACACCATGACGGACGGTTCCAATCGCCTGGCGTTCGAGACGCGGGCGATCCACGGCGGCCAGCAGACCGACCCGACCACGGGCGCGGTCATGGTGCCGATCTACGCCACCTCGACCTACGCCCAGGAAAGCCCGGGCGTGCACAAGGGCTTCGAGTACAGCCGCAGCCACAATCCGACCCGCTACGCCTTCGAACGCTGCGTCGCCGACCTGGAGAGCGGCGTGAAGGGCTACGCCTTCGCCTCGGGCCTGGCCGCCATCGGCACGATCCTGGAACTGCTCGACGCCGGCGCGCATGTGATCGCCTCGTCCGACCTCTACGGCGGCTCGTTCCGGCTGTTCGACAAGGTGCGCAAGCGCTCCGCCGGCCTGACGTTCAGCTTCGTGGACCTCGCCGACATGGCCGCCGTCGAGGCCGCGGTCACGCCCAAGACCCGGCTGATCTGGGTCGAGACGCCCACCAACCCGATGCTGCGCCTGGCCGACCTGGAAGCCCTGGCGGCGCTCGCCAAGTCGCGGGGCATCCTGATCGCCGCCGACAACACCTTCGCGAGCCCCTACTGCCAGCGGCCGCTGGAGTTCGGCTTCGACATGGTGATGCACTCGACCACCAAATACCTGAACGGCCACTCCGACGTGGTCGGCGGCGTGGTCGTGGCGGGGAAGGAAGGAGAGGTCGCCGACCAGCTGACCTTCCTGCAGAACGCCGTGGGCTCTGTCGCCGGCCCCTTCGACAGCTTCCTGGCGCTCAGAGGCGTCAAGACGCTGGCGCTGCGCATGGAGCGCCACTGTTCCAACGCGCTCGCCATCGCGGAGCACCTGGAGGCGCACCCTGCCGTGAAGCAGGTGATCTATCCGGGCCTCGCCAGCCATCCGCAGCACGAGCTCGCCAGGCGCCAGATGCATGGCTTCGGCGGCATGGTCAGCGTCGTCCTCGACCGTGACCTGCAAGGGACTCTGCGGATGCTGGAGCGCACCGAGCTCTTCACCCTCGCCGAGAGCCTGGGCGGCGTCGAAAGCCTGATCGAGCATCCGGCGATCATGACCCACGCCTCGATCCCGCCGCACGTGCGGGAGGAACTCGGCATCTCCGACGCCTTCATTCGCCTGTCCGTGGGCGTCGAAAACGTCGACGACCTGATCGCCGACCTGGAGCAGGCGCTCAACTGATCGCGGCCTCGATCGCTTCGCCCAATTCCGCCCAGTCGTCGATGCGCGGATGCCGCTCCGACCGCGGCGCGAGCGGGCGCAGGCGCAGGTCCGCCACGTGCTGGAAGGTCGCCGTCGCCGGTGAATGCGCGGCCACCGAATCCAGGTTCGGGATCAGGTCGTCCACAAAGGCGGTCTTGCCGCGCGTCTGGGCGGTGAGGGCGGCGGTGATCGGCCCCTTCGGCCCGCTCGACAGGATGAGCGCCTCCGGCAGGCCGTGCTTCTTCAGCCAGTCCCCGCGCAGCTGTTCCGCCGAGGCGGGCGCGTTCGAGAGGATCAGGATCTCCGCCCTGGCCCTCAGCCGCCGCAGCGCCTCGACCGCGCCCGGCGCCGGCTCAAGCTCGCCGCAACCGCTGGCGAAGAAGTCGTCGAACAGCTGGCGCCCCTCGGCCAGGTCGACGTTCTCCACTGCGCCCGGCCGGTAGATGTTCTGGAACAGCGCGAATCGCTCGAACCGCAGCTCATAGCCCCGCTCGGCGATCCAGGCGCCGAAGCCCAGCATGAACAGCCCCAGCACCTCGTCCACGTCGACGATCACCAGGGGGCGGTCGGTCGCGAGTCCCAAGCGCTCCAAGGAGGGGTTCTGGAGGCTCGGCGCGCTTGGCTGGGCGGCAGGGTCGGCCACGGACTCTCCTTGGGCTAACGAAGTTTAAGGATATCCATGGGATGAACAAACCAGGGTGGGGCAGTCCGCGAGCAGCGCGGGATCCACGAACTGAAGAGCCGGGTCCTAAATGGCCAAGAAGGTCCTCATCGTCGAGGATAACGAGCTGAACATGAAGCTCTTTCATGATCTGCTCGACGCCCAGGGCTACGAGACGCTGCAGACCCGTGAGGGGCTTCAGGCGTTGGCGTTGGCGCGCGAGCATCGGCCCGACCTGATCCTGATGGACATCCAGCTGCCGGAGATCTCGGGCCTCGAGGTCACGAAGTGGCTCAAGGAAGACGACGACCTGGCCTCGATCCCCGTCGTGGCGGTCACCGCCTTCGCCATGAAGGGCGACGAGGAGCGGATTCGCGAGGGCGGCTGCGAGGCCTACATCTCAAAACCGATCTCGGTCGTACATTTCCTTGAAACTATCCGCCGCCTGATGGGCTGACCCGATGTCCGCGCGTATCCTTGTGGTTGACGACATCGAGGCGAACGTCCGCCTGCTGCAGGCCAAGCTCGAAGCTGAGTACTACGAGGTGCTGACCGCGCCCGACGGCCCGACCGCGCTGATCGTCGCGGCCGCCGAAAAACCCGACATCATCCTGCTCGACGTCATGATGCCCGGCATGGACGGCTTCACCGTCTGCCGCCACCTGAAGGACGACCTCGAGACCCGCCACATCCCGGTGGTCCTCCTGACCGCCCTGGACGGCCGCGCCGACCGCGTGGCGGGGCTGGAGGCGGGCGCCGACGACTTTCTGACCAAGCCGATCGACGACGTCATGCTGTTCGCCCGGGTGCGCAGCCTGACCCGCTTGAAATCGGTGATCGATGAGCTGCGCCAGCGCGAGGCCTCGGGCCGGCGCATGGGGGTGATCGCCGGCGTCGCCTCGCGGCTCGGCGGTTCGGGCGGCCGCATCCTCATCGTCGACGACCACGAACGCCAGGCTCAGCGGGTCTGCGCGGAACTGGCCATCGACCATCGACCGGTTGTCGAGACGACACCGGAGACCGCCATGCTGGCGGCGCGCGGGCCGGTCGACCTGATCATCATCAACGCCGCGGCCAAGAGCTTCGATGGCCTGCGCTTCGCCGCCCAGATCCGTTCGGACGAGCAGACCCGCAGCCTGCCGATCCTGGCCATCGTCGACTTCGACGAGCGGCCGAGGCTGGTGAAGGCGCTGGAGATCGGCGTGAACGACGTCTTGCCGCGCCCGATCGATCCGCAGGAGCTGGCCGCGCGGGTGAAGACCCAGATCCGCCGCAAGCGCTACACCGACTATCTGCGCGAGAACCTCGACCAGTCGCTGGAACTGGCGGTCACCGACCAGCTCACCGGCCTGCACAATCGCCGCTACATGGAAAGCCAGCTGGACGCGCTCGTCCGCCGCGCGGTGGTCGGCGGCTCCGATCCTGTCGCCCTGCTGGTCATCGACATCGACCACTTCAAGAAGATCAACGACAGCTTCGGCCACGGGGTCGGCGATGAGGTGCTGCGCGAGTTCGCGGTGCGTCTGGCCTCCAACGTCCGCGCCATCGATCTGCCGGTCCGCTTCGGCGGCGAGGAGTTCGTGGTGGTGATGCCGGAGACCGAGCTTTCCCATGCCCACCGCATCGCCGAGCGCATCCGCCTGCATGTGGCCGGCTCGCCCTTCCGCGTGATGGGCGGCGAGGAGCTGTTGACCGTCACCATCTCCATCGGCGTCGCCGCGAGCCTCGCCGAGGACACCCCGCTCAAGCTGGTCAAGCGGGCGGACGAGGCGATGTACGAAGCCAAGGCCCACGGCCGCAACCGGGTCATCGCCAAGGCCGCCTAGTAGGCCGAGCTCCACGCCTTCGGATAGATCGTCTGGGTCAGCGCCAGCCGGGGCGTGTCCAGCACATTGGCCGAGCCGTTGTGCAGGGCGTGCGGGTGCATCAGCCAGACGTCGCCAGGCTCGCCGGTGATCTCCTCGACCTGCAGCGGCACGCCGTTCGCTACCGTCTCGGCGCCCATGAACCTCGCGATGCGGTCTTCGCCGCGTTTCGGCGAGCCCATCAGGTCCGCGAACCACGGATGCTCGCCCGCCAGGGCCTGACGCACCTCCTGAGAGCTCATCCGGTCGTGACGCCGCGCCGCCAGGGCCTCGACCGCGCGGTGCGAGCCGGCGGCCACCAGGGTCCCGCCGCCCTGCGGCCGAAGCGGCGCCAAGAGGACGAAGATCCGTCCGACGATCAGGCCGGGGTGCTTCGGCGCCGGCGACAGGTCCAGATGCCAGACCTTGTGGGGCAGGGCCCAGGGCTTGCCGGGCGTCGGGCAGCAGACCAGCGGAAGGCCCCAGCCGCCCGGCTCGATCCAGGCGCCGCGCCCGATCAGCTCGTCCAGGATCGCCCGCACCTCGTCCGTCGCCATGGCGTTGAAGGCGCCGGTCTTCTGGAAGGCGCCGAGCTGCGCGGGCCGCTCAGCGGTCCAGGTGGCCGGCTCGCCGTGGCGGATGCCGTGCCTGCGGGCGAGTTCGCCCCAGAGCCGGTCGGCCAGGGTCTCGGCGTCGGCGCGGGCGATCAGGCCTTCGAGGCGAACGAGGCCACGCTCGTCGAAGCGCCGACGCTGATCGCGGGAGAGTGCAGGCATCTCAGAGGCCTCTCAAGAGGGGCCAGCCCAAACGAAAAACGCCCGGGCTGACCCGGGCGTTTTCAGAAACCAATCAAAGGTTTGACTAAGCTACTTGATCTTGCCTTCGCGGAATTCCACGTGCTTGCGCACGACCGGGTCGTACTTCTTCATGACCAGCTTGTCGGTCTTGGTGCGGGCGTTCTTCTTGGTGACGTAGAAGAAGCCGGTGTCCGCCGACGAATTCAGGCGGATCTTTATGGAGGCGGGCTTCGCCATGGCGGGTCCTTGGGCGGGGCCGGACGGGCGGGCCCGCGGCTAGGTGTTCGAAGAGCCGCGGAAAATACGAATCCGCGGCCTAAAGTCAATGGCGTGCGGCGAATGAGCCGCTAGAGCTTGTCGGGCCGCATGGCGCCCTGACGGAACCGCATGAAGGGCTTGGGCCGGCTCGGATCGTCCATCCGCAGCACCGCTTCCTTCAGCATCATCCGGGTGACGGTCGGCAGCGGGAGGCTCTGCGCCTCGTCGAAATCGACCCAGGCGATCTCTTCCAGCTCGCCGCAGTCGGCCTGGCGGTCGAGGCTCATCAGCCGCTCCGCGTCGGCCAGCAGGAACCAGGTGTCGAAGCGCTTGCCGACGCTGGGGGGCGTGATGGCGCGCGCGATCACGTCCACGGCGGCGAGGTCGGCCAGCGCGCCCTGCGCCACGAAGTCCCGCCAGGGCCCGGCGGCGGGCCGCACAGGCGCGGGCTGGGCCAGTAGCAGACCCGTCTCCTCCCAGGTTTCTCGCACGGCGGCCGCGGCGAGCGCGCGCCCCCGGCCGGCCGGCAGATAGGCGTCGAAGACGGCGGCGACGTCCGGTTTCATCTCGGTCGCGGCAGGCGCGCGGTAGTCGGAGCGGTCGATGCGGCCGCCCGGGAACACCCAGCGGTCGGGCATGAAGCTGTGGCCGCCGTGGCGCTTGCCCATCAGCACGCGCGGCTTCTTCGCATCGCGGCGGATGATCATTACGGTGGCGGCGTTCTTCGGCCGCACGGCGCGGGCGCCCGGGACCCTCGGCGGGCCCTCGGGCTTTCTGGTCATGGTCTCGGCGGCGGCGTCATCGGTCATCAAACAACTGTATGGCCGCGCGCCGGGCGAAGGGAAGGGCGCCTTTGCGGAAGCCGGCGGCGCGCGGCATCATGCCCCTGCGAGTTCGGGGAGCGTCATGAGCGACAGCGGCGAGAGCAACGTCACCAAGCACGAGACCATCGACGAGCGGCTGCTGAACCGCGTGATCTTCTTCACCGACGCGGTGTTCGCCATCGTCATGACCTTGATGATCCTGGACCTGCGGCCACCAGCTTTCGCGAGCGTGGCAGGCAATGACGCAGCCTTGCAGAGCATGGCCGGGCACTTCTTCGCGCTCGTCATGAGCTTCGTGGTGATCGGGGTGTTCTGGATCGCGCACCTGGCGACCACGCGGCGCCTGCGCCACTTCGATTGGCCGACCGCCGTGGCCAACCTGGCCTTCATGTTCCCGGTCTGCCTGATCCCCTTCGCCACGGCCTGGTGGGGCAGGGACCTCAACGCGCCGTTCCCCTGGGGAATGTACTGCGGGGTCATGCTGGCGAGCTCGCTAGCGAACCTCGCCCTGGTGCTGACGGTTTCGCGCGACGGCGGGCGGCTGATGGGCGGCTGCACGCCGCGCGAGAGGCTCTACCGCGCGGCCCGCGCCGCCAGCCCCGGCGTCGCCTTCGGCCTCGGCATCGTCCTTCTGCTCTTCCACCGGCTGCACTGGGCGCAGTTCAGCTTCGTGCTGATCCCGCTGCAGATCGCCCTCTATGCGCGGTTCCTGAAGCCGGCGGCGGCGTCCAGCCCGGCCTAGCGGCCCCCCTCGTTTAGCGCCGGGGCCCGCCCTTCTTGCCGGTGCGGATGTTCTTCGGCCGGCCCTGCGGCCCGCGCTTGGGGCCGCGGAAGCCGCCGCCGGGTTTCGGCCCGCCGCCGCCCGGCCGGTGGTCGCCGCGGGCTCGCATGCCCAGGCGGGGCCGGGGCGCGGTCGGGTTGGCCGCCAGCGGCTCGCTGACCATGCCGAACAAGAGGCCGCCGGTGATCGGGGTGGCCTCCATCAGCTTGACGGTCACCGTCATGCCCAGCGGCCAGCGCGCGCCGGTGCGCTCGCCCACCAGGGCGTGGCTCTTGTCGTCGTGCACGAAGTACTCGCCGCCCAGCTTGGAGACCGGGACCAGGCCGTCGGCGCCGGTCTCGTCCAGCCGCACGAACAGGCCAAAGCGCGTGACGCCGGTGATCCTTCCGTCGAACTCCGCGCCGACCCGGTCGGCCAGGAAGGCGGCCACATAGCGGTCGGTGGCGTCGCGCTCGGCGGCCATGGCGCGGCGCTCGGCGAAGGTGATGCTCTCAGCGGTGTCCTTCATCTTCTGGATATCGCGCTCGCTCAGCCCGTCGGAGCCAAGGCCGAGCGCGGTGATCAGCCCGCGATGGACGATCAGGTCGGCGTAGCGGCGGATCGGCGAGGTGAAGTGGGCGTACTTCGCCAGGTTCAGGCCAAAGTGGCCGATGTTCTCCGTCGAATAGATCGCCTGCATCTGGGTGCGCAGCACCACCTCGTTGACGATGTCGGCGTGTTCCGTGCCCCGCGTCTCGTTCAACAGCTTGTTGAAGCGGTCGGTGCGCGGCGCCTCGCCCTTCGACCAGGCGATGTCCAGCGTCTGCAGGAAGTCGGCCAGCGCCTGGACCTTCTCGGCGCTCGGCGTGTCGTGGATGCGGTAGATCAGCGGCGTGCGCTTGGCTTCCAGCGTTTCCGCCGCCGAGACATTGGCCTGGATCATCATCTCCTCGATCAGCTTGTGGGCCTCGAGGCTGGCGCGGGGCGTGATCGAGGCGACCTCGCCGTCCTTGGAGATGACGATGCGCCGCTCAGCGCTTTCGATGGCCAGCGGCGAGCGGGCGTCGCGGCCCTTCTTCAGCACCGCATAGGCCGCGTAGAGCGGCGCGATGATCGTCTTGGCGATCGGGCCGGTCTTGTCGTCCGGCGCGCCGTCGGCGGCCGCCTGGGCCTGCTCGTAGGAGAGCTTGGCGGCCGAGCGCATCAGGCCGCGGACGAACCTGTGGCTGCGTTTGCGGCCGTCGGCGCCGAAGACCATGCGCACAGCCATGCAGGCGCGGTTCTCGCCTTCCCGCAGGCTGCAGAGGCCGTTCGAGAGCACTTCGGGGAGCATGGGCTCCACGCGGTCGGGGAAATAGACGCTGTTGGCCTTCTCGCGCGCCGTCTCGTCCAGCGCCGAGTTGGGCCGCACGTAGGCGGCGACGTCTGCGATGGCCACCCAGACGATCCAGCCGCCGGGGTTCTTCTCGTCGGTGTCGGGCTCGGCGTAGACCGCGTCGTCGTGGTCGCGGGCGTCGGCCGGGTCGATGGTGATGAAGGGGACGTCGCGCAGGTCCTCGCGACCGCTCAGCGTCGGCGGTTGGGCGGCGGCGGCTTCGGCCTCGGCGGCGGGCGAAAAGCCGGTCGGGATGCCGTGGGCATGGATGGCCAGCAGGGAGGCGGCGCGCGGCTCGTCCTCGCGGCCGATGACCTCCAGGAGCTTGCCGCGCTTGGGCCCGAAACGGGTCTCGGCGGCGGTGGCCTGGGCCAGCACCAGATCGCCGTCGCGCAGTTCCTGGGCCGTGGGGTCGGTCAGCAGCAGCGTGTCCTTGGACCGGCGGTCCACCGGCTCGACCCGCACCTCGCGATGGGACTTGCGGATGACGCCCAGGATGCGTTGCGCGCCGGCGCCCAGCGACTTGATCAGCCGCGCCTCGTGTTCGCCGCTCTCCAGCTTCACGAAGCGGACCAGCAGGCGGTCGCCGAGGCCCGGTGCGGGCCCAACGTCGCCCTTGCGGGCCGGGGCCAGGGCCACCAGCGGGGCGTCTTCGCCCTTGGTCAGCTTGACCAAGAGGTCGCCGTCGGCGTCGCGTTCGATCACGTCGACGACGCCGACCTCGGGCAGGGCGCCAACCTCGGCGAAGCCGCGCCGGCCGCGTTTGGCGAGCGCGCCGTCCTCCTGCAGGGTCTGCAGCATCTGGCGCAATGCCCGGCGCTCCTCGCCCTTCAGGCCGAAGACCTTGGCCAGCGTCGCCTTGTCGGTCTCGCCGCCTTCACGGATGTACTTGAGCAGGGTGTCGCGGTCGGGGATGCCGCGTTGCGGCCGTGGCGCGCCCTTGGACGCGGACTTGTGTGCGGATTTCTTGGGATGATGGGCGGCCGGCTTGGCCGCGGAAGCGTCGGCGCTCTTGCCGGCGGGGTTGTTCTGGAAACGTGAGCCCTTGGGGGCGCGTGTCTTAGGCATAGGGGGTGCTTAGCACCTTTCGGTAGCGATCTTCAGGATCGGAATGGAAGGATCAAATAAGGCCGGCGTCGCGGCGGTCGATGGACCGGCTGCGCGGTTCGCGGCAATCTTCGGCGCACAAGGGCGCGAGGGTCATATAGGCGCTCAGAGGGGAAACACCTAATGGCGAAGCGGAAATCGAATCCGACGCTCGCGCTGGTCTTCGTCGGGCTGGTGGTGGTGATGGGCGCGGCCGCGGTCTGGCTGTTCCTGCGCGGAGGGTCTTCCGGCGGGGCTGGGCCGGCTGTGGCGACCGCCGCGCCGCCGCTGCCCACAGGCAAGCTTGAGGAACTGGAGTCCCACCTGGCCCAGGCGCGCTACCTCGCGCCGGACGCCACGGCGAAGACCGGGACCACCGCCCAGGCCACGGTGCTGCTGGTCGGGACCGGTCCCAAGGCGATCAACGACCGCTACGCCTTCCAGGTGAAGCGCGAGACCATCGACTGCGCCGCGCATTCGATCCGCGACGAGATGGCCGGGGAGTACGACAGCGCGGGCAAGCTGGTGAACAGCGAGATCCTGACGAGCACGGTCGGCCGCGCCGCCGACGGCCTGGACGCCGAGGTCGCGGCGGTCTGCGCCGCCGCGCCGCCGACCGGCCTGCGCGTGGCGCAGGGCTACAAGGCCGCCCAGCGCGACGTGCAGTCGCCACCCGACAACCTGATCGCCCAGGCCGACGCCAGTCCGAAGGATCCCGACCTTGCCGCCTGGGTCTGCGCGGCCGGCGCCCGGGGCCGCTGGAACCCGTCGCTGCCCAAGCAGTGCGACCACGCCGTGGCGCTGAACCCGGCTTCGGCGGCGGTGATCGTCGACCGGGGCTTCCTGAAGCTGGTGCTGGGCAAGAACCCCGCCGCCGACGCCGACTTCCAGAAGGCGGCGCTGATCGATCCGCTAAGCGCCGGCGGCCTCTTCGGCCACAGCCTGGTGATGGCGATGCGCGGCGACCTCGCCGGGGCCCGCAAGGTCCGCGATCGGGCCCTCGACCTCGATCCGAAAGTCGCCGACTGGATCGAGCAGACCTACCGCTTCCAGATCACCGACCAGTATCGCGGCCGCTAGCTCGGCCCGGCTAGATCGAGCGGGCGATCACCGCGATGGCCGCCGCGGCCGGCAGCAGCATGATCTGCGCCAGCAGGGTCCCGGCCACCCGGCTCGCCGACAGCCAGACCACCGCGCGGCGGAAGCTCGCCTCGCTGGTGCGCCCATCCATCACGTCGTCAGTCATCACCGACAGGTGCGGGTCGATGAACACGAACAGCAGGATGGTCGCCACCCCGTTGATCACCGACGAGAGGCTGACCGCCGTCACCCGAAACCGTGGGTCCAGATAGCCGGCGTAGAGCGCCGCGAAGACCCCCACCGTTAGGAGGGTCTGGGCGCCGATGTTCAGCAGGATGACGCTGACCGGCACGCCGACCTCCCGGCGCAGGCCCGTCAGGTGGCTGACCGAGGGGACGGTCACCGAGTCGCGGATGTAGGAGAGCCCGCCGCGGGCAAAGCCGTGCAGCAGCAGCTTGGGCAGCGAACGGTGGACCTGGAAGTGCTGCACCGCGCGGCTGAAGATCCGCTGGAAGGTTGGGACAGACAGGGCGCCCGCCACCGCCGCAACCGTCGCTGACATCAGCAGCCAGCGGAAATCGCCCAGCAGATGCCCGCCGGCCCCCTGCGCCAAGCTGAGTTCGATCCGCTTGCCGAGGAACGGACCCTGGAAGGAGTTGGAGGCCCGCGAGATCAGGATCAGCACGTTGAAAAGCGCGAAGGAGACCGCGATCCGCCGGGTCCTGACGCCGGCGATCCGCGCGGCATAGGCCAGCGCCCCGATCAGGTGGATGACGAAGGTCAGCGCGCAGAGCAGGGCGAGTTGGGCGTCCATGGCGTCAGCGCTCCGTCAGGAAATCGGCCATGGCCGGCGCGGCCGTGCGGTCCTGGATGATGAACAGGTGGCCGCCTTCGAACCACTGCAGCTTCGCGCCCGGAATACGCGCCGCCATCTTCTCCTGCGTGGCCGGGAGCGCGATGCCATCGAAGCGGCCCGCCGCGACCATGGTCGGGCAGGCGATGCTCGGCAGCCGGTCCCAGGTGTCATGCGCGGCGCGGGCTTCGAGCTGGCGATGCGCGCCCGTGGCGTGGCCGGGCTCGTCGGCATAGGGGTCCGCCGCGCCCATGGCGACGAAGAGCGCGTACTGATCCGGGTTGGCGGCGGCCCAGGCCTCGTCGCGGCGCGTGTCGCTGATCGGGATCATGTGGCGGCCGCGGGCTTCGCCCTTCAGGTGCTCGATTTCGTGGAAGGGGAAGGACGCGCCGCCCGCGCCGCCGGGCGAGGTGCAGGCCAGCACCAGGCGCTTCACCCGCTCCGGATGCCGGATCGCCAGCTCCTGGGCCACCATCCCGCCGAACGAGACCCCGATCACCGCGGCCTCATCCCAGCCCTGGGTCGCCATCAGGGCCGCGGCGTCATCGGCGTAGTCGGCCATGGAATAGGGCAGGTCGGGCTTCTGCGATTGTCCCAGGCCCCGCTGGTCGTAGGCCAAGAGGTCGAACCGCTTCGCCAAGGGCCCGTCGAACACGTTGGGCTTGTTGCGCAGGTCGCCGCCGGTGCCGGAGATGAACAGCAGTGGCGGGCCATCGCCGGCGCGCTCGTAGTACAGCTTCAGGCCGTTGGCGGTCGTGAAGGGCATTTCAAACTCCGCTCATCCCGGCGGCAGCCGGGACCCAAGCTGAGTCCGCGATTGATCATCGCGGTCGGCGTGTCTGCAAGTCCGCTTGGATCCCGGCTTTCGAAGGGACGAGCGGAAAAGGGTTAGGCCGAGGCCTTTTTCTTCGCCGCCGGCTTCTTCTTCGCAGCGGGTTTCTTCTTGGCCGGCGCCTTGGCGCCCGCCGCCGCAGACTTCGGCGCCGCCTTGGCCTTGGCGGCGCGGGCGGGCTTGCGCTTGCCGCCACCCTTGGCCGCGCGTTCGGCCAGCAGCAGGACCGCCTGTTCCAGGGTCACGTCCAGCGGATCTGTGCCGCGCGGCACGTTGGCGTTGGTCGCGCCGTGCTTGATGTAGGGGCCGTAGCGGCCGGACAGCACCTTCACCGGCGCGCCGTCCGCCGGGTGGGCGCCCAGGTCCTTCAGCGCCGCGGTCTCGCCGCGCCCGCCGCGGGCGCCCGAGCGCTTCTCGGCCAGCAGGGTCACCGCGCGGTTCAGCCCGACCTCGAACACCTCGTCGGCGCCCTGCAGGTTGGCGTAGGTGCCCGCGTGCAGCACGAAGGGTCCAAAGCGGCCGATGCCGGCCAGGATCGGCTGCTGATCCTCCGGGTGCAGGCCCACCTCGCGCGGCAGGCGCAGCAGGCGCAGGCCCTTCTCCAGGTCCATGTCCGGCGCCGACCAGCCCTTTGGCAGGCTTGAGCGCTTTGGCTTCTCGCCGTCGCCCAGCTGGACGTAGGCGCCGAAGCGGCCGGACTTCAGGAAGACGGTCATGCCGGTGACGTCGTCGACGCCCAGCTCGCGGTCGCCAGACGGGCTCTCGCCGTCCTCCTTCTCGCCGATCGGCCGGGTGTAGCGGCATTCCGGATAGTTGGAGCAGCCGACGAAGGGCCCGAACCGGCTGGTCTTCATGCTGAGCCGCCCCGATCCGCAGGTCGGGCAGACCCGCACGTCGGAGCCATCGGCCTTCGGCGGATAGAGGAAGGGCGCCAGGGCCTCGTCGAGCGTGTCCAGCACCGAGCGGGTGGTGAGGCCCAGGATCTCCTCGGTCTTCGGATGGAAGTCCTTCCAGAACTCGCGCAGCAGGACCTTCCAGTCGAGGTCGCCGGCCGAGACCAGGTCGAGCTTCTCTTCCAGGCCCGCGGTGAAGTCGTACTCGACGTACTTCTTGAAGAATTCCTCCAGGAAGATGGTCACCAGGCGGCCCTTGTCCTCGGGCACGAACCGGTTCTTGTCCATCCGCACATAGGCGCGGTCGCGCAGCACGGTCAGCACCGAGGCGTAGGTCGAGGGCCGCCCGATGCCGAGCTCCTCCATCTTCTTGACCAGGCTCGCTTCCGAATAGCGCGGCGGCGGCTCGGTGAAGTGCTGGTCGGCGCGGGTGGCGATGGTCTTGGCCGCTGCGCCCTGCGTCACCGCCGGCAGCTTGGAGACGGCTTCCTCGTCAGCGTCATCGCGGCCTTCCTCGTAGACCGCCAGGTAGCCGTCGAAGAGGGTGACGTCGCCGCTCGCCCGCAGCGCCGTTTTGCCGTCGCTGCTTTCCAGGTCGATGGTCGTGCGCTCGATCCGCGCGCTCTCCATCTGGGACGCGATCATCCGCTTCCAGATCAGTTCGTAGAGCCGCCCCAGATCCGGCTCCAGGCGCAGCTTGCCGGGGTTGCGGGCGAGGCTGGTGGGGCGGATCGCCTCGTGCGCCTCCTGGGCGTTCTTCGCCTTGGTGGAATAGATCCGCGCCTTCTCCGGCACATAGTCGCGGCCATAGAGGCCGCCGATCACGTCGCGGGCCTCGTCGAGCGCTTCGGGGGCCGTCTGGACGCCGTCGGTCCGCATGTAGGTGATCAAGCCGACGGTCTCGCCGCCGATGTCGATGCCCTCGTAGAGCTTCTGCGCCGCCTGCATGGTCCGCTGCGCGTTGAAGCCGAGCTTGCGAGCCGCCTCCTGCTGCAGGGTCGAGGTGGTGAAGGGCGGCGGCGGCGAACGCCGGGCCGGCTTCTTTTCGACGGCGGCGACGGTGAAGCTGGCGGCCTTGACCGCATCGCGGGCGGCGAAGGCGGCGGTTTCGTTGCCCAGGTCGAACTTGGTGAGGCGCTTGCCCTCATGCTTGGTCAGGCGCGCCAGGAAGGGATCGCCGCCGGCCGAGACGTCGGCTTCGACGGTCCAGTATTCCTGGGTGTTGAAATTCTCGATTTCGATTTCGCGGTCGACCACGAGCCGCAGGGCCACCGACTGCACGCGGCCGGCCGAGCGCGACCCCGGCAGCTTGCGCCACAGGACCGGCGAGAGCGTGAAGCCCACCAGATAGTCCAGCGCGCGGCGCGCCAGGTAGGCGTCGACCAGCTCCATGTCGATGTCACGCGGCGCCTTCATGGCCTCGGTGACCGCGGTCTTGGTGATCGCGTTGAAGGTGACCCGCTGCACGGCGACCCCGTTCAGCGCCTTCTTCTTCTTCAGCACCTCCAGCACGTGCCAGGAGATCGCCTCGCCCTCGCGGTCGGGGTCGGTGGCGAGGATCAGGGTCTTGGCGCCCTTCAGCGCGGCCACGATGTCGGCCAGCCGCTTGGCGGCCTTGGCGTCGACTTCCCAGCTCATGTCGAAGTCGTCGTCGGGGCGGACCGAGCCGTCCTTGGCCGGCAGGTCGCGCACGTGGCCGTAGGAGGCCAGCACCTTATAGTCAGAGCCCAGGTACTTGTTGATGGGCTTGGCCTTGCCCGGGCTTTCGACGACGACGATGTTCATCTGTGCGGGGTCTGACGTTCCATGGCCGCGCCGCCCAGCGTCGCCGGGGGCTGTAAAGGACGCGGAAAGTGGGGTTGGCCCCTAGGGCCTGTCAACGGGGCTTAAACGCCCCGCCGCGCGAGCCCCCTAAAGGGGCTCTTTTTTTCGAGGCTTGGGTACGAGGCGGGCGCGAAAGGGCCGGCGCCCCGGGAAAGAGCGCCGGCCCAGTCGTCTCTGTGTCCGAGTCGGCGATCAGCCGGCGGGCGGCGGCGGCCGCTGCGGCATCTTCGACATGGCGTCCTTGCAGGGCGCGCTGACCTTGTCGGCCGAGCCGCGCAGGCACTGCATCATTTCGCGGCCCTGCTTGCCGTCGCAGAGCGACTTCATGTCGGCCGAGCAGGCCTGCATCATGGCCTGACGTGCGGCCTGCATTTCCGGCGAGGGGCCCTGCCCACCACCGCCGCCGCCGGCCGGCTGCTGGGCGAAGGCCGCGCCGGCGAGGGCCAGCGTGGAAAGAGCGATTGCGATCCTGAGCTTCATAGAGGTGGTCTCCGACTTGGTTTTTGAGGCTTCACGTTAGCCCCGGTCCCTACCGCAAATATTTCAGCGGCTTGCGGTCGGATTGCGGCGTTAGCTGGACGAGACCATGCCGCCGGGCTGCAACTCGCAGCGCCCGGCCAGGGACAATTCCACCAGGGCGGCGAACACCGCGGCCGGCGCGGCGCCGGTGGCGCGGACGATCTCGTCGCGGGAGACCGGGGTCGGTGAGAGCAGGGCGGCGACGGCCTCACGCAGGCGATCGTCTGGGTCGTTGGCCGGCAGGCCGTCATAGGCGCCGCGTTCGGGTTCCCGGAAGCCGCGCAGGCCCTCCAGGGCGCGCAGCACATCCTCCGCGCCTTCGCAGAGCGCCGCGCCCTGGCGGATCAGGTCGTTGGTCCCCTTGGCGCGCGGGTCGAGCGGCGAGCCTGGGACCGCCAGCACCTCGCGCCCCTGTTCGGCCGCGAGCCTGGCGGTGATCAGCGAGCCGGAGCGCATCTCGGCCTCCACCACCACGACAGCGCGGCAGAGCCCGGAGATGATCCGGTTGCGGCGTGGGAAGTCGCGGGCCACGGCGGCCCGGCCGGGCTCGCTCTCCGAGACCACGCAGCCGGCGTCCACGATGCGCGCGTAGAGGTCGCGGTGCTCCGGCGGATAGATGTCGTCCACCCCGCCGCCGAGCACGGCCACCGTGCCGGTGGGCAGACCGCCCTCGTGCGCGGCGGCGTCGATGCCGCGCGCCAGGCCCGAGACGATGACCTGGCCGCTCTGGCCCAGTTCGCTGGCCAGGCCGCGGGCGAACCGTTGGCCTGCGGCGGACGCCACCCGCGCGCCGACGATGGCGACGCTGGTGCGATCGAGCATCTCCACCCGGCCTCGCGCCCAGATCAGCGGCGGCGGCGGATCGAGCGCCGCGAGCGCCTTGGGAAAGGCGGTCTCGCAGGAGGCGATCAGCGTCGCGCCGAGCTTGCCGCCATCCGCCAGTTCCTTGTCGACGGCGGCCTCGCTCGCCAGCGCGATGCGCCGTCCGCCGCGTTGCGCGAGATCAGGGAGGGCGGCCAGCGCGCGCGCCGCCGTCCCGAACCGCTGGATCAGCTGGTCGAAGGTGACCGGCCCGACGTTCTCGGTGCGCGCCAGCCGCAGCCAGTCGCGGCGCTCGGCGTCCGACAGGCTGCCGCTCACGAGCCGCTCTTCTTACCGCCGATCCGCGGCTCTTCGCCCTTCAGCAGGCGGCGGATGTTGGGGAGGTGCCGGATATAGATCAGCACGGCCATGACCGTGGCCAGACCCGCGACCGCCGGGCGATGCAGTAGGAGCGCCGCGATGGGCGCCACGAGCGCCGCCGTCAGCGCCGCCAGCGAGGAGATGCGGAAGAGGAAGGCCATGGCGATCCAGGTCGCTCCCCCGATCAGCCCCACCGGCCAGGCTGCCGCCAGCAGGGTGCCGAAGAAGGTCGCCACGCCCTTGCCGCCCTTGAAGCCGAGCCACACCGGGAACAGATGGCCAAAAAAGGCCGCGCCGCCGGCCAGGCAGGTGAGCACGCCCTGCGCCGCGTCGCTTAAGCTCCGCGTGGCGAGCCATGCGACCAGCACGGCCAGCGCCCCCTTGCCGCCGTCGCCCAGCAGGGTCAGCGCCGCCAGGTCGCGCCGCCCGCTCCTGAGCACGTTGGTCGCCCCGATGTTGCCCGAGCCGATGGCGCGCGGATCGCCCGCGCCAGCCGCCTTCATCACGATCACCCCGAACGGGATCGAGCCCAGCAGGTATCCGCCCACGACCGCGGCGCCGAGCTGGATGGTGGTGAGGCCTTCGAACATGGACGCTTCCCCCGAGGCCGGGAGTCGTAGCGCCTAGACCTCCGCCGCGAAAGTCGCCTTGAGCGCGGCGATCTTGGCCTCGTTCCGCCGGTAGAAGGTCCACTGCTTGATCCGCTTGGGGATCACCAGTTCGGCGGCCACCAGGATGCGCATGTGCTCGCTGAGCGTCGGTTGGCTCACCTGCAGCTTCTCGGCGATCAGCAGGCCGCAGACGCCGTCGTCGACCAGATCGCCGTCCACCTGCTCGCGGAAATGGGCGCGCGGGGCCTTCAGCCAATCCAAGATCAGCAGGCGGCGGTCGTTTCCCAGCGCTTTCAGGGCGTCGACAATAGGCATATTGCCAGATGGCTAAGTGGCGATACAGTTCGTCCTGATTAGAGGGAGCCGCGCCGATGGACAAGCCAGAGAGCCTTTCAGACGACCGCTACGACATCGAGACCCAGGCCCTCTATGAGCCCCTGCAGCACATCGACGTCGGCGCGCTCGCCGCCGCCCAGACGCCCTGGTGGAACCGCACGCTCTGCCAGGTCAACGACGCGGTGGTCCGCCTGGCGGTGATCGAGGGCGAGTTCCACTGGCACAAGCACGATGAGGAGGACGAGTTCTTCTACGTCGTCTCCGGCCACCTTGACATCGACCTGGAGGGCAAGACCGTCGGCCTGGCACCGGACCAGGGCTTCACCGTGCCCAAGGGCGTCCTGCACCGCACCCGCGCGCCCCGCCGGACCGTCATGCTGATGGTCGAGAAAGCCGGCGTGGTCCCGACAGGGGACTGAGGCTCCGGGCTGCCGCCACGTCATCCGGCGAAATCGCCGACATGGGCTTTCTTTCGCCACCGCCCTTCGCCTATGGGAGGGGGCAATCGGCCGTAAGAGCCGCAAGTCGTGGCGAAACGCAGTCGAGGGTAGGATGCACTACGCGGAACTAAATCAGGCCTGGGCCGATCTGACGGCGCCCGGCGCGCCGTTCGAGATCGCCGAGATCGAGGTGCGCGGCGCCCGGCTGAAGTCGTTCAAGAACGCGCCGCCCAATATCCGCGCCCTCTGGCTCTCCACGGCCGCCTTCGCCGAGCGCGACTACCTGGTCTATGGCGACGAACGGATCACCTATGGCGAGGCGCACCGCCAGGTGGCCTCGATCGCCAACTGGCTGATGAGCGTCGGCGTGAAGCCCGGCGACCGCATCGCCATCGCCATGCGCAACTATCCGGAGTGGATGCTGATCTACTGGGCCGGAGTCAGCATCGGCGTCGCCGTGGTCGGCATGAACGCCTGGTGGACCGCCACCGAGATGGCCTACGGCCTGGACGACGCCAAACCCAAGGTGCTGTTCGCCGACGCCGAGCGCATCGCGCGCCTGGCCGAACAGCCCGGCATGCTGGGCGACGCCGTCCTCGTCGCCGTGCGCGCCGACAACGCGCCCGCTGGTTCGACCGCCTGGGCCGAGGTCGGGGCGTTTGGCGGCGAACTGCCGGACGTGGAGGTCGATCCCGACGCCGACGCCTGCATCTTCTACACCTCCGGCACCACCGGCTTTCCGAAGGGCGCGCAGCTCACCCACCGGGGCTGCGTCTCCAACCTGTTCAACATGGTCTTCCAGGGCCAGGCTCAGGCCTTGGCCACGGCCATGGCCACCGGCGTCGCCATTGACCCGAACGCGCCGGCGCCGATCCCGGCGACCCTGATCACCACGCCGCTGTTCCACGTCACCGCCAACAACTGCTCGGGCTACGCCACCACGGCGGGCGGCGGCAAGATGGTGCTGATGTACCGCTGGGACGCCACCGAAGCCCTGGAGCTGATCCAGCGCGAGCGGATTTCGGCGGTCAGCGGCGTGCCGGTGATGGCGCGCGAACTGGTCACCCACCCGGATTTCGCCAAGTATGACACCTCCAGCCTGCTGACCGTCGGCGGCGGCGGCGCTCAGCTGCAGCCGGACCTGGTCTCGAAGATCGACTCCGCGGTCGCCACCGCCCGGCCCAACACCGGCTACGGCATGACCGAGACCTGCGGCATCATCACCGCGGTGGCCGGCGACTTCTTCATCGACAAGCCGGCCAGCTGCGGCCGCGCCATGCCGACCTTCGACGTTCGCATCGTCGGCGAGGACGGCGAGACGCTCGGCCCCGGCCAGTCGGGCGAGCTGTGGGTCAAGGGCGCGCCGGTGATCAAGGGCTACATCAACCGCCCGGAAGCCACGGCCGAGAGCATCACCGACGGCTGGCTGCACACCGGCGACGTGGCCTATATGGACGCCGACGGCTTCCTGTTTCTGGTCGACCGCAAGAAGGACATGGTCCTGCGCGGCGGCGAGAACATCTACTGCGCCGAGGTCGAGGCGGTGCTGCACCAGCACGACGGCGTCGCCGAATGCAGCGTCTTCGGCGTCGCCGACGACCGCCTGGGCGAGGAAGTGGGCGCAGCCGTGGTCATGCGGCCGGGCCAGAACGTCAGCGCCGCGGACCTGCGCGAGCACTGCGCCGCGCTGACCGCGAAGCACAAGATCCCGCGCTACATCTGGATCCTCGACACGCCCTTGCCCCGCAACGCCAGCGGCAAGTTCCTGCGCCGCGAACTGCGCGATAGCCTGAAGCCCGAGGCGGCGGCCTAGCCCCCGAACACCGTCCGCCCGTCCACCACGGTCCGCAGCACCTTGCCCTGCAGGCGCCGGCCGTCGAAGGGCGAGTTCTTGGATTTCGAGACCAGCTTGTCGGCGTCGATCAGGATCGGCGCGTTGAGGTCGCAGAGCACCAGATCGGCCGGGGCGCCCTTGGCGAGGCGCCCCTGCGGCAGGCCCAGGAGGTCGGCGGGCGCGCAGGTCACCGTGCGGATCAGGTCGATCAGCGGAATGCGGCCTTCATGGTGGAAGGTCAGCAGGGCGGGCAGCAGGGTCTGCAGGCCGACGGCGCCGGGCGCCGCCTCGTCATAGGGCAGGCGTTTGTCCTCGGCCGGGGCCGGCGCATGCGCGCTGACCACGATCTCGATCAGGCCGGCGGCCACCGCCTCGATCACCGCCTGGCGGTCGTCCTCGCTGCGCAGCGGCGGCTCGACCTTGCAGAAGGTGCGGTAGTCGCCGATGTCGATCTCGTTGAACGACAGGTGGTTGATCGAGGTCGTGGCGGTCACCGGCAGGCCCCTGGCGCGGGCGCGGCGGAAGCTCTCGATGGCGTCGGCGGTGGTCAGCTGGTCGACCAGCAGGCGGGCCCCGGTCAGCTCCACCAGCGCCAGATCCCGCTCCAGCATGATCTTCTCGGCGATGGCCGGGGCGCCGGGCAGGCCCATGCGCGAGGCGAACTCGCCCTCGCTGGCCGCCGCGCCGGCGCAGAGCCACGGGTCGGCCGGGCGGTGCGCCACCAGCACCCCGAACGCCTTGGCGTAGGAGAGCACGCGCCGCAGCACCTTGGAATCGACGATCGGCCGGTCGGCGTCGGTGATGTAGAGGCAGCCGGCCTCGGCCATCAGCCCGATCTCGGCCATCCGCTCGCCCTGCGCGCCCTTGGTGGCGGCGCCGGCCGGGTAGACCTTCACCAGCTCGATGTCGCGGGCGCGGCGCAGAATGAAGTCCACCACCGAGGGCTCGTCGACCGCCGGGTGGGTGTCCGGCTGGACGACCATCGAGGTGACGCCGCCCGCCGCCGCCGCCAGGGCCGCCGACTTCAGGGTCTCCTTGGTTTCCGATCCCGGCTCCCCGGTCTTGACGCGGATGTCCACCAGGCCCGGCAGCAGCATCGCGCCCCGGCCGTCGATCACCTCGACGTCCTTGGCGAGCGCCTTAGGGTCGCCCGCCTGCACCACGTCAGCGATGACGCCCTCAGCCACGACCACGCTGCCCGGCCCATCGTAACCGCTGGCGGGGTCGACCAGCCGGACGTTGACGAAGGCCGTCACCCCGCTCATGCCACTTCGCTCCCTTCCAGGGAGCTACGAAGCATCGGGCCGAGCCCTCCGAAGCCTTGGCGAAGGAGGGTCATCGGTCGTTCTCCAGCCGCGCGGCCAGAGACGTCAGCACCGCCATCCGCGCGGCGACGCCCATCTCCACCTGGTCCTGGATGAGGCTGACGGAAAGGTCGTCGGCGACGTCCGAGTCGATCTCCACGCCGCGGTTCATCGGCCCAGGGTGCATCACCCGCACATGATCCGCCGCGCAGGCGAGCTTCTCGCGGTCGAGGCCGAAAAAGCGGAAATACTCCCGCTGACTGGGGGCCATGACGCCGTCCATACGCTCCAGCTGCAGGCGCAGCATCATCACCACGTCGCAGCCGGCGATGCCCTGCCGCATGTCGTGGAAGATCTCGACGTTCCAGCGGTCTGCTGCGGGCGGGATCAGCGTCGGCGGCCCGACCAGCCGGACGTTGGCCCCCAGCATCTGCAGGAGCGCAATGTTCGAGCGCGCCACGCGGCTGTGCATGACGTCGCCGCAGATCGCCACCTTCAGCCCGGCGATCCGCCCGAAGGCGCGGCGCATGGAGAGCGCGTCCAGGAGGGCCTGGGTCGGGTGCTCGTGCTGGCCGTCCCCGGCGTTGACCACCGAGCAGCTGACCTTTTGCGAGAGCAGGGACGCCGCACCGGACGAGGAATGGCGCACCACCAGCAGGTCCGGCTGCATGGCGTTCAGGGTCACCGCCGTGTCGATCAGGGTCTCGCCCTTGGAGATCGACGACGAGCGCGGGCTCATGTTCACCACATCGGCGCCCAGCCGCTTGCCCGCCAGCTCGAAGGAACTCTGCGTCCGCGTTGAATTCTCGAAGAAAAGGTTCATCAGCGTGCGACCCTTGAGCAGGTCGAGCTTCTTCGAGGTCTGCCGGTTCAGGCTGACGAAGCCGTCGGCCAGGTCGAGCAGATTGGCCACCTCGACCTCGTTCAGGTCGGTGGCGGACAGGAAATGCTTTTTCGGAAAGGAGAAGGTCCTTTGCAGGACCTCGTTCAGACCAGGCGGGGCCGTGTTCATTAAAGCGCCGTCTTAGGCGGCTTTGACGTGGGAGGGAAGGGCGGGTTTGCCGGGCTTGAGCGCCGCGCCGGCGCCAGCCTAGGCTGCGCGCCCAAAACCCGGATTCGTCGACCTCAGGACGCCCAGATGACCGTCAGCCTCTACACCTTCGTCGACCTCTATGCGCGCCAGCTCGTCACCCTGGAGCATCTGCTGAACAAGGGCGCGGAATTCGCCAAGGCGCAGGGCGGGTCGGAGGAGGCTTTCCTCGACTGGAGCCTGATCGAGGACATGCAGCCCTTCCGCTTCCAGGCCATGGTCCTGTGCAACTTCACGCGCCAGTGGACTGCGCGCGTCATCGGAGCGGACGTGCCGCCGGCCATCGACGCCGACCTCGACCTCGCCGCCTTTCGCGCGGCGATCGCCGACGCCAAGGCCTGGCTGGCCGCGCTGACGCCCGAGCAGTTCGCCGGCCGCGACGACGCACCCCTGACGGTCGAGATCGGCAATGGCATGACGCCGACCCTTCCAGCCGGTCAGTGGCTGACGGTCTTCGCCACCACCAACCTCTATTTCCACCTGTCGACGGCCTACGGCATCCTGCGGTCCAAGGGCGTCCAGATCGGCAAGGTCGACCTGTTCGCCGGCGGGCTCTAGGCGTTCCTTAAGCGATCCAGCGCGCCCTGCAGGATCCACCCCGCCGCCGCCTTGTCGACCACCTCGCCGCGGCGGGCGCGGTTCATGTCGGCCTCGTCGATCAGCATGCGGTTGACGGCCATCGAGCTCATCCGCTCGTCCCAGAAGGCGATGGGGATGTCCTTGAGGCGCAACAGGTTGCGGGCGAACGCCCGGCTGGACTGGCAGCGCGGCCCCTCGGTCCCGTCCATGTTGACCGGCAGGCCGATGATGATGCCGGCCGCGCCGCGGCTTTCCATCAGCTTGAAGAGCGCATTCGCATCGTCCGTGAACTTCACCTTGCGGATCAGCTCCAGCGGCGTGGCGATCGACCGCGTCGCGTCGGAGACCGCGACCCCGATGGTCTTTTCGCCCAGATCGAGGCCTGCCAGCGGCGCGTACTGCGGCAACAGGGCAGGGAGTTCGAGCAGGTCTACGACGGCCATACCGCTCCTTACCCGTCATCCCGGCCGTAGCGAAGCGAAGAGCCGGGATCCAGGGTTCAGGCTGTGCGGTCGGCCCTCGGTTCCGGCTCGGCCTGACGGCCGTCCGGGATGACGTTGATAATTTGCCGCCGCACGGCTAACCCACGCCCCTGAGACTTGAGGAGGATGGCATGACCATCGACGTGGCGACCGTGCGCAAGGTCGCCAGGCTGGCGAGGATCGCCGAGCCGGAGGAAAAGCTGGAGCAGCTCGCCCGCGAGCTGAACGGCATCATGAGCTGGATCGAACAGCTGAACGAGGTCGACACCGACGGCGTCGAGCCGATGACCTCGGCCGTCCACATGCCGGCCCCGATGCGCGACGACGTGGTCACCGAGGGCGGCGACCCGCAGGTGGTGCTGTCCAATTCGCCGAAGCGCGCGGGCAATTTCTTCGTCGTGCCGAAGGTCGTCGAATAGATGACGTCGCTCACCTCGCTCACGCTCAAGGCCGCGCTGGACGGCCTGGCCGACAAGTCGTTCTCCTCGGTTGAGATCACCCAGGCCCACATCGAGGCCGTCGAGGCCGCGCGCGCGCTCAACGCCTATGTGCTGGAGACGCCGGAAAAGGCGCTGGAAATGGCCAAGGCTTCGGACGCGCGCCGCGCCAAGGGCGCCGCCGGACCGCTCGAGGGCGCCCCGCTCGGGATCAAGGACCTGTTCTGCACCGAGGGCGTGCGCACCACCGCCGGCTCAAAGATCATCGGCGAGTTCGTCCCCACCTACGAGAGCACCATCACCGCCAACCTGTGGCGCGACGGGGCGGTGATGCTGGGCAAGCTGAACATGGATCAGTTCGCCATGGGCTCGTCCAACGAGACCTCCTGCTGGGGCCCGGTGGTCAATCCGTGGCGGGCGAACGGCGGCAACGCCCAGCTGACGCCGGGCGGCTCGTCCGGCGGCTCGGCGGCCGCCGTCGCGGCGGAGCTGTGCCTTGGCGCCACGGCGACCGACACCGGCGGTTCGATCCGCCAACCGGCGGCCTTCACCGGAACGGTCGGCATCAAGCCGACCTACGGCCGCTGCTCGCGCTGGGGCGTCGTCGCCTTCGCCTCGTCGCTCGATCAGGCCGGACCGATGACGCGGACCGTGGAGGACGCCGCGATCCTGCTGACCTCCATGGCCGGCCACGACCCGAAGGATTCCACCAGCCTGCCGGTGGAGACGCCGGACTTCGCGTCCTTCGTCGGCAAGTCGGTGAAGGGCCTGCGGATCGGCGTCCCGAAGGAGTACCGCGTCGATAACATGCCCGCCGAGATCGACGCGCTCTGGGAACAGGGCATCGCCTGGCTGAAGGACGCCGGCTGCGAGATCGTCGAGGTCTCGCTGCCGCACACCAAATATGCGCTCCCGGCCTACTATATCGTCGCGCCCGCCGAGGCGTCCTCGAACCTCGCCCGCTACGACGGCATGCGTTACGGCCTGCGCGTCGAGGGCGGCAACCTCACCGACACCTACGAGCAGTCCCGCGCCGCCGGATTCGGCGACGAGGTGAAGCGCCGCATCATGATCGGCACCTACGTCCTCTCGGCGGGGTACTACGACGCCTATTACCTGAAGGCGCTGAAGGTGCGGCGCCGCATCGCCGACGACTTCGACCAGGCCTTCGGGAAGGTCGACGCGCTGCTGACGCCCACCGCGCCCTCGGCGGCCTTCGCGCTCGGCGACCGGTCGGACGATCCGGTGGCCATGTACCTGAACGACATCTTCACGGTGACGGTGAACCTGGCCGGCCTGCCGGGCATGAGCGTGCCCGCCGGCCTCGATGCCTCAGGCCTGCCGCTCGGCCTGCAGCTGATCGGCCGCGCGCTCGACGAGGGGACCCTGTTCTCGCTGGGCGCCGCGGTGGAAAAGGCCGCCAACTTCCGCGCCAAGCCGCAGAAGTGGTGGTAGCCTCCCGTTGCTCCTCAGGTTGCGAGGGGCAATTGGGGGGGCAGAATGAAACACCGGAACATCGCCGTCCTGGCGTGCGCCCTGGCGCTGGCCGCCGTCGGCGCGGCGCGCGCGGACGAGGTCGGCAAGCCGGCCAGGCCGTATAAGATCTACCTGCTGGACAAGTCGGTGGTCTCGTCCGACCAGCTCAGGGGCAAGGCTGTCATCGTCAACCGCTGGGCGACCTGGTGCACGCCCTGCAAGGCCGAGATGGTGGTTTTTGAGAACTACCTGCGCACCCATCCGGACACCGATCTGAAGATCTACGCCGTCACCACGGAGCTCAGCGTCCCGTCTGAGCAGCTGAAGCCGCTTCAGGGCGTCCTGCACTATCCGCTGGGGCTCAGCGTCCTGGGCTGGGGGTATGGGATCAAGAGCGCGGTGCCGACCAGCTATGTCATCGACCGTGGCGGCGTCGTGCGGTTCGCCGCCGCGGGCGCGTTCAACGAAGAGAGCTTCGACGCCCTGGTCACGCCGTTGCTCAAACAGGCCGCGCCCACCGCGCAATAGCCGCCGCCCCACAACGAAAAAGGCCCCCCGCCGCGAGGCGAGGGGCCCTTGATCTCTTGAAGCTTCCGCGTGGCTTACTTGCCGCTCGCCTTGTCCAGGTCGGCCTGGATCTGCTTCAGCTTGGCGTCGTCGATGGCGCCTTGGCTCATCGGCGCGACTTGAGCGAGCGTCATGTCCTTGATCTGGTCCATGTACTGGTCGATCCCGGGGACGTCCTTTTCCAGGACGGCCTTGGAGGTCGGGTTGGCCCAGAGCGCGCCGATCGTGGTCTTGTCGACCGACATCGGGCCGCCGGCCGGCGCCGGGGCTTGAGCGAACGCCGGGACGGCGACGAGGGTCGCGAGGGCGGCGAGGCCGGCGACGAGCTTGGTCTTCATCGGATGGGTTCCTTCCCCGAGTGGTAGTCCCGCGAAGCATGAGCGCAACGACGGGGCGCCGCGCAAGCCGAGAAGCGACCGCGCGGCTATGTGGCTCACCCAGTTTGACGGGGTGAGAGCCTCGTCCCCGAGTACGGCGAGGGCGAAGCGTTACGGCCTTATCTCAGTTTTTTGTGTCGGCTTGCAATGGTGACGCTAGCGTCACGGTTTTTCCTGCGCGTCTGTGGCGCCGGTGTGGCGCCCCATCGATTTTCCACAGGCGCGACAGACCTTGCGTCCGCCCGCGGGGCTCCCTTGCCCGGCAAAATCGGCTAGGGAGACGCCATGACTGAGAAGAGCAAGCAGATCGAGGGCCGCACCGGCCCGTGGGAAATCGTCCTTGGGCTGGAAGTCCACGCCCAGGTCGCCTCCAACGCCAAGCTGTTCAGCGGCGCCGCCGTCGGCTTTGGCGCGGCGCCGAACGCGCAGGTCAGCCTCGTCGACGCGGGCATGCCCGGCATGCTGCCGGTGATCAACCGCCATTGCGTGGAGCAGGCGGTGAAGACCGGTCTCGGCCTGAAGGCGCAGATCAACCTGAAGAGCCACTTCGACCGGAAGAACTACTTCTACCCCGACCTGCCGCAGGGCTATCAGATCAGCCAGTACAAGCACCCCATCGTCGGCGAGGGCGAGGTCATCGTCGAGCACGACGACGGCTCGACTTTCACGGTGCGGATCGAGCGCCTGCACTTGGAGCAGGATGCCGGCAAGCTTCTGCACGACCAGGACCCCAACGCCACCCACGTCGACCTGAACCGCGCCGGCACCGCGCTCATGGAGATCGTCTCCATGCCCGACATGCGCACCTCGGAAGAGGCGGCGGCCTATGTGAAGAAGCTGCGCACCATCCTGGTCTATCTGGGCACCTGCGACGGCGACATGGAGAAGGGCAACCTGCGCGCCGACGTGAACGTCTCGGTCTGCCGTCCCGGCGACTACGAGAAGTTCCGCGAGACCGGCAGCTTCAGCCACCTGGGCACGCGCTGCGAGATCAAGAACGTCAACTCCTACCGCTACATCCAAGCCGCCATCGAGTACGAGGCGCGGCGCCAGATCGAGATCCTCGAGGACGGCGGCAAGATCGACCAGGAAACCCGCCTGTTCGATCCGACCAAGGGCGAGACGCGCTCCATGCGGTCGAAGGAAGAGGCGCACGACTACCGCTACTTCCCCGATCCCGACCTCTTGCCGCTCGATCTCGACCCCGCCTGGGTGAAGCGCATCGAGGCGACGCTTCCCGAGCTGCCGGACGCCAAGAAGGCGCGCTTCCAGTCGCAGTATGGCCTCTCGGCCTACGACGCCCAGGTGCTGATCGGCGAACAGGCGCGGGCGGACTTTTACGAGGCCGCGGCCCAAGGGGGCCGCGACGCCAAGCTCACCGCCAACTGGGTGACCAACGACCTGGCCGCGCGCCTGACCGCCGGCGGCATCGAGATCGAGAACAGCCCGATCCACCCCGACTCCATCGCCGAACTGGTCCAGCTGATCGAGGAGGGCGTGATCTCCTCCAAGATCGCCAAGGACGTCTTCGAGCGCATGTGGAACGGCGAGGGCCGCGCCAACGACATCGTCGAAAAGCAGGGCCTCCGGCAAGTCTCCGACACCGGCGAACTGGAAGCGATCATCGACAAGCTGATCGCCGACAATCCCGGCCAGGCGGCCCAGGTGGCCGAAAAGCCCCAGGCGATCGGCTGGTTCGTCGGCCAGGTGATGAAGGCCACGGCGGGCAAGGCCAACCCGGGCGTCATCAACCAGATGCTGAAGGCCAAGCTCGGCGGCTAGCTTAGGGCTAGTACGGCGGGTAGGGCACCATGTCGTAGATCTGGCCGGTCGACTGCGAGACCATGGCCATGCCGTTGGGCGTGCGCATCCAGACATAGCCCCGCGGCGGCGGGCGCAGGCGGTAGCGGCCCGGATCCTGGATCACCGCACCGCCCGTTCCCGGGCCCACATAGCCCCCGCGCCGCGGCGGCGCGGAATAGGGCGCGGGCGCGGGCGGCCCGTAGGCGCGCGGGTCATAGCGCGGGTCCGGCGCGCCCTCGGAGCGGTAGCCGTTCACCCTGGGGTCGTTGCGGGGATCGTTTCGGGGGTCGCTGCGCGGGTCGCCGCGGCCTTCCGGCCGCTCGTAGCGGTATTCCTGGGCGCCGCGATAGGCCGGGCCGGCCTGACGCCCGCCACCGCCCATCCAGCGGGGCATGCCGCCGCGCGGCGCCTGCTGCTCGCGGCGCGCCTCACGGTGGTCATCCTTCGCCATGGCGGCGCCGGCCGTAGCCAGGGGTCCAGCTATCAGCGCGGCGGCGGCCAGGAGGGAGATCAGGCGTCGCATTTCGCCAATCATCCTCAAAAACGCGTCCTCGGTCATGCGTACAATGTCAGCGACGCCTGAACTGCGCCTGAACAACCAGTATCAGGGACAAGCGTTGCCGGTGTTTTGCGAAGCGCGAAAAGCGCCGTCCCGAGATTCAACGAACCGCGACCTGCGACCTTTTAACCACTGTGGCCAGATGAAGGCCCGACAACAGCGGTCTTAACCATGTGTTCAGCGCGGGCCTGTTTCCATGGGCTCCGATAAGGCCGGGCGAGGAGTTCCAGAACGGAGCTTCACCGGCCACAACAGGGACAAAGGTCATGCTTGCGCAACTGCAAGTCGCCAAAGAGGGTCTCCCGCTTCCGGGTCCGGAAGCCTCGGGCGACGAACTCTTCCGCCTGGGCTTGCTCTATTCGACCGGCCAGGGCGGGGCGCCGTTGGATTATGTTTCGGCCCACATGCTGTTCAACCTGGCCGCCATGCGCGGTTCGGTCGAAGCCAAGGTCTACCGCAAGGAGCTCTCCGAGGAGATGGCCTCCGACGAGGTGGCCGAGGCCCAGCGTCAGGCCCGCGAGTGGCTCGCGCACGGCTGAGGCCCAGGGGCCTGAATCGGACCGGCTGCGGCCTCCGCGCCGCGGTCTCCGCTGATCGCGCCAGCCGAGAGGAATTCGCCCCCCAGGAGTGACCGCTTGCGTTCGCGTAACATGTAACGTCTGCATAGTGGCGCTTGAGGGCGATCATGTGCGGTCGGCCCGGATGGGGCTGACAACATGAATACGCGGACTCTGCTTTTGGCGGCCACCGCCGCTGTTCTCGTCTCGGGCGCCGCCCAGGCTGGAACCTTGACCCTCATTCCCTCTGATCCGCTCGCCAGCTCGACCAGCGTGCTTGGGATCAACAACGCCGGCTGGATGACCGGCAGCGTCGTCGTCGGCGGCCAGACCCTGGGCTTCGTCCGCGACGCGGGCGGGACCTACACGACCTTCTCGGTCAACACCTCGACCTTCGGGCGAGGCATCGACAATTCCAACACTGTCTACGGCTACGCCACCGACATCTCCGGAAACTTCAGCACCGACAACGAGTTCGCCCGCACGTCGACCGGCACGGTGACCATCCTGGCGAACCCGAACACCTCGGCCCCGCTGCACGGCATCGCCGAGGGCGCCAACAACCACGGCGTGATCGTGGGCGACTACATCACCAGCGGGGTTGTGCCGACCACGGGCTATACGCTCGACGGAACCACGCTCACGAACATCAATGTGCCCTTGGCAAGCCGGACCGCGGCGCGCGCGGTCGAGGACGATGGCACGGTGGCCGGCTGGGCCTTCATCGGCCCCGCCCAGGTGGGCTTCATCGATGTCGGCGGCTCCTTCACCACCTACAGCGACCCCAACGCCGCCCCGGGCTCCACAGGCACGATCTTCGAGAACATCAACAACCATGGCCTGGTCGCCGGCATGTGGCTCGACTCCACCGGCGCCGACCACGCGTTCGAGTTCAACGCGAACACCAATGTCTTCACCGAGATCAACGTGGCCGGCTTCGACGACGTCGAAGCCTTCGGGATCAATGACCACGGCGATGTGGTGCTGCACGCCAGCAACGCCGACCGGTCGGCCAACTACATCTTCAACGCGGCCGTGCCGGAACCGGCGACCTGGGCGATGATGCTGACTGGCTTCTTCGGCCTGGGTTCGATGCTTCGCCGCCGCCGCGCCGCTCTGGCGGTCTAGGCAGAAGCCCCATCGTCGGCTAGAAACCGCGATCCCGGCGCGGGCCTGCCAGCCAGGCCCCGCGGCGGGACGACGACGCTCGGCGAAACCCGAGCGTTTTCAACAAGGTGACGTGGCCGAGTGGCTGAAGGCAACGGTTTGCTAAA
>Ga0070730_10000120_pt1 | contig 98624 bp, 94 predicted proteins | sample Coa_R1_3_FD_66447 | JGI IMG/M metagenome (GOLD analysis project Ga0070730, IMG submission 66447) | Surface soil microbial communities from Centralia Pennsylvania, which are recovering from an underground coalmine fire - Coalmine... | ecosystem: Environmental > Terrestrial > Soil > Unclassified ... | reverse complement strand
GTGCTGCCGAGGGGGGAAGAGCCATTGCTCGTCAGAGCGGGACGTTCGAACCCGGGCTAGATTTCGCTGCGTTCCAGCAAGTAGTCGAGACCGCCAACTCGGAACCAGCGGTATCCGTAGGGCTCCAGCAAGATGCGATGGCGGCCCTTCTCGTCGGGCTCGCTGTGGTCCCCGGAGAGCAGGTTGACCAGAAGGCCGTCATGCCGCCCTTCGATGCCGGGCTCGATCGTCGTCTCGCGCGGGGAGGCACTCAGATTGTGGACGAACAGCACGGAATTCCGGCGCCAATCGTACCGCAGAGCCAGGACCTCATTCGCGCCCGTCCGCACGGCCACGAAATCCCCGAAGCCGATCTCCGGGACCTCCTTGCGCATCCGGATGATCCGCTCCATCCAGTTCAGGAACGAGTTCGGGTCGCGCCGCTGGTCGGCGACGTTCACATGCTCGAAGCCGTAAGGGCCACCCGAAATCACCGGCGCCACGGGCCGTTCGCTCTTCGTGAATCCCCCGAATGGCTCGGTCGACCATTGCATCGGCGTCCGCGCGCACTCGCGCTCGGGCAGCCGAAGGTCGTCGCCCATGCAGATCTCGTCGCCGTAGCGGATCACCGGCGTGCCTGGCAGCGTCATCATCAGGCTGGTCGCGAGCTCCAGCCGCCGCCGGTCGCCGTCGAGCATCGGCATCAGCCGCCGCCGGATGCCGCGGTCGTAGAGCTGCATCGACGGGTCGGGCCCGAACGCGGCGAAGACCGCCTCGCGCTGCTGCTTGGTGAGCCGCCCAAGGTCCAGCTCGTCGTGATTGCGCAGGAACATGCCCCACTGGGCGGTGGCGGGCCGCGGACGCGTCGCCTTCAGCGCCTTCGTCAACGGGCGGCCGTCGGCGGCGGCGAGCGCATAGAAGAGGTTCTGGTTGACCTGGAAATTGAACATCATGTGCAGGCGATCGCCGTCGGAGCCGAAATACTCGAGGTCGTCGTCCGGAAGCACGTTCGCCTCCGCGAGGATGATCGCGTCGCCCTGCCGCCATTGCAGGAATTCCCGAAAGAGCCGCAGCATGTCGAACTGTTCGGTCGGCTTCGTCACATCGGCTCCCTTGGTCGCGATGACGAAGGGAACGGCATCCATGCGAAAGCCGGAGACCCCGAGTTCCAGCCAGAATCCCATGATCTTGAGGATTTCCGCCTGGACGTAGGGATTGGCCGTGTTGAGGTCCGGTTGGAAGTCGTAGAAGCGGTGGAAGTACCAGGCCTTCGCGGCCGCATCGCGGGTCCAGGTCGACTTCTGCACGCCCGGGAAGACGACACCGCTCGCTGCATTCTTCGGCTTCGCCTTCGACCACACGTACCAGTCCCGGTGCTTGGAGCGCGGATCTGTCCGCGCCTCCCGGAACCAAGGATGCTGGTCCGAGGTGTGGTTGACGACGAGATCGATGATGACCCGCATGCCGCGCTGCTTGCAGCCATGGGTGAATTCGACGAAATCGCCCAGCGTGCCATACCGCGGGTCGACCCCGTAGTAGTCGCTGATGTCGTAGCCGTTGTCGCGGCCGGGAGACGGCTGGAACGGCATGAGCCAGATGGTCGTGATTCCCAGCCCCTGGAGATAGTCCAGGCGTCGGGTCAATCCCTCGAAATCGCCGATCCCGTCGCCGTTGGCATCCATGTAGGTGCCGACGGACAGGCAATAGACGATCGCGTTCTTGTACCAGAGGTCGTTGATCACACCGCTCTCCCGAATATCGCGCCGAACCGGTCATGCCGCCTCAGGGTTTGTCTTGATCGGGGCGCTTTGGGATTAAACGATGGAGACCTCATTCTGGTGGCAGCGGGGGATCATTTATCAGGTCTATCCACGCTCGTTCCAAGACAGCGACGGCGACGGCGTGGGCGATCTGTCCGGCATCATCTCGCGGCTTGACCATATCGCGACGCTCGGCGCCGACGCGATCTGGCTATCGCCGATCCAACCCTCGCCCATGGCGGATTTCGGCTATGACGTCGCCGACTATTGCGACGTCGACCCGCTGTTCGGCACGCTCGAGGACTTCGACCGGTTGCTTGCGGAGGCCCATGCTCGCGGGCTGCGGCTTATCCTCGACTTCGTGCCGAACCACACATCCGAGCGCCATCCCTGGTTCGTTGAAAGCCGCCGATCGCGCGACGCTCCCAGGCGCGACTGGTACATCTGGCGCCCGCCTGGTGCGGACGGCGGTCCCCCGAACAATTGGCAGGGCCGCTTCGGCGGCAGTGCCTGGGAGTGGGATGAAGCGACCCACGAGTACTACCTCCATTCGTTCCTGAAGGAGCAGCCGGACCTTAATTGGCGGAACCCGGCGGTGCGCGCGGCCATGATGGACGCCTTGCGGTTCTGGCTCGAACGGAGTGTGGACGGCTTCCGGATCGACGTCATTTGGCTGCTGATCAAGGACGACAAGTTCCGTGACAATCCGACCAACCCAGCGTGGCGGCCCGGCGACCCTTTGCGCGATCGCTTCACCGATCTCTATACGGCCGACCGACCGGAAGTGCAGGACATCGTCGCCGAAATGCGCGCGGTTCTCGACAGTTACGGCGAGCGGGTACTGATCGGCGAGATCTACCTTCCGGTCGACCGGCTGGTTTCCTACTACGGGCGGGACCTGCGCGGCGCGCAGCTGCCGTTCAATTTCCTGCTCATCCACGCCCCATGGACGGCCGCAGCCATCGCCGAGATCATCACGACCTACGAGGCGGCGCTGCCCCAGGAGGCGTGGCCGAATTGGGTTCTGGGCAATCACGACCAGTCGCGGATCGCAAGCCGCGTCGGCGCCGCCCAAGCGCGCGTCGCGGCCATGCTGCTGCTGACCTTGAGGGGGACGCCGACCCTTTACTACGGCGACGAAATCGGGATGGCCGACGGCCGGATCCCGCCCGAGCTTGTCCAGGATCCGGCCGAGAAGAAACAGCCCGGCCTGGGGCTGGGCCGTGACCCGGAACGCACGCCCATGCAATGGGATGGCACGGTAGGTGCCGGGTTCACCCGAGGGCGTCCCTGGTTGCCGATCGGGCCGACGGCGGCAAGCGACAACGTCGCCGCGCTAAGCGTCGACCCGCGTTCGATCCTGGCGCTGCATCGGAGCTTGACCGCTCTTCGCCGACGGCATGCCGCACTCTCGGTCGGGCGGCTGGAAGAGGTCCGCGCCGGAGACGAGGTGCTGCGCTTCCTGCGTGTCCACGGATCCGGGCGCTTGCTCGTGCTTCTCAACATGGGCGGGCAGACAAGGACGGTGCCGGTGGCGTCTGCCAGGGTGCTGCTGTCGACCCACCTCGATCGATCGAACGAGGATGCGACGGGCGAACTTGTCCTCCGCCCCGACGAAGGCGTCGTGTTGGACTGCAATAGTCGCGACTTGAGCTGAGCGGGGTGCGACGACGGTACGCCGTGTGACGGAGCCCGGTTGGGCGGGCAATCAGCCCCTGAGAGGCGACCGGTATCCCTTTTGAGCAGGTGCACGATCATCGCGAAGGTAATGAACTTGCCCGATCCGACCGGCGGGCCCGGCAAGACGGGGCGCCGGTGTATAGCCGAAATCGACACTTTGGTGATTTCCAGGCCGAGCGACCGGTGATCCGAGACGGCCGACCAGTCTTTCCAGGTGCCATATTTCAATCGCAGACCGAGCGCATTGGCGTTCGGCGCCGACCGCCAACGCCGCTTCGTCGTTGGACACATCAAAGTCGTCCATTGCCGAGACGCGGCCGCGGCTGTCGAAGAAGACGATGCGGTACATAGTCAAAGCGCTTATCTCCGAATACTCGCGACCAGGAACTCCCGGTTTCTGGACGGCTGCATTTCCCCCACCTGCCTCATCGCAAATTGACAGCTTCGAATGTGGAGCATTGCAATTTGCAGTGCCGTTATTGCACTCCGCAGGAATTCTGCCGCCTATTGCAACGCACGCCTTGCCGCGATGGGGCCGAACCGTGGCGTCGAAGAGCGATCCGCAAACGCCACGCCAACGCACGCCTTTCCGTACCTCTGGGACGATGAGTGCCGCGCAGGGGGCCATGGACTACCTAGACAAGCTCGGCGCTGCGGAGAGGGCGGTTTTGTCGTTGCTTGACAGCGGAGCCGACAGCCGCCCTGGCTGCGGGCGCCGTCAATGCTCCTGCCAGCAAAATGAAGAGGACGCTGAGGGCGCAAGCCGACTTCCTCAGGGACGTCGTAGTTCTGCGCGCCGTCATGAGATGATCCTCGCATCGGGGAGCCGCCCACCGCAGCTCTCAAACGCGTCGCGGAATTGCCGCCGGGATACTCGCCCGTATGGCGTTCCAGCGGAGCGATATCTTCGGAAATTACTCGCGGCCCTCGCCCAAACGGCGCCACCCTTCGCCACCGCCTCAGTTGTGTCCGCTCCGGTCTCAATCTTGCCAGCCATAGCCAATGCCCTCCGTCGATCACTCGGACCTCAAGGAATGGACCAGCCGATGGTTCCAGATTAATGCGGCGTCGACCCAGGACGCGACAGACCGTAAATGTGTCCATACCCATAAGGCCGCTTAGGATGAGGCTAGGCGCGCTCATAGGTCCCGATCAGGCATCCCTTGGCGGTGACGTTTCCGATCATCGCATCGAGTGCTGCACTCCGCCCGTCGATGGTGTTGGGCTCAGGGCCGTCGGATAGAGCGAACACCTGAAACGCGTAGCGATGAGACCCATGACCCGGCGGCGGATCGGGCGGCAGGTAGGCTCGGCGGAAGAACGAATTCCGGCCCAGTTCGAAACGGCCCCACGTTTGAACGGGCTTGGAAATCGCACCCTCTGCGAGACCCAAGCTGCCTTCGCGCTGGTCGATGACGATCGCATGAACCAACGGCTTTGGTGTCGGGCTGTCGGCATCCTCGATGATTACCAGGACGGCGGCTGTGCCGTCCGGAATACCCGACCATTCGATCGGCGGCGACACCCGATCGCCATCCTCGGTGAACCGGAACGGCATCGGGCTCCCGTCCGCGAAGGCTTCGCTGGTCACGATCAACCTCTCGGGCGCCGCGAGGCGGGGATCATTGATCATGAGTTCGTCGAGGCTCGGCCGGATGCCGTGCAGCAACCGACCGAGACCCGGGGGCAGATGTTGAAGCATGAAATACTCTCTTTCGGCCCATGGCTTGAGGCACCTTCACGCCGCCGCCTTTCTCGTCGCGGAATGCCTTGTAGAGGTCCCGGCGCTTAGTGGCGGCGTGATGGATGCGTACGGGCGCCCATCGTCAAATCGTCGACGGCGGCGCCCGCAGGCGACGCTCTTCCGCAAGCTGATCTTCGGTGTAGGCCGGAGCGTTCTCGTCGAAACTGTTCCAGCCGCTCGCCCGATAGGCTCGACCGCGCGAACGAGGATCGACTTCGCGATACCTCTGCAAGATCCCTTCGGCGGTCGGCACCATGGCATCCTCGAGCCGCCCGGGCCGACTTGAAGAAGTTCGGAACAATGCCGAAGCGGCCTTCCACTCGCTCGTGGAACGCAGTCGTCGAGTCGGTTGCCGTTGTGGAATTCGAAATCATGGCTGGATTTTCCGGGAGTCCACTGGAACCTCAACAACCAAGGCGCCGAACGGCTCCGTACGACTTCCCGCAAAGCTGTTGCTCCCGCGGCAGCTGAATTGTCGAGAGTTCAGTCGATCATGCCGACGACGTTCGAGCCGAGTGTCGGATGGGCGGACCGGAGCCGACGATCGTCAGGTAGGTATCGTTCTTCTTGGCTTCAGTTTCCTGTAGCCTTGTCGATCTTCTCGCCAGCCTTTTGAGCCGGACCCTTGTCGCAGCTCGCCACGACGAGCGCGAGAGGGAGGAGCATGAGCTGCAGGCGGGCTACCTTGAGCATCGATAGTCCTCACGTATGAGCTGAGCCAATTCGACTGTTCGATCGTCCGAAATGCCCGATCGATTTACCGGACAGATCGCTCGGTCCTGTTCAACACTCGAACGCGCGTTCGGCTCCCGGATCGGAAGCGATTCAGGCAAATCATTTCTCCACACCGTCGCTGCTGAGCCTGGGTGGGCCCCCCTAGCTGCTCGACACGGAACCTCCTGGGTCGTGACGGTTTCCATACCGGTGAGCTCCCTCTCGTTTGTCATACGCCCGCGTCCCGCAGGCTCGGAGCGACGGCAGTCTACCCGCGGCATGCGAGGGAGTACTGTCGGATGATCGCGGCGATCCCGGTCGGCATTCTCCTCCTCGCTATCGTCATCCAGGACGTGTTCGAGGTTCTGCTGCTTCCTCGGCGCGTCCGCCGTCGATGGCGTCTGGCCAGCGCGTTTTTCCGAGGAACATGGACCGTCTGGCGGGGAATGGCGCGGCTGCTTCGCGAGGGGGAAGCCCGGGCGGCGTTTCTGTCGATCTATGGGCCCCTGTCGGTGGTCTTGCTCTACCTGACCTGGGCGTCGGCCCTCATTCTCGGATACGGCCTGTGCCAATGGGGCATGAACGCCAGCCTGAACAGGCCGCCGTCCTTCTTGTCGGATCTCTACCTCAGCGGGTCGACCTTCTTCACGCTGGGCTTTGGTGATGTCGTCCCACACACCCACGGCGGCAAGGTTCTCTCGGTCATGGAAGCGGGCAGCGGCTTCGGTCTGATCGCGGCCGTCATCGGGTATCTGCCCGTCCTCTACCAGCTGTTCTCACGCCGCGAAGCCCACATCATACAACTGGATGCCAGAGCCGGGTCGCCGCCGTCCGCGCTTTCATTGCTTGCGGGCCATGCCGAGGGCGACGCGATGGACGAGCTTGACGTGTTTCTACGGGCTTGGGAGGTCTGGGGCGCCGAGTTGCTGGAAAGCCATCTTTCGTACCCGATGCTGGTCTTCTATCGTTCGCAGCACGACAACCAATCGTGGCTCGCCGCCGTGTCGACGATCATGGACACCTGCGCGGTCATCCTCTGCGGCCTCAAGGGCACGAAGACGTTTCAGGCCCGAATGACATTCGCGATGAGCCGAATGATCGTCATCGAGATGACGCGGGTTCTCGGTCTGTCCCCGGTCACGACAACGAAGGAGCGGCTATCCGCGGAGCAGTATGACGGCCTCGCCGAACGTTTGACGGAGATCGGTCTCCATTGGTCCGCTGACGATGCCGAGGAACGCCTCGCGGCGTTTCGGACAACCTACGAGCCATTCCTGCTCGCCCTGTCCCAGTTCCTGACGCTGCGGCTGGCCGATTGGCTTCCGACGAGCGAACCCGACAATTGGCAAACGAGCGATTATGGCGCGCTCGCAAAGAAGCTTGTCGACAAGGCGCCGTCCCGTCCGGCATAGGGCAGGCGATTTGGCCGGGACGGGCCTATCCCGCGACCGCTTCGAGTGTGGGCGCGGACTCTCCCGCACCGTCGGTCGGGGCAGGCTCGCAATGCTCCTGCAAGTCGGCTTTGACCACGGCAATCTGCTCTTCCGTCGCATCTTCCAAACTGATCATCGAATTGCGCGCATCGACGCTGACCCGGATCAACTCGTCGATCTTCAGGTGAAGCGCCTGGGTGTCACGGTTTTGGGTGTTCTGAATCAGGAACACCATCAGGAACGTGATGATGGTCGTGCCTGTGTTGATGACGAGCTGCCACGTGTCCGACCAGTGGAAGAACGGCCCCGACACCGCCCAGACCAGCACAATCAGGATGGAGACGACGAAGGTCGATGCTCTACCGGCTTGCTGGGCCGTCCGATTGGCGAGGCGTGAGAAAATCCCGTTCATGATAGCTCCCAGACGAGCAGCAGTGGCGCGGCGAAGGGTGCGATCGCCTCATCTTGGCGTCCCGCACCGATACAACCCGACTGCATCCATTAGGTTCGGCTGGCCGCGCGATGGCCTCGACGGTTGCCCAGTCCGCCACGCGCACCATCCACTTCGCGCCGCAAACGCATAATCATTTTGACGCTTCCAAACCCGCACTTTTCGGCGTTCCATCGTTCACGCTTCTAGCCCGCCGCATTCGGGCACCACCTTGATCGAGGACGCTGCGATGGCCGGATATCGGCTCTATCTCCTCGATGGACAGAACCACATCATCAACGGTACTGACCTGGAAGCGGACGACGACGATCAGGCCGTGGCCGCCTGCTTCGGGATTTATCCGGACCAGGATTGGGAGTTGTGGGACCAAGATCGCTTGGTGCGCACTTTTAGTGCGAGCGCGTCGGGTCTCCCACGAGCTTGATGGGGGCGCTCGCTCTATCTCCGCCCGCTCGTGGGTCTGGGTCATGACAGAGAACGTGAACGACCATCTCCCGAAGCGCCCCGGCCCCATAGGGCTTGCGTAAGAACGCCTCGCCTGGCGGCGGCTCGGAGAGTCCGCCGGTCACCAGGACTTTCAAGTCGGATCGCGTTATCTGAGCGAGGTCACGGTCGCCGAGCGCCCTCCGCTATGCCGTCGAACGCACTTAGCGGCATGAGTCGGAACTCGATGAAATCGCGCGCCAAGCGACCGACGCAAACCATGCTCCCGCGCCGACGGGAGCCTTTGTCGAGGGGGAGTGTTGGACAGTACCTAACCGAACGGACCGTCTCATTCCCGTGATGCCAGACTTCTTTAGAGCCGCGATCGCGACATGAAACAGCCTACGGACCGCATAACCCTCATGGTGTCCGACGTCGACGGAACCCTTGTGACGAAAGACAAACGGTTAACGCCGGAGGTGCTGGCTTCGGTGGCACGCCTTCGGGCCGCGGGTGTTCCGCTGGCGCTGGTGAGCAGCCGACTGCCGCGCGGGCTCGCTTCGGTGGTGGAGGCGCTGGATGTCGACGCTCCCTGCGCCGCATTCAACGGCGGGATGGTGTTCGTGCCGGGACGAGACGTGATCGCGAAGCGGCCGCTCGCACCCGGGATGGCCCGTCTGGCGGTGGAGACGTTGACCCGTCGGGGGGCGGATGTCTGGCTCTTCACCGAGGACGAATGGCTCGCGCGGAACCTGTCCGGCACCTACGTTGCCCACGAGACGCAAACAGTAGGCTTCGGGCCGCGCATCGTTGACGACTTCGGCTCCCACCTCGACGACGCCTACAAGATCGTCGGCGCGTCGCCTGTAGCGGGGTTGCTCGCCACAGCGGAGACGGAGCTGCGCGGCCTGTTCGGCGACGAGGCCACCGCCAGCCTGTCGCAGCCGTACTACCTGGACGCCACCGACGCGACCGCCAATAAGGGCACGGCGGTGGCCGACATCGCCCGCACCCTGGGCATCGAGCTCGACGAGGTCGCCACGATCGGTGACGGCGCCAACGACGTGCCGATGTTCAAGGTCGCCGGGCTCTCGATCGCGATGGGAAACGCCAGCGCAGACACTCGAGCAAAGGCTCATTTCGAGACGACGTCGAACGCCGACGGCGGGTTTGCCGCCGCGATCGAGCGGTTCGTCCTGCCGCGCGTGGGAGCGAGACCGTGAACCCGGCGGTGGAGGTGCTGGACGACCGTGAGGCGTTGGCTCGGCGTGTCGCAGGCTGGCTGGTCGAGCGGGCTATGGCATCCTCGGGGCAATTCCGGATCGCGCTCTCCGGCGGGTCGACGCCAAAGCGGCTCTACGAGCACCTGGCGCTCGCCACGTGGCTCGATCGCATGCCTTGGCCACGCATCGATCTGTTCTGGGGCGACGAGCGCTTCGTGCCTCCATACCATCCCGACAGCAACTACCGAATGGCGCGCGCGGCGATGATCGAGCGGGTGCCCATCCCGGTCGACCAAGTGCACCCGATGCCTTGGGAGGGCACGCCGGACGAGGCGGCGGCGCTATACGAAGATCTGCTCCGCTCACTCTACGGAGAAGCCAAGCTCGCACCCGAACAGCCGCTGTTCGACGTGACTTTGGTTGGCCTCGGCGAAGACGGCCACACCGCATCGCTGTTCCCCGGCACCGCGGTCCTGGATGAGCGCGAAGGCTGGGTCCGCGCGGTGATCGGTGCCAAGCCTGAGCCGCGTTTCACGCTGACCTATCCGACGCTGGAGGGCAGCGCCGCCGTCGCCTTCCTGGTGACCGGTCGTGCCAAGGCCGAGATGCTGCGCCGCGCTCGGCGTGGCGACACGGCGCTCCCCGCCGGGCGGCTCCGCCCGCATGGCGAACTGGTCTGGTTCGTAGACCGTGCGGCAGAGACGGGCGAATGACCAAGGTAGCGCGCGCCCGCACGGCGACCACGTTGGCCATCGACATCGGCGGCACGGGTCTGAAGGCATCCGTCCTGGATGCGAAAGGCAGGATGCTGGCGGACAAGGTGCGCGTGCCAACTCCTTATCCCTGTCCGCCCAAGGTCATGTTGGATGCGCTTGCCGACTTGGTGGCGCCGTTGCCGCCTTGGGACCGCGTCTCGGTCGGGTTCCCAGGCGTGGTCCATGGCGGGTGCGTGCTGACCGCGCCGCATTTCGGCGACGACGTGTGGCGCGACTACCCGCTGGCGGACGCGCTCGCCAAGCGGCTAGGCAAACCGGTCCGCCTGTTAAACGACGCCGAGATACAGGGCCTTGCCGTCGTCGACGGCAGGGGGCTTGAACTGGTGCTGGTTCTAGGCACGGGCGTTGGCACCGCACTGTTCCGCGACGGGGACCTGATGCCGCATTTGGAATTGGCGCAACACCCGATCGGCAAGGGACGGAAGACTTACAACGACTACATCGGCGACGGGGCGCTCCACCGGATCGGGCACAAGAAGTGGAACCGCCGCGTGCGCAAGACGGTCCGAATCCTCGAATCCTTGGTGCACTACGACGTCCTGCACCTGAGCGGCGGCAATGGTCACAAGGTAGACGTGGATCTGCCCGGTCGCGTGAAGCGGGAAGCAAACACGGCTGGGATCGTCGGCGGCATCAAGTTGTGGGAGACCCGGGTACCGGGGGTGGTGACGTGACATTGTGTCCGCCGCGTTGTTGTGGCGTCACTGTGGCGCCAGGCGGGAGAGCGCACGAGGAGCTTGGCCACCTCCACGTCTTAAGCTTTTTCCTTCCTTCAGTGCCCCCGGGGGCCCAGAGCGTCCCGAGCCATGAAGACATGATCTACCGATGGCACGCCCAATCCGTAGGGAGGAACCCGGACTATGATCGGCGGGTTGAGTCGACATGTCTCGGATCGAGAGTCGCGTGCCCGCCCGATGCCAATCAACATTCCTGATCGTCCAGCACATACGCAACCTAGTCAGCGTACTTCCCGAGCTAGAGCGATTCTTAGATCGAGGCCCAATACGATTGGGAGAACCACAATGGCTGACGACAAAAGAACTTCCGGCAATCCAACAAACCCGCAGATGGGCGGCAAGCGCGACGAAAAGCAGGGGGATCGCACGCAGGCAACCGCGCAGCAACCCGGCTCTCCTCAGCAAGGCAGCGCCACCAAGGGTGAAACCGGCAAGGGATCCGGCCCGAAGGACCAAAGCAACCAAGCGACCGGCCATCAGCCCAAGGCGCCACAGCAAGGCGGCGGCATGTCCGATCAGGATCGCGCGCGCAAGCCTCAAACGAATCCGGCTGGGCAGAACAAGCCGGGCGGCGCCTCACGGTGATTCCATCATGCCTGGTATTCCCGCGCTCCGGACGATGACGGCATCGCACGAATAATCTGGCACCCGTCCACCGCGACAATCGAACGGTACTTCAGGGTGACCGATCTACAGGTCGGCCACCCGCCGTATTCCGATAGAGCGCTCGCTTCCCCAGCCAAAGTAGGCACCATGCTGGATTCGTCCGATGCAGTAGATGAACGGAATCGACGCCAGGAACTGTGCAGCCATTATTTACGATAGCTCCTAAAGTAAGGATTTTACTCGGCTGCCGTGCTGTCGGAGCAAAAACCATGCGCATAATCGCAACAATAATGATTTCAATGGCGTTTGCTGCGTTTCCCGCTCAGGCGCATGCGCTGGGTACTTACCAGGCCAAGACGCTCGTCGACTTTCCCAGCGACATTTCGCCGAATGGTCTGCTGGTCCTGGGGCCGGACGATGCCGTGTACGGAGTCGGATACGACTATACGAACGTCGGTCCAGATCAAACCACCTCCACCTGGGTCTACCGCGTCTCGCCGGAAGGCAAGCTCACCCGCCCTTGTCCGGTGCAGCACGGAGGCAATGGGTTTGGACCCAACGTTGTGTTCGACCGCCAGGGCAACGGTTACACCCTAGGCGCCGCCGGGATATTGAGCTTCTCCAAGCGTGGCGGATGCAGGCTCGCGGCGACCTACGGCGCGGACCTGAACCACGCGATCATCACCGGCACGCTTTCGATCGGACCCTCGGGGACGATCTGGGGCGCGACCAGGACCGGACAGCTGTTCTTCGTCGATTTCGCCCACGAGACGACCAGGGTGGCACACGTCTTCTCGATACCGGCCAACGCGTTCTTGACCGGGATCCAGGCCGAGCGGACCCACGAGGGGGCCTTCTTCGGGACGATCGTCTCGGTTGCGAGCGCCGGAGCGGTGCAAACCCAGCTATTCAGCTTTAGCTTCCCCGATCGATTCAAGGTCCTCAACCAAGTCGACCAGACGTTCTACGCTCTCGATATCACTTTCGCAGCGCACGACCGCCTGGTGGCGGCTGCCTCCGAGTTCAGTTATCTCTTCGCCGAGTCGGGAAAGATCATCAGCGACAAGCTGCCCGGATGGGACTTTCCGCTGGGTGTCGACGACGCTCATCTCTATTTCCCATACGAGACGGTGACCGTGATCCCTCCGGTCCCGCCCGCTCGTTTTCCGACGGTGATAATCAACTGGTACGTCGGGCAGAGCGCGCTCGATGGGTCCGATCGGCGTCCCGTGGCCGATGTGACCAAGTTCGGCTTCCCATCCAGCGAGGTCCTGCCAGGCAGGCATGGCGATTTCTACCTGGTAATGGCCGAGCCGGAATTGCACTCGTTGATCGAAGTTTCCAATCCGCTGTCGCGTCACCGTCGGCCCTAAAGGACTCCGCGACGCAACGCATTCGGGCTTTCGTGCCGACCTGCCTTCAGAGAGGCAAGCTCAGGTCGTAGTGCAGGCGAGTGGCGGCATGATCATGAGCGGAGGCCGCGGGCAATCTGGCCGCCGGTCGACGTAATCGCGAGCGTGCCTGACGATGGCGCCCAATCTCTTTAGGCGAGGTGTCTCCGCCCCGTCGATCGAGTTTGGACGGATTGGAACTTCGAACGGGCGAGACGCTCGAACAGGTCATCGAGCTCTCGCGAGGTAGCTCCCGTCATCCCGCCCACCCCGACGATGCCGGTCGGCCACTCGGGTACTCCCACCCGTCGCAGGGCGGTTCGTCGCTCTGGAGGTACTCGCGCATGTGCCAGGCCGAGTTGCCTATGAATAGGTCCGTCGGATGGTAATGCTTCTCAAGGGGCTCTCCAGGCACCGGCCGCGGCCAGCGTTGGCGCCGGACGACAGCAGCACCGCAACCACCATCGCGGTCAGACTGGCGGATTTCGGTTGGGCCAATGTTCCTCCATGCGGTGACTGGCACTTCAACTCAGCACCTCCGATTGGGACGTCCTCAGCGTCTCGATGGCCACGATGATGCGCAGCCAGACGTCTGCTCCATCGCGTTCTCCTGCTGCCTGAAGCTCCGCTACACGACGCCGGGATTGCTCGACAGCGGCGTCGCCGTGCTGGCCGAGCCAAAGATTGGCGGCACGGAAGATGTCGAGATCTGAGGTCATCACGCGAGCCCGAGATCGAGACCGAGCTGACCGGTGTTGGAAGCGTGCTGGTCCATGGTCATCAGTCTACCGCGGCCAACGCATCCGGACGACATCGAAGGCGAACTCGGAACGCGTCAGCAGCAACTGGTCGCGGGTGACGAGCCGGTAGACCGGGATCCCGTCAGGCAGCCGTCGGGATGGCCGCAGCGCCAACAATGATCGGACCGTGTCGATCGCCGTCCTCACCATGACCGCGATCTGCATCGCCGCCTGCCCATCCATGACCGTCCTCCACACCTGTCGACATTGACTCTCGACCGTAGAACAAAATAGAAACATTGTCATCGGTCACAAGGTTGGTTTGGGCATGAACGAGGCACGTCGACAGGAGCTGATAGACGACCTGAAAGCCCAGATCCGGGCTCGGGAAGTGGGTGCGCGCCCGGGCGGAACGTTGCCGACGCTGCCGTTCGGTATCCTCGAAATTGACTCCGCCCTGCCCACCGGCGGCTTAGCGCTCGGTTCGGTTCACGAAGCGATCGGCGGTGGGCCGGATGCGGGCTTCGGCACGACGGCAACGCTGTTCATTGCCGGAATCTTGGCGCGCACCCAAGGACCAATAATCTGGGCCATCAGTCGCCGGGATTTGTTCGCGCCCGGCTTGGCCGATGTCGGCGTCCACCCTGACCGCGTGATCTATGTCGAAGCAGGCGATAGCAAGACCGTCCTCTTAGTTGTCGAGGAAGCGCTACGGCACGTTGGATTGGCCGCGGTTGTAGGTGAGGTCGGCGGCGCCATCGGGCTGACCGCAAGCCGTCGCCTCCAGCTTGCCGCCGAGACATCCGGCGCGCTTGGTCTGCTGCTGAGACGGCCGCGCCGCCTAGGCGACGACCACGCGGCTGAGCCGACGGCGGCGCGCACCCGATGGCGCGTGACGCCGATGCCGAGCGGCGCTGCGCTGTCCTGGTCGCCGTCCACGCCGGGGTTGGCTCGAGCGCGTTGGCGGCTGGAACTGCTGCGCTGCCGCGGTGGCGAGCCGAAAGTATTTGAGGTTGCAGCATGTGATGCACAGGGCCGTCTCGGCCCGCCTTCCGAGACGGTCTATGGATTGGCGTCGGGAGGTGCCGAGGTTCGTCGCGCGGCGCATGCGTAATCGTCGCGTTTTGATCAAGCGCAAAAATCCAGGAGAACAAGAATGCCTGCCTCCAACCTCCAGGCCATGCGGTCGATGGCCCATAACAACGCCTGGGCAAATCACCGCCTGCTGCGTGCGTGCGCCCAGCTGACCCAACCTGAATTCGAAGCCACGCGGAACAGCTTCTTTCCATCGATCCAGACGACCCTGAACCACATTCTGATCGTCGACTGGTTTTACGTCGACGCGCTGGAATGCGGCACGCTCGGCCCGACCGCTTGGCTAGCTGACTTCGCCGCCTCCAAAATGCTCGTGCAGTGGCGTCGCCTGACGGTTGACGTCATGCTGAGTCCTTGGGATGAGCGCCGTAGAAGCGGCGGCGCGAGTCGCTGGTAGGAGGTCTGTGCCTCGACCCACAAGCTAGCGAGGTCGATTTCTCATTGCAATGAAAAAGAATCTTTTTGCTCTCTATGGCGATCTTTTTGATCTAGCACAGACCAGCTCATGCCTGCCGATGTCAACAATGTGGACGCGCCGCTCGCGAGCAGGGAGCATGTCTGCATGCTCCCCACCCCCGCGCAGATCAGAGCCGCCAGGGCGCTTCTAAATTGGACCGCTCAGGAACTTGCCGATCGTGCTGGGCTGGCCCGCATGACCGTCGTACGCCTAGAGGATGAGCGGGATGAGAAGAGCGACACCGTGAGCATAGGGGTCGCAAAAAAGGTGACGGCGGCTTTGGAGGCAGCTGGGATAGTTTTCGTTTGGCCAGATTTCCAAGCCGGTGAAGGGGTCCGCCGCAATGAGGCCGGACCACGTTACCATTTACCTAAGCCGGTCGATCCCGACAAATCGCCGGAATAGTCTTCCTCACCGATGTTGAGCAGGGATCGCCGCTTTGCGCCATCCAGCGGTCGGGATGGCGCCTGAGCAATCACCGCTGGGATGATTGGCTTCGACAACCGTTTGAAGCCAGTCGGTGGATATGTGGACGATCCTTCGGACCGCCTGCGCTTCCCCCATTTTTCGCCAGTGCGAAAGATGGGGAAATGCTCAGCTTCGCCCACATACCCACCGACACAACATCCAACCAAGTTTTATGTGTATGGATTTTTGAAGGGGGAGCGGCCAGTTACGGGCGCGCCTATGATGGATTCAGAGAGCGTGGGCCCGACGTATGCACTACCGGGACAGCCCGCAAAAAGGGTCGAGATTGTCGGCCGGTTCAGATGACTGGACACCCATGTACGAGTAACGGTCAGCACCTGCAGCTGGCGGCCGCGGAAGCCGCCGGCCTTGAGGAACTTCTCCGGGTCCTGGAAGCCGTTGTGGAAGGTTTCCGGACGGGTGGAATCGGTGCCGACCTCGGGTGCGATGATCTCGCCCGACGGCAGGGACGGGCCGTCGTGGATGGTGACGATGCCAATCCGGTCGTCGGCGTCGCTAATCACCAGCGGCACGAAGCCGTCGCGGCTCTCGATGTCCGCCCGCATGTCGTCGAGCATCTTGCGCTGGTCGCCGCCGATCGAGAGTGCATAGTCCCGCTCGGCGGTCATGACGATGAACTGGGCCAGATTGATGGCGTGCAGGCCCTCGCGCAGGATCTTGCGCTGCAGGCCCTTCTGGCCGCCGTTGACCAGGAAGGCGCGGACGTCGTGGAAATCATCCGCCGCCGCATTGGACGCCAGCGTCTGGGTCGCATCGAGCGTCCGGCCGTCGCAGGCGTAGACGTAGGCGATCGTGTTCTGCGGCACCGACACCAGGTCGGCCAGATGGATGCGATAGGTGAAGGGCGACCAGAAGAAATGGAAGCCGCCGCGGCGAATCTCCGGCTGATAGCCGGCCTCGCCCCGGAGCGCGATGATGCCGCTTCTGAGCGAGCCCTTGCCGCTCCACAGCTTCTCGACGATGCCGATGCGGCTGTTCGGGATATAGCGGACCAAGCCCGAAATCCGGATGAAGACGAGAATCGCCAACAGCAGCGCCACGGGACCGACATAGCCGATCGGGCTGCCGAAATCGAAATAGGCCGACATGGGGGAACGCGCCTCCTAGCGCGGGAGAGCGTCAACCGCGCGCGAAAAGGCGGCGCGGGACACGTATAGGTACATGGGCACTCGGTGCCCTGTTACCTTCGCGAACCGCGCATGTCAGGGGCGGCGCCGGCGGGGGATGACAGTCGCTGCCGGTGCCAGGTCAGCGATGAATGGCCGTGAAGATGTCCTCGCCGGCGCGCATCTGGCCGCGATACATGCCGGAGGTGTTGAACGGCAGGGCGATGGTGCCGGTGCGGTCGAGCGCGATCAGTCCGCCCTGGCCGCCGACGCGCGGCAGGCGCTCCATCACGACCTGGCCGGCGGCCTCGGCCAGCGATCGGCCGGCATAGGCCATCTGGGCCGCCACGTCATGGGCGGCGACGGTGCGGATGAAGGCTTCGCCGGTGCCGGTCGCCGAAACGGCGGCGGTCGCGTCGTCGGCATAACAGCCGGCGCCGATCACCGGCGTATCGCCGACGCGGCCGGGGCGCTTGTTGGTCATGCCGCCGGTCGAGGTCGCCGCCGCCAGCCGTCCGTCGCTGTCGAGCGCCACGGCGCCGACGGTGCCGACCCGGTCGGTGACCGATTGCCCGTCATGATCGAGCAGGACGCCGCGGCCTTCGGCCTGGACCCGGCGCAACTGCGCGAGGCGTTCCGGCGTGGTGAAATAATCGGGTGCGACCAGATCCATGCCTTCGGCCGCCAGGAAGCGCTCGGCCGCGGCGCCGGCCATCAGGACATGGCCCGACCGCTCCATGACCAAGCGCGCGCCCAGCACCGGATTGCGCACCCGGGTGACGGCGGCGAGGGCGCCGGCGCGCAAGCCCGTGCCCTCCATGATGGCGGCGTCGAGCTCGTGACCCGCGTCGGCATGCAGCACCGCCCCCTTGCCGGCGTTGAACAGCGGGCAATCCTCGAGCGCCACGACCGCGGCGGTAACGGCGTCGAGGGCCGTGCCGCCGCCTGCCAGCACGGCGGCCCCCTGTTCGATCGCGTGACGCAGGCCGGCATGATAGGCGGCGGCCAGCTCGGCGGTCAGCGCGGCCGGATCGATCGTGCCGGCGCCGCCATGGATGGCGAGGGCGTAGGTCATGGCTCCATTCTCTCAGTTGTTCGTGGGCCGCCGGTTCGGCTCGACCGGGGTCAGGTAGGGGCTGACATGCTCGGTCAGGCGGGTGTAGTCGGCGAGGGCCTCCTCCCGGCGCTGGGCCGCGGCGGCGGCCAGCGCATCGGTAAGCGCGATCGCGGTGGTGTGCGACGTCACCAGCACCCGCCGCGAGGCAACGGCGGTCAGGCAGAGCGTGCAGGCGGGGACGAGCGGCGAGGAGGGCGTGTCGGTGATGCCGAGCACGGCGGCACCGCGTTCGCGTCCGACCAGCGCAATGTCGATCGCATCCTGGGAATAGCGAGGAAACGAGTAGACCAGGATCAGGTCGCCGGCGGTCGCGCGAAACAGGCGGCGCGCGGCCTCCTCGGTACCGCCTTCGCCGCTCACGGGACGCACGTCCTCGCAGAACGGCTGCAGGCGATGGGCGGCGAAGCCGGCGAGATAGGCACTGCTGCCGAAGCCCAGCGTGTAGATCCGCCGGGCCGAACTGAGCAGGTCGACGGCCTGGCCGCTTGCCTCGTCCTCGAGACCGCTGAGCGTCGCCTCGAGATTGGCCATGTCCTCCTGCACGGTCCGGCGCACGATGGTCGGGGCGCTTAGCCCCTCGGCACGCGCGCTGCGCAGCCGTTCGACCGGCGAGGTGGCCGCGGTCAGCGCCGCGACCAATGCCGCACGGAATTCGGCATAGCCGGCGTAGCCCAGCGCCTTCACGAATCGGTTGGCGGTGGCGATCGAGATGTCGGCCGCCGCCGCGAGCTGCACGATCGACATGGTCGCGGCCTCCAGCGGCTGCCGCATGACCAGGGCGGCTGCCCGCCGGTTCGTCTCGGACAGCTCGGGATAAAGCTCGGAGAGCCGTCGCATGACCGGTGCGGTCGACGGCGGGACGGGCAAGGCGGGATCGGACATTGCGGGCTCGGGCTCCGGAACCGGTTCTCTGTCGTCAAACTAGGGGGTTTCAGCGGTGCGGGGAACGCTCCCGACCGAGGGAGTGGCCTTGATGAAGATATTAAAATTTTCATGTTGAGTAAAATAAGAAAATTTATTTACATTATCGGCGTCGATCGTGATCGATCGGTGCGCCGCCCCGCCGGGCGGCTCCTTGTGGGAGGGTCGAAAGATGAGGCGCTTTCTCGCGGTGGCGACCGTCGCAGCGGTCGGGCTGGGGGCAGTCGGGTGCGGGGCATCGGCCCGGGCCGGTGTGACGCTGGATGCGGTGAAGTCGCGCGGCGAATTGATCTGTGGCGTTTCGACCGGCAGCGCCGGCTTCGCGGTCGCCGACAAGACCGGCGCCTACAAGGGGCTCGACGTCGACTTGTGCCATGCGATCGCGGCGGCCGTGCTGCATGCCCCGGACAAGGTCAAATACGTCCCGCTGACCGGTCAGCAGCGCCTGACCGCGCTGCAGTCGGGCGAGATCGACGTCCTGTCGCGCAACACGACCTGGACTCTGACGCGCGAGGCGCTGAGCGGCCTGCTGTTCGGCCCGCCGATCTTCTATGACGGGCAGGGCTTCATCGTGCCGAAGAAGCTCGGCGTCAAAAGCCCGAAGCAACTGAATGGGGCTACCGTCTGCGTCTCGCCCGGCACCACGACCGAACTCAATCTGGCCGATTATGGGCGGCTTAACCATATCGCCTTCAAGCCGGTCTCGATCGAGAATCTGGACGAGGTCGAGAACGCCTTCATCGCCAACCGCTGCGACGTCTACACCAACGACTCGACCAGTCTCGCCGGCATGCGCCTGACCAAGTCGCCCAACCCGGACGACTACGTCATCCTGCCCGAGCTGATCTCGAAGGAGCCGCTGTCGCCGGCCGTCCGGCAGGGCGACGACCAGTGGTTCGATATCCTGCGCTGGACCGTGTTCGCGCTCATCGAGGCGGAGGAGAAGAGTATCACCCAGGCGAACCTCGATCAGTCGATGAAGAGCGACGATCCCGAGGTCAAGCGGCTCCTGGGCGTCACACCGGGCAACGGCAAGGCGCTCGGTCTTGACGAAGATTGGGCCGCGCGCGCGATCCGCGCGGTCGGCAATTACGGCGAGATCTTCGACCGCAATCTCGGCATGGGCAGCCCGCTGAAGCTCGAGCGCGGCCTGAACGAGCTCTGGAGCAAGGGCGGCCTGCTCTACGCGCCGCCGGCGCGCTAGACAAGGAACGGTCGGACCGACCGATTCTCTTGCAACCTTAGGGAACCCGGCGTCCGCCGCCCCGTTCACGATGCGGACGGTTCCGCCGGGCCCGAACGCCGACGCAGCACCTTACCCGCGGAGCCGATGTGCCGTGGGAACTCGCCCGTCCCGTCTCCACGAACTTTTCTCATGATCGAGGACCGTCGGTCACGGTCTTCTCCGGTGAAGGTGACGGATGGCGGTTCGATTCTGGTGCGGGGCGCTGGTGGCCTGTGCCCTGTTCGTGCTGAGCCTCGCGGCTCATGCTCAAGGCGTCCTCGCCGGCGGCTTCGTCGGAACCTATTACGCCAATGCCGCCTTTTCCGGCCCGCCGGCGTTTCAGCGCCGGGACAACCGGATCGACTTCGCCTGGACCGGCAGCGGCATCGGCGGATCGAGTTCGCCGGAATTCGCAGGCGTCGGGCGCCAGGCCTTCTCGGCGAGCTGGACCGGTCAGATCCTGCCCGCCACGTCCGAGGCCTACAATTTCGCGCTGACGACCCAAGGGGCGGTCACGCTCTATATCCGGCCGGCGGGAAGCTCGGCCTGGACGACGCTGATCGCGGACTACGGCGGTGGCCTGCGCACGCGCCAGGGCACGGCGGCGCTCCAGGCCGGCCAAGCCTACCAGCTCATGCTGTACTATTGGCAATATGCGCCGACGGGGCAGCTGACGCTCGCCTGGGGCAGCCCGACGGTGCCGATGGCGACGCTCGAGGCCGCGACGCCGCTCGGCGTCAATATCGCCGATACCAGCCCGAACGATCCGACGCTGATCTTCGCCGACACGGTGATGCAGGCGGCCGCCTTCCAGAAGAACTCGAACTACACAAATTTCAATGCGCCGACCCCGGTCGATGCCCAGGGCTGGCCGACGACCGATGGCACTCTGCCGCTGTGGAGCGAGCCGCGCGAGCCCGAGGGTACCTATCTGCTGCGCTTCACCGGCCAGGCGCAGGTCGTGGATTGGCTCGGCACCGGTGGCTTTACCGTCGGCGGCACCACCTATGGCACGACCCTGCCGGCCGGGGTCGGCTACGACCCGGCGACCAACACGACCACCGCCCAGTGGATCGTGCCGGCCACGACCAGCCCGACGAACGGCGCCTTCATCGGCTTCGTCAATAGCCAGCGGACGCCCGACGCCGCCATCAATACAGGCGTCACCAATGTCCACCTGATGCGGCCGATCGCGCGCGGCGCCTCGACCAGCCATCCGCTGGGCGAGCTGTTCACGGCGGATTTCAAGAAGCTGGTCTCAAACTTCACGTTGATCCGCTTCATGGACTACCTGGCAACCTACGCCAATAACCAGCGCACCTGGACCGACCGGGTGAAGCCGACCGATCGCACGCAGTACCAGGCGCAAGCCGGCTACGGCTGGCAGGGCAAGGGCGGTGCCTGGGAATATGCCGTGGAGCTGGCCAACGAGACCGGCAAGGACATGTGGATCAACCTGCCGCTCCAGGTCGATGACGATTACATCACCAAGGTCGCCCAGTTGCTCGCCTATGGCAGCGACGGCACCAATCCCTATACCGCGCCGCAGGCGAATCCGGCCTTTCCGCCGCTCAATGCCGGCCTCAAGGTCTATGTCGAATATTCGAACGAGGTCTGGAACACCTACTTCCCGATGTATCACCAGAACGCCGTCCTGGCGCAGCAGGCGGTCGCGGCCGGCGGCTCGCCGCTGAACTATGACGGCACGACCAATACGACGGTCTGGGCCCATCGCCGGGTCGCGGAGAAGACGCGGGAGATCAGCGACCTGTTCCGGGCGGTCTGGGGCGATGCCGGCATGATGACGCGCATCCGCCCGGTGCTCGAATGGCAGTATGGCGACGCGCTCGCCACCGGTAGCGACGGGCTGAAGTTCCTCGAATATTACTATGGCAATGCCGACGGCCAGACCCATGTCGCGACGCCCTATCCGGTCAACCACTATCTCTGGGGCGGGGGCGGGGCCTGGTACGCGCTGCCGGTCAATACCGAAGCCACCAGCATCACCGGCATCTATGCTTCGGGGATGGACCTGTCGCTGCCGGCCAGCACCGCGGCGGATGCGCGCTGGACCCTCGCCTACGGGCTGCAAGAGATGGGGTACGAGGGTGGGTTTTACGTCGGCGCCGACAATACCTCGGTCAACGACACGGCGGCGCAGACCGCGCTTCAGAACGCAGCCAACCTCGACCCGGCGGCGACGGCGTTCGAGACCGCTAGCATCAACCTATTCTTCCAGAAGGGCGGCGGCATTCCGCTGGTCTTCACCACCAGCGGCGAGCAATACGGCATCGCCTATCCGACCGTCCATGAGCAGGCCACGCCCAAGATGACCGGCATCCTGGCTGCGATCGGCACGGCGCGGCCGGCGGCGACCGTCGGTGTCTGCACCATCGGCACCCTGCCAGTGGCCACGGCCAACGTGTCGAACGGCTCGACGCAGTTGCAGGGCGTCCTGACCAACACGGGCGACTTCGTCGGCTGGTCGGTCAATATCGCCGCGGCCGGCCGCTATACCGTGACGACCGACGTGGTCTCGGCGAACCAGCAGATCCTCATCGACGGCGCCCTCGTCGGCACGACCAGCTGGACCGGCGTGCTTGGCAGTGGCCTGCACGGCATCCGCATCCGCGCCGCCGGGCCCGTGACGGTCAAGAGTCTGATCGTCACCCAGTAGCGGCACCTCATCCGCGCCGAGTAAAGGAGCGCAGCCCGGCATGCATTGCCGGGCTGCGCTCTTTTTGTATTTAGTAAATATTCATAAAATTATCTGACAATTATAAACGAATTGTCTTGATCTGTGATAATTTTGGTATCGATTCAATTGGGAATTTGTCGATATCTCTGAGTATATACGGCGAAATCTATTCGGGACGAGCCGGTTTTGGACTTTTTCGACCCTAGGATCTCGGCGGGATCGAGTGGGAAATCCTTCGGATGCGGGACGATGCACATGATTTTCCGGACATCGGTCCCGGCGGTCCTTCGGCTCATGCTCCTGGCCTCGTGGATCGCGATCGCCGGCGGGAGCGCCTCGGCGCAAGGGGTGACCGGCGGCGGCTTTCTCGGCACCTATTACGCCAATGTCGGCTTCGACGGCGCGGCGGCGTTTCAGCGGCGCGACGTGCGCATCGATTTCGATTGGACCGGCACCGCCGTCGGCGGGTCGAGCACGCCCGGCTTCGCCGGCCTCGGATCGGGCGGATTTTCGGCGAGCTGGTTCGGCACGGTCATTCCCACGACGACCGAGACCTACAGCTTCGCCGTGGCCGCGACCGGCGCCTTCGCCGTCTACCTCCGCCCGGCCCATACGGTCGCCTGGACCACGCTGATCGCCGATTGGGGCGGCGGCGCCCGCACGCGCCAGGGCTCGGCACCGTTGGTCGCCGGCCAGTCCTACGAGCTGTTGGTCTATTACTGGCAATATACGCCCGCGGGCGCGCTGCAGCTGTCCTGGGGCAGCCCCAGCCTGCCGATGCAGGTCATCGACGCGGCCGTGCCGCTCGGCCTCGATCTGGCCTATGCCAGCCCGAACGACCCAGCCCTGATCTTCGCCGACGCGGCCCGGCAAGCGCTGCCGTTCCAGAAGAACGCGAACTACGCCAGCCTGACGGCGCCGGCGTCGCTCGGCCCCGACGGCTGGCCGGCCCAGGATGCGACCTTGCCGCTCTGGACTGAGGCGCGCGAGCCGGAGGGTACCTATCAGCTCAGCTTCGATGGCCAGGCCCAGGTTGTCGACTGGCAGGCCGTCGGCAGCTTCTCCGTCGGCGGCACCGCCTATGGCACGGTGCTGCCGGTCGGCGCCGGCTACGACCCGGTCAGCAACCGGACCACAGCCCAATGGACCATCGCGGCCCCGGCGGCGACCGGCGGCGCCTACCTGGGCTTCGTCAACAGCCAGCGGACGCCGTCGGCCGCCGTCGGCTCCGGCATCGCCAATGTCCACCTCTTGCGGCCCGCGGCGCGCGGGTCGGCGGCGAGCCACCCGGCCGGCAGCCTGTTCACCGGCGACCTGAAGCAGTTGCTCGCCGGCTTCACCGTGATCCGCTTCATGGATTATCTGGCGACCGACGCCAACAACCAGCGGCATTGGGCAGACCGGGTGAAGTCGCTCGACACCAGCCAGTATCAGACCCAGCCGGGCTACGGCTGGCAGGGCAAGGGCGGCGCGTGGGAGTATGCCATCGAGCTCGCGAACGAGACCGGCAAGGATATCTGGATCAATGTCCCGCTCCAGGTCGATGACGACTACGTGACCCGGTTGGCCCAGCTGCTGCGCTACGGAGGCGACGGCATCAATCCCTATGCCGCCCCGCAGGCGGCACCGCTCTTCCCGCCGCTCGCCGCCAATCTCCGGATCTATGTCGAATATTCGAACGAGGTCTGGAACGACGCCTTCGTGATGAACCATCAGAATATCGCGCTGGCGCAGCAGGCGGTCGCGGCCGGCGGCTCGCCCCTGAACTATGACGGCACGACCAGCCCCAGCCTGTTGGGGCAGCGCCGCGTTGCGGAGCGGACCAAGGAGATCAGCGACCTGTTCCGGGCGGTCTGGGGCGATGCGGCCATGATGACGCGCGTCCGGCCGGTGTTCGAATGGCAATACGGTAATGCCCAGGGCGGGGCCCGGAACGGGCTCGGCTTTCTCGAGGCCTACTGGGGCAATGGCGACGGCCAGCCCCATGTCGCCAACCCCTATCCGGTCAATCACTACCTGTGGGGCGGAGGCGGCGCCTGGTACGCGACGCTCGACGACACGACGCAGCCGACGATCGCCGGCATGTACGGCTCGGGCCTGGCGCTCGACCTGCCGGCGACGACGGTGGCGGATGGCGATTGGGCCCGGGCCTTCGGCCTGCACGAGACCGGCTACGAGGGCGGCTTCTACGTCGGCGAGAGCAACCTTTCGGCGGTCCAGAACGCGCTGCAGGACAAGGCGAACATCGACCCCGCGGCGGCCGCGTTCGAAACCCAGGGCATCGGTCTGTTCTTTCAGTATGGCGGCGAGCTGCCGCTGGTCTTCACCACCAGCGGCGAGACCTACGGCATGATCTATCCGACCGTGCACGAGCAGAACCTGCCGAAGCTCCAGGGCATTGCGGCCGCCACCAGCCGGCCCCGGCCGCTGCCGGCGGTCGGATTGGCCGCACCGGCGACGCTCAACGTCGTCAATGCCGCTGTCGCCAATGGCCGGGCCCAGGCCATGGGCATGCTGACGGCGGCCGGCGACTATGTCGGCTGGACGATCAATCTGGCCTTAGCGGGCGGCTACACGGTCCGGACCGACGCGCCCGACGCGGGCAGCCAGCAGATCCTGATCGACGGTGTGGTGATGGGCGGCGCCGGCTGGAGCGGCCCGCTGACGGCCGGCCTCCACGCCATTCGCATCCGCAACGGCGGGACGGGCGTGTGGCTGCAGAACCTGATCGTGACGCAGTCTTAGCGGAGTTAGCCCAGTGTGCGACCGCTCCGGCCGCGGCGCAGCGGCGACGGGGCCAGGCCCCGGAGGAGACTGCCGCCGGGCAGCATCTCGTTCAGGTAGCGGCGGCTGCGCTCGCTCTCGGTCATCATGGCGCCGCCCAGCCGCTCGGCCATGGCGGACCCGAGCCAGGAGACGATCACGTAACCCGCGATCAACGAAAGTATAAGGGCGGGCGCCACCGAGAAGTCGGGAAATACCGCGTGCGACAAGGCAGCGGAACCAGCTGTGATGAGCAGTGTAGCGAAAATCTCGGCGAGGCGCTGGAGCGGCGTCTTGTAGACGGCTAATCGATCCGACATGCGGCTCTTGCCCCCTCCTTCAGGGGCGGATCATCCGGAAAAGCTCCGGATCGTCGACGAAGGTAGCGATTTCCAGGCCTCTTCGCAACCTTCCGCGGCGCAGGCCTGCCGAGCCGCCGGCTGGCCGGCCATATCTAGCGGCCGGTTCTTGCCAGACCCGCCACATGTCGACAAGATCGGACGCGTTCGATCGGGGGCGTAGCGGGAACATGCCGGATCTCAGTTGGGAATTACGGCTCGGCGGCATCGTCGCCGGGGTCGACGAGGTCGGGCGCGGTCCCTTGGCCGGTCCGGTCGTGGCCGCGGCCGTCATTCTCGATCCGGCCAACCTGCCGCGCGAGCTCGACGGCCTTGATGATTCCAAAGCCCTCACGCCCGAGGCGCGGGCGCATTATCTGGCCGTGCTCCGCCGGGTCGCGATCATCGGCATCGGTGCCGCGAGCGTCGGCGAGATCGACCGGATCAATATCCTGCAAGCGTCGATGCTGGCGATGGTCCGCGCCGTCGGCCGGCTCGGCCGGCAGCCCGACGTGGCGCTGATCGACGGCAATCGCGCACCCCGGCAGCTCGCGTGCCGTGCGGTCACCCTGGTCAAGGGCGATGCCATCTCGCTGTCGATCGCTGCGGCCTCGGTCGTCGCCAAGGAGACGCGCGACCGGGCGATGGCGCAGCTCGACCGGCGCTATCCGGGCTACGGCTGGGCGCGCAATGCCGGCTATCCGACCGCGGCCCATCGCGCGGCCCTGGGCACGATCGGCCTGACCTGCCATCACCGCCGCAGCTTCGGCCCGGTGCGGGCGATCCTCAGTGGCATCGCCCCCGATGCCCGGGACGAGATCACCGACCTCGACGCGGCCGAGTAGCCGTGCCGGCGGTTCTGGGCGCGGCCTTTCCGGTCTTTGCGCTGATTCTGGCCGGGGCCTTCGCCGGGCGCTTTGGCCTGCTCGACGCGCCCGTTACCGGCGCGCTCAACCGCTTCGTCATCGGCCTGGCACTGCCGGCCCTGCTGTTCGACGTCACGTCCCGGGCGCCGCTCGCCCAGGTGCTCGACTGGGGCTTCGTCGCGGCGTTCGGCGGCGGCATCCTCGGGACGCTCGTGATCATGGCGCCGCTGTTCCGCGGCCAGGGTCTGACCATCGGTGGCTTGCGCGGGCTGAACGCGACCTATGCCAATGTCGGCTTCATGGGCATCCCGCTCTGTGCCATGGCGTTCGGGACCGATAGCCTGGGGCCGGTCGCGATCGCCGTGATCATCACCGCTTCGGTCCAGTTCGCCGGGGTGATCGCGCTGATGGAGATCGATCGGCATCGCGGCCATCCGATCGAGGTGATCCGGCTGGTGGCGCCGCGCCTGTTGCGCAATCCGCTGCTGCTGGCGCCGGCGCTCGGCCTGCTGGTCGCGGGCTCGGGGATCGCCGTGCCGCTGCCGATCGGTGCCTTCATCAAGCTGTTGGGCCAGGCGGCCAGCCCCTGCGCGCTCGTCGCGACCGGGCTGTTCATCGCCGCCCACCGCAGCGACTTCCGGCTGGGCGCCGTCACCTCGCTCGTCGTCCTGAAGCTGCTGGTCCATCCGGCGCTAACCTGGCTGATCGCCGTGCCGCTGCTGCATCTGGCGCCGCTGCCGACGGCGGTCGCCGTGCTGCTGGCGGCGCTGCCGACCGGCACCGGCCCGTTCATCCTGGCCGAGGCCTATGGGGTCGATCGCGGGTCGGCTGCCGCGACCATCCTGGCGACGACCGTGCTGTCGGTCCTGAGTGTGACAGCCCTGCTGGCGTTCCTGGTGCCGGCCTGATCGGCGCGAGGTTCCGGCCGATCACTCCCTTGCCGCGGCTTCAGCCGGCCTCATCGGCGAAGGTCTTGCGCAACTCGCGCTTCAACAGCTTGCCGGCGGTATTGCGTGGCAGGCTGTCGGTGAAGAACACGCGCTTCGGCAGCTTGAACGGCGCCAGGGTCTGGCGGGCATGGGCGATCAGCTCGGCCTCGCTTGCCTGCTGGTCGCGGCGCAGCACGACCACGGCCGTCACGGCCTCGACCCATTTCGGGTCCGGCAGGGCGATGACCGCGACCTCCGAGACGGCAGGATGGGTAAAGAGCGCCTCCTCGACCTCGCGCGAGGCGACCATGGTGCCGCCGGTCTTGATCACGTCCTTGATGCGATCGACGATGGTGATGTAGCCGGCCTCGTCCATGACGCCGACGTCGCCGGAATGGAACCAGCCGCCCTCGAACGCCTCCTGGGTCTCCTGCGGCTTGTCCCAATATCCCACCAGCAGCTGGGGCGAGCGATGAACGACCTCGCCCTGGGTGCCGGGCGGGCAGTCGCGCATCTCGAAATCGACCACGCGGGTCTCGACATTCAGCACGGGCCGGCCGGCCGATGCCGGTCGCTGGGCATGTTCCTCCGGGCGGAGCACGGTCGCCAGCGGCGCGATCTCGCTCTGGCCGTAGCAGTTGTACGGGCCGGCGCCGGGCAGGCGGGCGCGCAGTTCCTCCAGCACCGGGACCGGCATGATCGAGGCGCCGTAATAGACATGGCGCAGGGACTTGAGGTCGCGCCGGTCGAAATCCTCGTGGCGCAGCAGGCTGATCCAGACGGTCGGCGGGGCGAAGAACGAGGTGATGCCGTGTTCCTCGATCAGCCGCAGCACGGTCGCCGGCTCCGGGGCCTGCAGCAGCACGGTCGAGGCCCCGACCGTCAGCTGGGGCATGGTGAAGCAATGCATCTGGGCCGAGTGATAGAGCGGCAGGGCGGCCAGCGCCTTGTCGTGCGGGCCGAAATCCAGGTCGTGGATGCAGCTCTCGTATTCCGCCAGGATCGCGCGATGGGTCAGCATGGCGCCCTTGGGCGCGGCGGTCGTGCCGGAGGTGTAGAGGATCTGCGCCAGATCGGTATCGACCGGCTCGCGCTCGAGCCCGGTCGGCGCCGCCTCGTCCGATGCCACGGCCAGGATGTCGAGGCCGGGTCCGCCCTCGAAATGGCCGAACAGCAGATCCGTGCCGGCGGCGCGCAGTTCGGCGAGATTGCCGTCGAGTGCCTGGTCGCTCACGAGCGCGCGGGCGCCGGACTGGTTGACGATGTAGCCCAGTTCCGCCGCGGTCAACGCATAGTTGACCGGCACATGGACGAGCCCGGCGCGCACGATGCCGAGCCAGGCGATGAGGTAGGCGTCCGAATTCCGGCCATAGGCGGCGACGCGGTCGCCGGGGCCGAGGCCGAGCGCGGTCAGCCGGTGGGCAACCCGGTCGGCCGCGCGGTCGAGCTCGCGGTAGGTCCAGCGCCGCTCGCCATAGCGCAGTGCCTCCTGCTCGCGAAAGCGCGATGCCGCGCGCCGCAGCGCATCGCCGATCGTATTGCGGCGGGCGCGGGCTCCAGACGGTTCGGCCGGTCCGTTCATTCTCGTTTCTCTCCCTGGTTCCGGCCGCTCTTTCTCCACGGCGGCCTTGGCTTCACGAGAAGAACTATGCCCAAGCGACCGGGACCTGACTATGGCCGCCGGGACTCACTCGCGAATCTTTCGAATCTTCGGCGATTCAGGAGCCATTGACGGGTGACTCTCCGGTGATTCATGGTGCCGCCATGGCTCGTATTCACACTCTCGATCTCGATTCGGTGCAGGTCGGCGACTCGACCGCGCTCATGCGCGCCATGCCGGCCGACTCGGTCGATCTCATCTTCGCCGACCCGCCCTATAACCTGCAGCTCAACAACGACCTGCGGCGTCCGAACAATTCGGTCGTCGACGGCGTCGATGACGCGTGGGACAAGTTCGACGATTTCGCGACCTACGATCGCTTCACGCGGGACTGGATCTCGGCGGCGAAGCGCATCCTGAAGCCGACGGGCAGCTTCTGGGTCATCGGCTCCTACCACAACATCTATCGGGTCGGCGCGATCGTGCAGGATCTGGGCCTGTGGATCCTCAACGACATCGTCTGGCGCAAGACCAACCCGATGCCGAATTTCCGCGGCAAGCGCTTCACCAACGCGCACGAGACCATGCTCTGGTGCGCCAAGGACAAGGACGCGCGCTACACCTTCAACTACGAGACCATGAAGGGCCTGAACGAGGACCTTCAGATGCGCAGCGACTGGCTGATCCCGCTATGCGGCGGGCCCGAGCGCTTGAAGCTCGACGGCCGCAAGGCGCATCCGACCCAGAAGCCCGAGGCGCTGCTGCATCGCGTGCTGCTGGCCTCGACCCGGCCCGGCGACGTGGTGGTCGATCCGTTCTTCGGCACCGGCACGACCGGTGCCGTCGCGAAGAAGCTCGGCCGCCGCTTCATCGGCTTGGAACGGGAGGAGACCTATGCGCGGCTTGCGCGTGAGCGCATCGCCGCGGTCGTGCCGGTGCCGCAGGAGGATCTGACGATCCAGTCGAAGCGCAGCGAGCCCAGGATCCCGTTCGGGACGCTGGTCGAGCGCGGCATGATCCCGGCCGGGGCGGTGCTGGTCGATCAGAGCCGCCGCTGGGCGGCGCGCGTCCGGCCCGACGGCACGCTCATCTCGGCCGAGGCGCGGGGCTCGATCCACCAGGTCGGCGCCCAGGTCCAGGGCGCGCCGTCCTGCAACGGCTGGACCTTCTGGTATATCGAGCATGCCGGCCAGCTGATGCCGATCGACATCCTGCGCCAGCAGATCCGGGCCGAATACGCGAACTGAGTCGCGCGACGATCAGGCCGCTTTCGTCCAGAGCGGGGCGAGGACGGTTGCGACCGAGCCCTGGGCCTCGGTCAGGCGATCGAGCCACAGGCTCGACAGGCTCGCGCGCTCGGTCTTGATCACGGCTTCGCCCTCGGCGAAATCGACCGTGCCACCGAGGCGGCGGACGATGCGCGGGATCGACGGGTTGGTGTGCATGAAATGCAGCGTGCAGTGGCTGGCACCGCGCCAGGCAGCGGCGCGAACCGCACGCTCGATCAATTCCCGACCGACACCGCGCGTGCGCAGCGCGCGGTCGACGCTAACCGCGATCTCGGCGACCTTGGGCAGGAACGGTTTGTCATAGGCGATTTCGGCGATGCCGACCAACCGGCCGCTCTCGAACGCCCCGATCGCGGAGTGAGTCGACCAGGGCAATCCGGCGACATAGGACCGGATATGTTCGTCGCCGGCCCGGCCGTGGAACCGCGAATACCGGTCATCGGCCTTCAGCCGAAGCAGGTGCTGCTCGATTTCGGCGGCGTCCGCCTGGCCCAGCGTGCGAAAATGAATCATGACCCAATACCGCAAAAAACGGCGCCTAGAAGGGCGCCTGCTGCAGTGCAATATAATCGGAGTTAAAGACCAGACAAGGCGCCGGGACGCAGCCATGACCTTTCGTCGCGCAAATGCCACCGCAGGCCGGATACTGTTGGTTTATTGGGCAGCGACGCCGGGCTCGCCGAATTGCAGGGCCGCCAGCCGGGCGTAGAGCCCATGTTCGCGCACCAGGCTGTCGTGGGTGCCGGTCGCGACGACCTTGCCCTGGTCGATGACGATGATCCGGTCCGCGGAAAGCACCGTCGCCAGGCGATGGGCGATGACCAGGGTCGTGCGCCCCTTGGACAGGCGGTCGAGCGCCACCTGCACCGCGCGTTCGGATTCGGCGTCGAGCGCACTCGTCGCCTCGTCCAGCAGCAATATCGCCGGATCGCGCAGGATCGCGCGGGCGATGGCCAGCCGCTGGCGCTGGCCACCCGACAGCCGCACGCCCTTTTCGCCCAGGAACGTGTCGAAGCCGTTCGGCAGCTTGTCGAGGAATTCGGTCGCCATCGCCGCGTCGGCGGCGGCGCGCACTTCCGCGTCCGACGCGCCCGGCCGGCCATAGCGGATATTCTCCCAAGCGTCGGCCCCGAACACGACCGGTTCCTGCGCCACGACGCCGATGCGGCGGCGGACCTCGGCCGGATCGGCCTGGCGCAGATCGACGCCGTCGAGCAGGATTGCACCCTCAGCCGGATCGTAGGAGCGCAGCAGCAGCTGGAACAGGGTCGTCTTGCCGGCGCCGGACGGGCCGACCAGCGCGACCGTCTCGCCCGGGGCGATCTCCAGGCTCAGCCGATCGAGCGCGGAGCGGTCGGGCCGTGCCGGATAATGGAAGGTGACGTCGCGGAAGGCGACCCGGCCGAGCGGCGGCGTCGGCAACGGGGTCGGCGCCGGCGGCGCCGCGATCTCAGGCACCTCGCCGATCAGCTCGAGCAGCCGCTCGGCTGCCCCGGCCGCGCGCTGCACGTCGCCCCACAGTTCGCTCAAGCTGGCGCCGGCGCTGGCGACCAACACCGCATAGAGCACGAAGGCGGTAAGATCGCCCGCCGTCATGCGGCCGGCCAGCACCTCATGGCCACCGATCCACAGCACGGCGGTGATGGCGCTGAACGCGAGGGCGATCACCAGCAACAGCAGGCGCGCCCGCGTCGCGATCCGCGCCTGGGCCGAGCGCAGGGCGGCCGCGACATGGTCGGCGAAGCGCTGCCGGTCGACCGCCTCGTGGGTGAAGGCCTGCACGGTACGGATGGCGTTGATCGTTTCTTCGGCATAGGCGCCGACGTCGGCGATCCGGTCCTGGGCGGCGCGCGACAGGCGCTTTTCGCGCCGGCCGAACAGGATGATCGGCACCAAGACGCAAGGCACCAGCAGCAGCACGATGCTGGCGAGCTTGGGGCTGGAGGCGACCAGCATGGCGAGCGCGCCCACGAACATCAGCGCGTTGCGCAGCCATTGCGAGATGCTGCTGCCGACCACGGTCTGGATCAGGGTCGTGTCGGAGGTGAGCCGGGTCAGGATCTCTCCGGTCCGGGTCGTCTCGAAAAAGCCCGGCGACAGGCTCAGCACCCGGTCGAACACCGCGCGCCGGATATCCGCCGACACCCGCTCGCCCAGCCAGGAGACGAGATAAAAGCGACCCGCCGTGGCACCCGCCAGCACGACGACGATGGCGACCATGCCGAGCGCCGCCTGATCCAGCCGGGCGCCGCTCGCGTCGGCGAAGCCCCAGTCGACCAGATGACGCACGCCCTGGCCCAGCACCAGCACCGATCCGGCGGCCAGCAGCAGGCAGACCACGGCCAGCGCCACCCGCCCACGATAGGGCCGTAGGAAGCCCCAGAGCGGCGCCAGTGCCTTTAATTGGCCCTTGGGGCGCGCTGTATCGCCGCTGCCGGCCGGTTTGTTCGCCATGGGCGCGCTCAAGTCCTTCTTCGGGCGGGTGAATTCAGACAGCTAGATGGCGCCTGCGCCGGCCCCGCACAAGACGAGCCTTTCGCCCTGCGAGGGTGGGGCTTGCATTCGGCGCCGGGCTCAGGCATCAATCCGGCCCTCATTCGAGTTGCAACGCAGCGGGGCCGCCGCTATAAGACGCGGCTTATCGCGGAGCCATGCCATGAAGACCGACATTCATCCCGACTACCATGAGATCACCGTCGTGATGACCGACGGCGAGAGCTACACGACGCGTTCCACCTACGGTAAGCCGGGTGACACGCTGCGTCTCGACATCGACCCGAAGACCCATCCGGCCTGGACCGGCGGTCAGGCGCGCCTCAACGACCAGGGCGGCCAGCTCGCGCGCTTCAACAAGCGCTTCGGCGGCTTCGGCATCAAGTACTGAGCGGTTTCGGCCGTTTCTGAAGGCTGACGCGCCGGCTTGCCGGCGCGTTTCGCTTTTGGGCGTCAGGCCGATCCGGCCGGCTCGGCGTGGGACAGCGCTTCGCGCTTTACCATCTCGTCGAGCCGCGAGACCCGGACATAGAGCCGGTGCGACCGGTCGAGCAAGGTGCTCAGCCACTGATCGCCCAGCCGGTCGACCTCCGCGGTCACCGTGAGGCAGGTCTGGGCGCCCCCCAGCGCATAGGGTTCCTCGGCACTGTCGGCGAGCGAGATCTCGCCGGCGTGGACGGCGCGCTGCGCCAGGAGCCAGGCCATGATGTGGGTCAGCCGCGTGGTGAGGCGCATGGTCTCGCAGCACAGCAGCAATCGATCTGTCGGACTCAGGATGGGCAGCACGCGCAGCTCATTGACCGCAACGTAATTGCGCGCCTCGATCAGCAGGCCCATGGCCTCGTCATAGGTCCGGCTGAAAAAGGCGGTCTCGACCGATGCGGTGTTCAGCATCGGGCACCGTCACGATCGTCAATGTCTACGGGCAAAGCCCGGTTGTTGCGGACGCTCATGTTTATTGAACGATGATGGGGCAAGCAAATTCCCTGTCACGTCCTCAGATACCTCACTTCAACCGGGCATCAGCCGGCCGAGAATTGCGCGTGCGTGCTGGTTGAGCGGCGCCGGCCGGCGGGTCGTCCGGTCGACGAAGACATGGACGAAATGGCCGGTCGCCGCCGGCGCTTCGATCCCCTCGCGGAACAGCGCGATCTCGTAGCGCACGCTCGAAGTGCCGAGTCGCCCGATGCGCAGCCCCGCCTCGACCGTCTCGGGAAAGACCAGAGGGGCGGCGAAGGCGCAATGGCTCTCGACGCACAGCCCGATCACCGGCGAGCGCTCGATGTCGAGCAGGCCCTCCGCAATCAGCATCTTGTTCACGACAGTGTCGAAATACGAGTAATAGACCACGTTGTTGACGTGGCCATAGACGTCATTGTCCATCCAGCGCGTCGGAATCGACAGGAACCAGCGATAGTCCGCGCGGGTCGGCGCCTCCTCCTTCTCCGCCATGGTCACGCGATCTCCATCAGCGCCGCCGTGACCGGCGCGGGCGTTTCGAGCATCATCATATGGCCGGCGCCGGGCAGCAGGATCGTCCGGCTGTCGGCGAGTGCTGCCGCGAGCGGGGCGGCCTTGGGCGGCGGGGTCATCTTGTCCTCCGCGCCCAGGATCAGCCGGGCCGGGCAGGTGATCCTCGCGGCGGCGGCCATGGCGCCCTCATAGGCGGCGCAGGCGGCGAGGTCGCTGGCGAGGACCTGGGACGCACCGCGTTCGAGCAGCCGCTCGGCACCGCCCGGCAGATAGGATCCCGGTGCGCCGACCGCGCCCAGCAGGCTCTGCCGGCCGAAGCTCCAGCCGACCATCATGTCGATCACCCGATGATCGCCGGCGCCGGCCGACTCGAGCATGGTCGGGTGCACCGCCATGCACGGGACCGTGCCGAGCAGCGCCAGGCCGCGGGTCCGCTCCGGCGCCAGCGCCCCGGCTTCGAGCGCCACCAGCGAGCCCATGCTGTGGCCGGCGAGGGCGGCCCGTTCGATGCCGAGCCCGTCCAGGAGGCGCCAGAGCCAGGCTGCCATCGTCTCGATCGTCGTCAGCGCCGGACCGGTGCTGCCGGCGTGGCCCGGCAGGTCGACCGCGAGCACGCCCCGGCCGGCATGGGCCAGCGCCCGCGCCTGATGGGCCCATACTGTATGGTCCATGCCGGCGCCATGGATCAGCACCAGGGTCGGCAGATGCCGGTCGAACGGCCGGCCGCCGGTTGCAATCTGGACCGGCTGGCCGTCGAGCTCGAACCGGCTCATTTCGACGCCCCCTTCTGCAGCTTCTGCGCCTGGCGCAACGCCTGGCCCAGGTCCGCGATCAGATCGTCCGCGTCTTCGAGCCCGACCGACAGACGGATCATGTCCTCGCCGATGCCTGCCCGCGCGAGATCCTCGGCCGATAGCTGCTGATGGGTCGTGCTCGCCGGATGGATTATCAGGGTCTTGGCGTCGCCGACATTGGCCAGATGGGAGACGAGGCCGAGCGCATCGATGAAGGCCTTGCCGGCGGCCCGGCCGCCCTTGATGCCGAAGCTGACGATCGAGCCGGCACCGCGCGGCAGCAGCTCGGCTGCGAGCGCATGGTCCGGATGGTCCGGCCGGCTCGGGTGATTGACCCAGCCGATCGCCTCGTGTCCGGCCAGGAACGCGATCAGCTTCGCGGTATTCTCCATATGCCGCGCCATGCGCAGCGGCAGGGTCTCGACGCCCTGCAGGATCTGGAACGCGTTGGTCGGGCTCATGCAGGCGCCGAAATCCCGTACTCCTTCGGCCCGCGCGCGCTGGATGAAGGCGGCCGGCCCGTATTCCTCGGCGAAATTGATGCCATGATAGCCGGCGTAGGGTTCGCTCAGGGTCGGGAACTTGCCGGACTTGGCCCAGTCGAACCGCCCGCCGTCGATCAGCGCGCCGCCGATGGCGACGCCGTGGCCGCCCAGCCATTTGGTTGCCGAATGCATGACCAGATCGGCGCCAAGGGCGATCGGCCGCATCAGGTAGGGTGTCACGAAGGTCGCATCGACCAGCAGCGGCAGGCCGTGATCATGGGCGAGGGCGGCGAGGCGCGGCAGGTCGGTGACCTCCAGCCCGGGATTGCCGATGCATTCCGCGAATACGAGGCGCGTCTCCGGCCGGATCGCCGCCGCGAAGCCATCGAGATCGCGCGGGTCGACGAAGCTCGTTTCGATGCCGAAGCGCGGCAGCGTCAGCTTCAGGAGGTTGGTCGAGCCGCCATAGAGCGAGGCGGAGGCAACGATATGGCCGCCGGCCCCCATGAGCGTGGCGATCGCCAGATGCAGCGCCGCCTGACCGCTGGCCGTGCAGACCGCGCCGACGCCGCCTTCGAGGGCGGCCAGCCGCTCTTCGAGCACGGCGACGGTCGGGTTGGAAATCCGGCTGTAGACATGGCCCGGCTGTTCCAGGTTGAACAGCGCCGCAGCCTCGTCGCTGGAGCCGAAGACGAACGAGGTCGTCTGATAGATCGGCACGGCGCGGGCGCCGGTGACGGGATCCGGGCGCTGGCCGGCGTGCAGCGCGAGGGTGGCGAACTTCGGCCCGTAATTCTCGGCCATGGCGGGGAAACCTTTCGGGCGGCGGATCTCTTGGACCGCATCCTAGCCCGGTCGCGAAACGCGGCTCAATGCCGCTCGCAAGACTCCGGAAACGAAAGCGGCGGGGCCGCTAGGGCGCCCGCCGTGAATGTCCTTCGAATTCCGTAACCCGTCCGGTCGCGGAGCGACCCAGGGCAATAAAACCTCTGCAAAAGTTCGGACCCGACTTGCCGATAATGTGGTCTTCCCACCGCGGCTACGGGTTGGAACTTACCGGCCCGGTATTAAGGATTCCTCGCCAATACCCGGCATTTTATCAAATTCATTCGGCGACCCAGCCGCCGTCGACCGAGAGCGTCGTGCCGGTCGTGGTCTCGGCATTGTCCGAGCAGAGATAGACGGCGAGGCCGCCCAGATGCTCGGGCGTGGTGAACTTATGCATCGCCTGCTTCTCGCCGAGCAGCGCGTCCTTCTCGGCCGCGACTGTCGTGCCGTTCTTCTGGGCGCGATCCTGGATCTGCTTCTCGACCAGCGGGGTCAGCACCCAGCCGGGGCAGATCGCGTTGCAGGTGATGCCGTCGTTGGCCGCTTCGAGCGCCATGACCTTGGTCATACCGACGATGCCGTGCTTGGCCGCGACATAGGCGACCTTCTGCGGGCTGCCGACCAGGCCATGGGCGGACGCGATGTTGATGATGCGGCCCCATTTCTGCTTCTTCATGTGCGGCAGCGCCGCCTTCGAGGCGTGGAACGCCGCCGACAGGTTGATGGCGATGATCGCGTCCCACTTCTCGTCCGGGAAATCCTCGGTGAGCGCCGTGTACTGGATGCCGGCATTGTTCACCAGGATGTCGACCGAGCCGAACGCCTCGATCGTGTCGGCGACCATCTTGTGGATGTCGGCCGGCTTCGACATGTCGGCCGGCGAATAGGCCGTCTTGACGCCATGGGCCTGGGCCAGGCCGGTCTTCACCTTCTCGATTTCGGCGGCATCGCCGAAGCCGTTCAGCATGATGTTGTAGCCGGCGCGAGCGAGCGAAGTCGCGATGCCGAGCCCGATTCCGCTGGTCGAGCCGGTGACGATGGCGCTCTTGGTCATGGGTATCTCCTGATGGGGGTTCGCGTGAAGGAACGGGAGTCGCGCGGTGCGGCTGTCGAGAATATCGGCATTCCGCCGCAAAACTGAACCCATGGTCGTGTGACGTTTTTGCGAGTGCGAAGATTCGCCGCCGTCATCAACGCTTGAACAGCCCTTCCACGCCGGCGCGGTGGCTCTCCTTGGCCGAGATCGCGGTCCGGGCGCGGGCGATCTCGGCCTCGAGCCCGGCAATATAGTCCCGCAACTCGTCGACCGACAGCGGCGTCAGGTCCTTGGGCGGGGCGGCGCGCTTCGCCGGTGGATCGTCGTCGTCACGCGCCATCGCTCAGGCCCCCTGCCGGTCGACGCCAGAGACGACGCGGCTGGCACCGCTGCCGACCGCCTCGGCCACATCGGCGAAGCCGTCGCGCTTCAGGCAGGCGAGCAGGTCGCGCTTGATCCGCCCGATCAAGGCCGGCCCCTGGTAGACCAGCGCCGAATAGAGCTGCACCAGCGAGGCGCCGGCGCGGATCTTGGCATAGGCGTCGGCGCCGGAAGAGACGCCGCCGACGCCGACCAGCGGGATGCGGCCGTGGGTGCGGCGATAGACCTCGGCCAGCACCGCGGTCGAAGGCTCGAACAGCGGCCTGCCGGACAGGCCGCCGGGCTCCGGCGCGTTGGCGCTTCTGAGGCTCGCCGGGCGGGCAACGGTCGTGTTCGACACGATGATGCCGTCGATCTTGCTGCCGAGCGCCACCTCGGCGATGTCGTCGATCTCGATCGAACTCAGGTCCGGCGCGATCTTGAGCAGGATCGGCGGCGGCCGGTCGAGCCGGATCGCATCCCGTGCCTCGACCACGGCATGGATCAGCGCGCCCACCTCGCTGCGCCGCTGCAGATCGCGCAGGCCCGGCGTATTGGGCGAGGAAATGTTGATGACCAGGTAATCGGCGAGCGGCGCCAGGGTCGCAACGCCCCGGCAATAATCCGCGGTCGCGTCGGCGGCGTCGCGGTTCTTGCCCAGGTTGGCGCCGACGATGCCGCGGCGGGGCCGAGCGGTCAGGCGTGCGGTGACGACGCCCAGGCCCTCGTTGTTGAAGCCCATGCGGTTGATGACGGCGCGGTCCTCGACCAGCCGGAACAGGCGCGGCTGCGGATTGCCCGCCTGCGGCCGGGGCGTCACCGTGCCGATCTCGGTGAAGCCCACGCCCCAGCGCAGCATGGCGTCCGGCACCTCGGCATTCTTGTCGAAGCCGGCGGCGAGGCCGATCGGGTTCGGGAAATCGAGGCCCCAGAGCCGCGTCGCCAGCGCCGGATCGTCGGCGGGCGGGCGGGCGGGCGCGAAGCCGGACTTGAGCGCGCGGATGGTCAGCTCATGGGCCCGTTCCGCCGGCAGCAGCCGCAGCAGCGGCAGGGCCAGAGAAGTGAGCGCCATCACGGCTGTTCGCCCGGGCGAGTGAGGGGTGGAAAGACATGCTTGCCGTCGGGGCCGAGCGGCAGCTCGCGCACCCAGCTGACCGCGGTCAGCGGCAAGGGGCCGTAGAGGTGCGGAAACAGCGCGCCCGAGCGCGACGGCTCCCATTTCAGCTCAGGTCCGAGTGCCGCCGGATCGACCGCGATCAGCACCAGCCCGTCCTGGCCGGCACGATGGCGCGCGGCGCTCTCGACGATCTGCTCGGCCGTCGAAAAATGGATGAAGCCGTCGGCCTGATCCTGGGTCGAGCCGCGATAAACCGACCGGGCGGCATCCTGCCACTCCTGAAGCCGGCACATATGGAAAATCAGATCGGTGGTCATAAGGAGGCGAGCCTAGCGCGCTTTCCGGTCGGATGGAAACATCCCGACGGAAAGAAATCGCGCCGGCCCCAAGACGCATGTGGCAAGATCGCGGCGCCCCCTTTTCACCTCGCCCGAACCGTGCCTAGGATTGCAGTACGGGTTCGGGTGAAGGCGGACCCTTTCACGCATTTTCCGCGAAGCTCATCCCAAGGAAATCGGGGAGGGAGGGCCTTATGGCGTCCTGGACCTACATCGACGGGCATTGGCAATCCGGCAATCCGCCGCTCCTCGGACCGATGAGCCATGCCATGTGGCTGGCGTCGCTCGTGTTCGACGGCGCGCGGGCCTTCGAGGGCACCACGCCGGATCTCGATCGGCATTGTGCCCGGGTCGTTGCCTCGGCGAAGGCGCTCGGGCTCGGTCCGATGCTGACCCCGGGCGAGGTCGAGGATATCGCCCGCGAAGGCGTCGGCCATTTTGCGAAGGACGCGGCACTCTACATCCGCCCGATGTTCTGGGCCGAAGAGGGCTTCCTCGGCGGCAATCCCGAGAGCACGCGCTTTGCGATCTCGGTCTACGACCTGGCCATGCCGTCGGCCGACGGCTTCTCGGCCGGCCTGTCGCGCTATCGCCGGCCGTCGCCCGAGATGGCGCCGACCGATGCCAAGGCCGCCTGCCACTATCCCAACAGCGGCCGGGCCATCGCCGAGGCGAGGCGCCGGGGCTTCGACAATGCGGTCATGCTCGATCCCTTGGGCCATGTCGCCGAGTTCGCCTCGGCCAACCTGTTCGTCGTCAAGGACGGCACGGTCGCGACGCCGGAACCGAACGGCACCTTCCTGAACGGCATCACCCGGCAGCGGGTCGCACACCTGCTGCGCCGGAACCGCGTCGAGGTGCAGGAGCGGGTCGTGACCCTCGCGGATCTGGACGAGGCCGACGAAATCTTCTCGACCGGCAATCATGGCAAGGTCCAGCCGGTCACCCGCTACGAGGGGCGTGAGCTGGACGTCGGCCCGATCTGCCGCCGGGCCCGCGAACTCTACTGGGCGTTCGCGCACAACGCGCTGTAATCCACCCGGTGCGGTAGGGAGAGAATGCCAAAGCCGACATTCCCGCCTGCGCGGGAAGGACTTCTGTGGGGCGTCTGCAGAGGCCCGGAGCCCCTCGGCGAGCTCTGCCTTTCCATCCGGTCATGGCCGGGCTTGACCCGGCCATCCACGTGGTTGTGCAGGGCTCTTGGCTGGAAAGAGTGTTCAGGCGGCGGGGCGTGGATGCCCGGATCAAGTCCGGGCATGACGAAAAACTAAGCCAGGCAGCCGTAGGTTAAGCCCGGTCGTGACGAAGAGCTGGGCTATCCTAGAATGACGGCGCCCGAGCGTCAGCCGACCTCGAACGGCGACAGCGTGACGCTGCAGCCGCCCTCGAGCGTCAGCAGATGGCCGGGCGGCACGCGATGCCAATGGTCGGCAATCATGTCGAGCGGCTCGGACACGACGATCAGCCCGTCGGGCTCGCAGCCGTAATAGAGCGACGGCGGCTCCGGGTCGGTCGCGAAGCGGAGCGCCCAGCTCCGCTGGCCGTTGCTGAGCGACGCGGTCATGCGGAACGGCTCCGTCACGCCGTGGGCCGCCATGACCCCCAGCACCACGCGCACGGTCTCCTCGAGCGCGCGGGCCGGGTCCTGCTCCAGCCCGTGGCGGAACAGCAGGAAGAAGAACAGCTCGCTGTCGGTCGTGCCCTGGCGGCAATGGTAGAGCTCGTCGGGGATGAGCTGCTCCAGGCTGCGCCGGATCCGGTCGTAGCCGCCGATCTGGCCGTTGTGCATGAACAGCCAGCGGCCATGGCTGAACGGGTGGCAATTGGCGCGGCTGGTCGCCGTGCCGGTCGAGGCGCGGACATGGGCGAAGAACAGCGGCGCGCGCAGCTGATGGGACAGGCTCTTGAGGTTGCGGTCGTTCCAGGCCGGCAGGGTCTCGTGATAGGTGCCCGGCATGTCGCGCTCGCCGTACCAGCCGAGGCCGAAGCCGTCGCCGTTGGTCGCGACCCGGGCCTTGCGCGCGTGCAGGCTCTGCTGGATCAGCGAATTTTCCGGTTCAAACAGCAGCTTTTCGAGATAGATCGGTCGTCCACTATAGGTCAGCCAGCGACACATTTCCCAAGTCCTTGCGTGAAGGTCCTGCTTTAGCCCCGGTGGTCCGCTGCCTTGGGGCTGCCCAGTTCGCGCCGTTGCAGCCGCTCTTGCGAGCGCTTGTATTCGTTCACCAGGAAAATTACCCCGCCGATGGTCAGAGGCAACAGGTGATAGACGCCGCGATAGACCAGAAGCGACGACAGCACCGCCTCGGGCGGGACCGTGGCCGACAGGCTCTTCAGGATCACCGCCTCAAACACGCCGAGGCCGCCCGGCACGTTGGAGATGATGCCGAGGAAATAGGCCAGCACGAAGACGCCGAGGAACGTGGCGAAATTGAACACGTCGTTGGCCGGCAGCAGCACATAGAGCACGCTCGCGACCAGCAGCCAGTCGATGCCCGAGACCGCGATCTGGACGCCGGCGAAGCCGGGGCTGGGGATGCGCAGCTGGAAGCCCCACAGGCTGAGCGGGGTCTTGCGGAAATATCCGACGGTGCCATAGGCCGCCACGACCGCCAGGCACAGCACGCCCAGCGCGTTGATGCCGGCCGACGGCAGGTCCGTCCAAGCCTGCACTCGGGCGCCGTCCAAGAGCAGGGCGACGCCGCCGATCAGGAACATGCCGAGGAACAGGGTGACGCCGGCCATGGCCATGATCTGGGCCACTTCGACCGCGCCGAAGCCCCAGCGCGAATAGAGCCGATAGCGCACCGTCGTGCCGGTGACCGAGGCGAAGCCCAGGGAATGGCTGATCGAGTAGGCGGTGAAGGCGGCGAGCGCCACCCGCCAATAGGCGAGCCGGCGCTTGATATAGCGCACCCCGATATAGTCGTAGGAGGTGAGCGCCAGATGGCTGACGGCGGTGAGGCCGGCGGCAATCAGGATCGACGACGGCGGGAACTCGTGCAGGTCATGCCAGAGGTCCATCAGCCGCATCTCGCTCAGCGACCGGTACAGGAGCAGGATGGCGCCGCCGATCAGGCCGAGCGTCAGGGCGGGGCCGAGGTATCTGGTCAACCGATGCTTCATGCGGGGCGAATGACGCTTTGCGTCCTTTGGGTCTCGGTTGGAACGGGCCGGAATCTGCCTCCATGTAGCGGGTTTGCCCGACGAGGGGAACGCGAATTCTTCGGATGACGGCCATGCCGAGGCTTGCCGCGAGGGCCCTTGGACGTCCTATAGTCGCGCCGACCATGTATCCCGTGCCCACGTCCGCCGCTCCGCCCAAGCCGTCCCGCATCCTGCCGCCGGAGGTCCCGGTGCTCGTGCTGGGGCCGCGGCGCGCCGTCTGGCTTTCCGCCGACGGCGAGATCGAGACGCTCGATTTCAAGGCCGCCGCCCGCCGGGCACGCGACGAGGCGCCGTTGCTGGCCCATGGCCGCGCCGCCGCCCGCCGGCTCGATCTCAGGGACCTGCGCTGCTTCGACGCGCTCGAGCTCTTCGCCTTCGCCTGTCCCGGCCAGTTCTGCCTGCCGACGCCGCGCGGGCTGATGACGGCACTCGGATTGGGCCGCGCCGGCTCGCTCGAGGACCAGGCGATGGGCCTGGCCGACGCGGTGCCGATCCTGCTCGATCGTGTGGCCAAGGCAGCGACGCCGATCCTGGTGGAACTGGCCCAGCTGATGGCGGCCGGCGACTGGGCCTGGGGGCCGGCCGTGCTGGCGGCGCTGGGTGCGGCCCCCTTGCCCGGCCGGCCGCGCCGGCTCTCCGGCCTCGATATCTGGTCGCGCCTGCCGGAATGGGAGGAAGCGGGGCCGGTCGATCCGCCGAGCCATCATCCGGTCGATCCCGCCGACGCGCGCCTGCGCCTTGCTGACCTGGTCCAGGGCCGCTCGCGCCACGGCGGTGCGGGCGCCGAGACGGCCGAGGCCCGGCCGCAGCAGGCGGATTATGCCTCGGCGGTCAGCGCCGCCTTCGCGCCCAAGACGGTGCCGGACGAGCCAAACCTGGTGCTGGCCGAGGCCGGCACCGGCGTCGGCAAGACCTTGGGCTATCTGGCGCCGGCCAGCCTCTGGGCCGAGCGCAACGGCGGGCCGGTCTGGGTCTCGACCTTCACCCGCAACCTGCAGACCCAGATCGACGGCGAGCTCGACCGGCTCTATCCCGATCCGCGGCAGAAGGCGGAGCGGGTCGTGCTGCGCAAAGGCCGCGAGAATTATCTCTGCCTCCTGAATTTCGAGGAGGCGGCGCAGACCGTGCTCGGCAATCCGGCCCATGCGGTGGGCTTAGGCCTGATGGCACGCTGGGCGATGGCGACCAAGGACGGCGCGCTCATTGGCGGCGATCTGCCGGGCTGGCTGGTCGACCTGATCGGCCGGGCGCAGAGCCTGGGCCTGGCCGACCGGCGCGGCGAGTGCATCTATTCCGGCTGCCCGCATTATTCCCGCTGCTTCATCGAGCATTCGATCCGGCGCGCGCGCCGGGCCGACATCGTCGTTGCCAATCATGCGCTGGTGCTGATCCAGGCGGCCCTGGGCGGGCTCGAGGATGCGGTCCTGCCGACCCGCTACGTGTTCGACGAGGGCCATCACCTGTTCGAGGCCGCGGACTCGGCCTTCTCGGCCCAGCTCTCGGCGCTGTCAGCGGCGGAGCTCCGCCGCTGGATCCTGGGTGCCGAAGGCGGGTCCGGCCGCGCGCGCGGCATGCGCCGGCGCTATGAGGACCTGGTCGCGGGCGACGAGGCGGCGGCGGACGATCTGCAGGCGATCCTGGTCTCCGCCGCCGTCCTGCCCGGCGACGGCTGGCAGCATCGCCTGGCCGAGGGCGAGCCGCGCCACCCGGTCGAGAAATTCCTGGCGCTGGTCCGGCAGCAGGTGCTGGCCCGCGCCCAGCGGCCGGAGGCGAACTACGACCTGGAGACCGACCGGCAGCCGGCGATCGACGGCCTGGCCGAGGCAGCGATCGAGGCCGACCAGGCGCTGGCCGGCCTGGAAGCGCCGATGCATCGGCTGGTGAAATACCTGGCCCGCCGGCTCGACGAGGAGGCGGACGACCTCGACACCGCACTCCGGACCCGGATCGAGGCGGCAATCCGCAGCCTGGAACGCCGCGCGGTCATGACGCTCGGCGCCTGGCGCGCCATGCTCAAGGACCTGCCCCAGGCGACGCCCGAGGGCATGGTCGACTGGCTGTCGATCAGCCGGCAGGACGGGCGCGAGGTCGATGTCGGCCTGCATCGCCACTGGATCGATCCGACGGTGCCCTTCGCCAAGGCGGTCATTCAGCCGGCCCATGGCGTGGTCGTGACCTCGGCGACCTTGACCGACGGCACCGGTGATGCCGGCGGCGACTGGCACGCGGCCGAGGTCCGGACCGGGGCGATCCACATGCCCGCGCCGGCGATCCGGGCGCGGGTGCCGTCGCCGTTCGACTATGCCGCGCAGACCCGCTGCCTGGTCGTGACCGACGTGCGCAAGGACGATCTCGACCAGGTCGCCGCCGCCTATCGCGAGCTGTTCCTGGCCGCGGGCGGCGGCGGGCTCGGCCTGTTCACGGCGATCTCAAGGCTGAAGGCGGTGCGCGAGCGCATCCTGGCGCCGCTCGACGACGCCGGGATCGAGCTGCTGTCCCAGCACGTCGACCCGGTCGATGTCGGTACCCTGATCGACATCTTCCGGGCGGAGGAGGACGCCTGCTTGCTCGGCACCGATGCGGTCCGCGACGGGGTCGACGTGCCGGGCCGCTCGCTCCGGCTCATCGTGTTTGACCGCGTGCCCTGGCCGCGTCCCGACATCCTGCACAAGGCAAGGCGGCAGGATTTCGGCTCGCGCGGCTATGACGACATGCTGACCCGCCTCAAGCTCCGGCAGGCCTTCGGCCGCCTCATCCGCCGCTCGGGCGACCAGGGCGTGTTCGTGCTCTTGGATCCGATGATGCCGTCGCGGCTCTACGGCGCCTTCCCGGAAGGCGTCGACATCCGGCGCGTCGGCCTCAAGGAGGCGGTCGAGGAGACGAAGCTGTTCCTGCGCCCGGAGGCGGAGTAGGCCGCGCGGTCGAGCCCCCCCCGCCGGACACTTGGCCGCGCCCCGGCCGGCGCCGGACAGTTTTGCGCCCGCGCAAATTTTGTTCTTGTTTTGTTTCACGTGAAGCGCGCGCCGTGCTAGGGTGGCGCTCGGATGACAAGCCGTTCGGATCAAACGATGTTTCGCACCCGGTCGCCGGAGCGGTCGGGCTGCCCGAACGGCCGACAGGCCGGTCCGCCCGGGTGTCCGCCCGTGTTCCCCGAATGGGAAACTTCCCGTCGTGGGAACAGGTCGTTCCCCAACCGGGAACGGGTTTTTTCCCAGGCCGGGATCACGCCGTTCCCAGAACGGGACCAGGCTGTTCCCAAACCGGGAAGCGATCGTTCCCGGGACGGGTGCAACCTGTTCCCGATCCGGGAAACGGGCCGGAGCGGCGGCCAGCCAAGACGCTGAGCGATGCGAGGCGGAAGCGCGGCGGATCGGGAACAAGATCGCGCACCGGAACGCCGACCGGTTGTTGAAGCTGTCGGCCTGATTTCGACGACGGTCAGGCGATCTCGCCGACGGCGATCCGGAGGCCCGACAGATAAAGCGTACGCTGCCCGGGATCACGCCACATGGCGGCGTTCGGAATCACGACGTTGCAGACACCCCGAAGCCGCCCGACGACCTCCTTCGCGTCGCCAATCCGGCCCATGTGAGCGTAGCACGCCGCCAAAAATCGGTACGGTTCCGGGTAGTACGCATCCTCTTGGATCGCCAGCCGGAACTTTGGCGCAGCTTCATCGAAGCGCCCCCGGAAGAAATGCGCAGCACCGATGGTGAACGACGACGTACCGATGCGGGCGCGGGGGCTGAGACGGAGGGCGGTCTCCGCATGCGCGATCGCGAGGTTCGGTTGACCCGACCAGTTCCTGAGAACGCCGCTGAGGAGCCAGCCGCGGGCGAAATTCGGGTTAAGCGCCAAGGTATGGTCGACCAGGGCGATCATTGCATCGATATCTTCCCCGAACCCGGCCAGGGCCAAGGCGGCGTTGGTGATGATGGCCGGGTCGTCACCGGCCACTTCCAGGGCTCGCCGGGCATAGGCGATGCCCTTGTGCGCGTCGGCGGTCGGGTCCTCGCTGCGGCTGTCGAACGTCAGCCGCATGATGCACACTGCCGCCCACGCGAGCGCCGGTCCGTAATGGGGATCGCGCGCGATCGCCTGCTCCATCAAGCGGAGCGCCTCGGGGATTTGCCGCGCCGACGACCAGACCAACGCGTAGGCGCGCAAATAGAGATCATAGGCAGTCAGATCGGCGGTCGGGCGGTTCGCCGAACGGGCCGTCTCGGCCGCCTGCAAGGTCGGTTCGATGACCCCGGCGACCCTCGACGCGATTTTGTCCTGCAGGTCGAAGATGTCTTCGAGCGTCCCATCGAAGTGATCGGCCCAGAGATGCGTATCGGTGACCGCGTCGACGAGCTGTGCCGTGATGCGCACGCGATCGCCGGCTTTGCGGATCGAGCCTTCCAGCACGTAGCGCACGCCAAGCTCGCGGCCGACCCGTTTCACATCGACGGCCGGCCCCTTGTAGACGAAACTTGAATTGCGCGAGGCGACGAACAGCCAGCGGATCCGCGAGAGCGCAGTGGTGATCTCCTCCACCATGCCGTCGACGAAATATTCCTGTTCCGGATCGCCACTCATGTTCTGGAATGGCAGGACCGCGATCGACGGGCCACTCGGCGCATCGGTGGCGGCGGGCGCGGGCCTATCGCGCCCGGACAGTTGGCCGGCAAAGCGATAGCCTCGCCCGGGGATCGTCGCGATAAGCCGTCGGCCATCGACACCGAGCGCCTTGCGAAGGACCGAAATCTGTACCTGAATGTTGTTGTCGTCGACGATGGCGCCGAGCCACACGCGACGTATCAGGTCGTCCTTAGTCACCAATTGGCCGCCTGCCTCGACGAGCGCGAGCAAGACGTCGAACGCCCGGCTGCCCAGTACGACCGGCGCACCGTCGGCCAGCAGGCGGCGGTTCGCCGGCAGGACACGCCAGCGGCCGAATGCGAGTTCCCCCTGGTTTGTCTCCCCGTCCACGGTCACGTCACCGCCTTTTCGGTTCCCGCTTCAGAACTTTTCAGCTTTAGAGTGCGAATGCCAAGGACTTTCAGGGTCGACCGGAGGCATTAACCCACAGCTTGTCGAGGTCATGGCTATCGCACCACGGCAAGAAGAAGGAGAAGAGCCATGTCGCTGCGAATCAACGCCGAAGCGCCGAACTTCACCGCCAACACCACCCAGGGCACGATCGATTTCCATGATTGGATCGGCGACGGCTGGGCCATCCTGTTTTCCCACCCCAAGGACTTCACCCCGGTTTGCACCACCGAGCTGGGTTACATGGCCGGCCTGAAGCCGGAGTTCGACAAGCGCAACACCAAGATCATCGGCCTCAGCGTCGATCCGGTGGAAAATCATGCGAAGTGGGCCGAGGACATCGAGGAAACCCAGGGGCATGCGGTCAACTACCCGATGATCGGCGACACCGAGCTCAAGGTGGCGACTGCCTACGACATGCTGCCCGAGGGCGCGGGCACCACCTCCGATGGCCGCACCGCGGCGGACAACGCCACCGTCCGCTCGGTCTTCGTCATCGGCCCGGACAAGAAGGTCAAGGCGATGCTGACCTATCCGATGACCACCGGCCGCAACTTCGACGAGGTGCTGCGGCTGCTCGATTCATGCCAACTCACGGCGAAGCACGCGGTGGCGACGCCGGTGAACTGGCAACCCGGCCAGGATGTCATCATCCCGCCGTCAGTTTCCAATGAGGTGGCGGCGGCGAAGTACCCGAACGGCTGGAAGACCTTGAAACCATATCTCCGCGTTGTCGCACAGCCGCGCGACTGAGACCTCTACGGGGCGATCGGTCTGATCGACTGGTTCACCCCGGTCGATCAGGCCGTTCTCGGCTGCGGTCCGGTCGACCAGCAGGCTCGGTCCGGGTTCCTTCAGCACCTGCGGGTGGGCGAAGGGTCCGAGTTGCCTCGACGGGACCTTCGGCCAGTGCTCAATCTGCCGAAATAGGGAGGGCCGATGATGGCCCTCCCCCCGGTTCACTTGGCTGTCAGCTGGTATGTCGTGTTGATGCAGAAGCTGAATGCCGGAATACAGCCAGTGTAGTGAAGGGTATGGGAGCCGGCCGACAGTGGCTGCAGCATCACCCAGTAGCCATCGCTGACCGAGGTCCCCGCCCCTGGTGTGGCGCCGAAAATATTGCTGGTCGGAAGGTCGACATCGAAGGACGGGCTCGCCGCCCGGAAGGCGGCCGGATCGACGAGAGACACGTGGTCAAGCGTCACTCTGAGTGTTGAGCGACCCACCGCGTCAATAATGCCGCGGGTGCAGGCGGTCAGTTGAGCGGCATCGGTGCCAAGGCCCTCGTTCGTCGAGCATTCGTCGTTGATGATCGGGAAGAAGATGGGTTTGCCGGCGGGCACCACGCATTGGAGCGTGCCTGATGCGGGGCCGCCAAGGAATACTACCGGGCCAGGATTGGCAGGGTTGGTGGGGCAATTGCCATTCACCGGGTTACTGCTGGCGGGGATCGCGAGAATATACTGCCACCATTGGGCGCTCCAATTGCCGCTGCTAAGGCCGGCGATGGTTTGACTTGGGGAAAAGGTAAACTGGGCGAAAGCGGGGTTGGCGAAGAATAGAAGGACAACAGCTGCGAGAAAGGCCTTTTTCATGGCTTGCCTCCGTTGTTTTGTATTGGACTCATCGGTGCCAGCGGAACTGGCAGACGGGCGCGAGAGCGCCGTTTCGTCCTAGGCACAAAGCCATCGATTTGCCCCTATTCTTGCCCCGGGCGTGGTTCGACCGAACTCGCCGCCGTTGATCTCACTGATCGAGTGGGGCGTCAGTGGACGCTGATCCGTCCTTCCCGGTGGTGCGCGATCCGCAGGAGCCGGCGCGAGGGAAGGCGATGGTCGCCGCGATGATCGCCGCGACGACGGCAGCGGTCGTTTTGCAGGTCAGCATAATCCCTCCTTCGGGCGTAGCTGCGCCGCGTTCGTCGCTATTGGGCGTCGTTTTTGTATATAAAAGTAGTTGTTGAAGCAGTCTTTGGTGGTTACTGCCATGCTTGACTGCCAACCCCTTATTTTCGCGCATAAGGCGGCAATCACTACTTTATCACAATCGAACATTTCGGGCAATGTGGTCTCGATACAATCTAAACTAGTAATTATTATTCACAATATATAGCGCCAAACTGGTGTCTCGAAGCGAGTGCTATTGTTTTTATTGCAATTTTGATGCGTTCGCGGCGAACCAAATCTCGCGCGGTGGTGGTGAGAAGCACGGTCGAGAGCTGCTTCGAGACTGCCAGAGACGAGAAATCTTGGCCGCCGACTCGCTCGGAAGCGGCTGGCGAGCAACATGCCGATCTTAGCGGCCAGCCGCTCGCGAACCGTCGACGCCTACTGGGGCAGCTGGCCCTTGATCTTCGCGACACCCGCCTGGGCGCAGGCTTCGTCCTTATCGCCTCCCGGTGAGCCGGCCACGCCCAGCCCGGCAACGATTTCGCCATGGGCCATGATCGCCACGGCACCCGGCAGAGCGATGATGTTCGGCAAGGTGGCGAGCTGGGCCGCAGCGGGATTCTTCTGCACCACCTCGGCGAACGCACCCGATGTTTCCTGCTTGAACAGCGGCCCCACGGTAACGACCGTGTAGGCCTTGCGGAAGCTGCTGTCTCGCGTGTGGATCGTACTGTGGTCTCCACGCAGAACGACTTGCGGGACGCCGGAAACGTCCACGAGGGTAACGGTCACGGCATAGCCGTTGGCAGCGCAGGACCGAAGGGCCTCCTGCGCCGCAACGGTCGCAAGTTCGAGCGGGAGCGAATAGCCGTGTTGATTGACCTGCGCATGGGCGAAACCAGGGAGAGCAACCGCAGCAAGGCCAGCAGCGGCGATAACGGCGTTCCGTGTCATGAAGTGGTTCCTCTAGCGTCCTGCCGGATTGGCACGGTGGACTGATTGTAGAGGGGTTCCATATCGACGCGGCAGTCGCCATGGTTGAGAATAACCCTCTCATTTATTGGAAGGCTTTGCCAATGGACCGTGTCGAAGCCATGTCGATCCTGCTGCATGCCGTGGAGGCCGGCAGCCTTTCGAAGGCGAGCCGGAAACTTGGCCTGCCCCTGGCCACCGTCAGCCGGAAGGTCTCCGAGTTGGAGGCTCACCTCAACACCACGCTGTTTACGCGATCGGCGAAGGGGCTTGTGCCGACGCCGGCAGGCCATTCCTTCATTACGGCCGCCAAGGCTATCCTGGAACTGGTGAACGAGGCAGAACGTACCGCCTCCGGCGAGTATACCGCCCCCAAGGGAGACCTTGCGGTGACGGCTCCGACCTTGTTCGGCCGGCTGCATGTCCTGCCGGTATTGAAGGACTTTCTGAGCGCTTACCCCGAAGTCGCTGTCGGATTGGAACTCACCGACCGCATCGCCCACTTCGTAGACGACCAAGTCGATGTCGCCTTGCGGATCGGCGATCTCCCGGATAGTGCGCTGACGGCCATCCGCCTTGGATCCGTGCGCCGCGTTGTCTGCGCAAGTCCCGATTATTTCGCCCAGCACGGCAGCCCGGCGACGCCCGACGACCTCCAGCATCGTCCGGCAATCACCTTTGAAAGTGTCTCCGCTCCTGGAGTTTGGCGCTTCCACTCCGGCGGCATCGGGATCGATGCGGTGCTTCGCTCACGCTTGAGCGTCAATACGACAGATGCCGCGATTGATGCGGCGATCGCCGGCATGGGATTGGCGCGCGCCAACTCCTACCAGGTCGTCGACCATGTGCGGCGGGGAGCGCTGGCACTCGCTCTCGAAACATTTGAGCCGCCGCCCCGGCCGGTGAATCTGGTCTACAACAGCCACGCCCGCCTGCCGCTCAAGCTGCGCGCGTTTATCGACTTCGCCACCCCGCGTCTGCGTGACCGGCTGAAGGCCGCCGCACTGTGATGATAGGAATGTGAGCGGCTAAGCGTCGCCGGGGTGCAGGCTCAGGCGTCCTGGTCCGCGAGCTCTCTCCTGGCCGGGCCGAGTGCGGCATGGACGCTGCGGATCAGGTCGCTCCGGACCTTGGCGGTTTCGCCGTCGGCGGTCGAGAAGGCGAGCACGATCTCCAGCGCGTTCTCGGCCGCGGTCCGGTCGACCAGCAGGCTCGGTCCGGGCTCCTTCAGCACTTTCGGATGGGCCTGGGCCGCGGCCTGCACCTTCGCCAGCGCCGCCTCCAGATCGATCGCCTCGGGCACCCGGAAACGGGCCTCGCCGCTGCGGGCGGCGACGGGATAGTGGCTGTAGTTGCGGAGCGGCTGGCCCCAGACGCTGCCGTTCGGCACGATGATCTGCACTTTGTCCTCGCCGATGAGCTCGGTCCAGAACAGCGACAGTTCCTTGACCGTGCCGGTGATGCCGCCGACCTGGACCTTGTGGCCGATGCGGAACGGCCGGAAGATCAGCAGCATGACGCCGGCCGCCAGGTTCGAGAGCGTGCCCTGCAACGCCAGGCCGACGGCCAGGCCGGCAGCGCCGAGCACGGCGATCAGGCTGGTCGTCTGGATGCCGAATTGCGACAGCACCGCCAGCACGGTGACGGTCAGCACCAGATAGCGCACCAGGCTGCCGAAGAAGCTCTTCAGCATCTCGTCGAAATGCGGCGTCCGGCCCAGCGCCTTGACGACCAGCCGGTGGGATCTTCCGGACAGCCACAGGCCGACGCACAGGATGACGATCGCGCCCAGCACGTTGAGGCCGTTGGTCACCACCAGGGGCAGCAGCGCATAGACATGCGCCATAAGGTCTTGAGGATTAAGGTCCGGCATGGCGCCTTCTCGGCAGGGAACGGGGCCCGAGAAGATAGAAGGCGATCCCGGTCCTGCCAAGCCATCCCCGGGCTTGGCCCAGGCTTGACACCGTCATCAAGGCGGTTGGCTATGCTTGGAAAATCGTCATCAAGTCAGTTGAGTTTGGGCGGCCGCATCTTTCTCTCCCGTCATCCCCGGGCCTGACCCGGGGATCCACGTGGACGGGCCATGCGGCGTCCTCTCCGAAGAGGGCGCAGGCGGAGGTGCGTGGATGCCCGGGTCAAGCCCGGGCATGACAGAAGATGTGATGTATAGCGGCCGATGGCGGAGGGCATTGCCTGGCGGGGTAGAGAGACGGCCGCATCTTTCTCTCCCGTCATCCCCGGGCCTGACCCGGGGATCCACGTGGACGGGCCATGCGGTGTCCTCTCCGAAGAGAGAGCCGGCGAAGGCGCGTGGATGGCCGGGTCAAGCCCGGCCATGACGGAAGATGGAAGGCGCCGCCCGTTGACTCCCGCTCCCGGCCGGCGGATGCTCATCGGCAAAGGTCTGATGATATGACGACCGACAAGAGGCCGGGCCCAATCCCGGCCAGGGGGAGGGGCGAACATGGGCGATGGAATTTCGCGGCGGCAGGTGCTCGGCGGCGTTGTCGGATTGGCGGCGCTGCAGGCGACGGGTGCGCTCGGTCAGGCATTGAAGCTGCCGTCGGCACCGGTCGCGCTCAACATCATCGACGTGGCCGGCGATCTGCAATTGACCCAGGCGGGCATCGACCGGTTCCGCGAGCAGAACCCGCAGCTCGTCTCGCGCATCACCTACACCCGCGCGCCCTCGCCGGAATTGCCGGGCAAGATCAAGGCGCAGCAGGATGCGAACCATGTCGACATCGACCTGGTGCTGACCGGGCCGGGCGCCTTGTCCGACGGCGTCGAGCAGGGCCTGTGGATCCCGGTCTTCTCGAAATACCCGAACGACCTGCCGAAGCCCGAGGCCGTCTATCACGAGCATGCGCTGATGATGCAGCGCAATTTCGGCCGCGATCAGGGCGTCGAGGTCGTGTTCTCGCCCTCGGGCCCGCTGTTCGAATATGCGCCGGCGCGGGTCAAGGACCTGCCCAGGACCGCCGCCGACTTGCTCGCCTGGGTCAAGGCGCATCCGAATCGCTTCACCTATGCCCGGCCGATCAACTCGGGCCCCGGCTGGACCTTCCTGATGGCGATGCCCTACATCCTGGGCGACAAGGATCCGCAGGACCCGGTCCACGGCTGGGACAAGACCTGGGCCTGGCTCAAGGAGCTCGACAAGGGCATCGACTATTACCCGGCCGGCACCGGCGGCACCATGAAGGAACTGGGCGAGGGCACGCGCGACATGATCGTCAGCACCTGCGGCTGGGACATCAATCCGCGCGTGCTGGGCGTGGTGCCGAAGGAGGTCGAGACTTTCGCGCTCGAGGGCACGCACTGGGTGCCCGATGCGCAATTCATGTGCATCCCCAAGGGCGTGGCCGAGGAGAAGCTGCCGGTGCTGCTGGCGCTCATGTCGTTCATGCTGAAGCCGGAGCAGCAGGCGCTGACCTATGACAAGGGCTATTTCTATCCAGGCCCGGCGGCAAAGGACGTGCCCTTGAGCATGGCGCCGGCCGAGAGCCAGGCCGTGGTCAAGGAATTCGGCCGCCCGGCCTATGACAGGCTGATCGCCGAGCTGCCGGTCGAGGTTCCCTTGCAGCCGAAGCAGCTGGTCGCCGCCTTCCGGCGCTGGGACGACGAGGTCGGAGGAGCCAAATCGAAATGATCCTGCCGCGATGACGCTCCGCTTCGCCGCGATCGGCCTCGACCATCGCCATATCTATCACCTGGTCGGCGGGTTGCTCGACGCCGGCGGCATCTGCGTCGGCTACGACCCGGCGACCAGCGACCCGCGGGTGCTGGCCGGGTTCCGCGAACGGTTCCCGGACCTTGTCCCGGTCGCGGATCGCCGGCGCCTCATCGAGGATCCGATAGTCGATGTGATCTGCATCGCCGCCGTGCCGTCGGAGCGGGCGGAGATCGCGGTCGCGGCCATGCGCCATGGCAAGGACGTGATGGTCGACAAGCCGGGCGTCACCTCGCTCTCGCAGCTGGCCGAGATCGAGCAGGTCGTGCGCGAGACCGGGCGGATCTTCTCGATCTGCTTTTCCGAGCGCTTCGTCGTGCCCGCGACCGAGGTCGCCGGCCGCTTGATCGGCGAGGGCGCGATCGGCCGGGTCGTGCAGACGCTGGGGCTGGGCCCCCATCGGCTGAACAAGGCGATCCGGCCCGGCTGGTTCTTCGACCCGGCCTATTACGGCGGCATCCTGGCCGACATCGCGTCCCACCAGATCGACCAGTTCCTGCATTTCACCGGCTCGACCGATGCCCGCATCGTCTCGAGCGCCATCGGCAATTTCGGCAATCCCGACACGCCGGACTTCCAGGATTTCGGCGAGATCCTGCTGCGCAGCGACCAGGCGACCGGCTATATCCGCGTCGACTGGTTCACCGCCGACGGGCTGCCGACCTGGGGCGACGGCCGGCTGGTGATCCTCGGCACCGAGGGCACGATCGAGCTCAGGAAATATGTCGATATCGCCGGCCGCCCCGGCACCGACCATGTCTTCCTGGTCAACCGCGCCGGCACCCGCCACATCGACGCCAGCACGGTGCCGCTCAGCTATTTCAAGAATTTCGCCCAGGACGTGCGCGAGCGGACCGAGCGGGCCGCGTCCCAGCGCCATGTCCTGACCGTCAGCCGCCTGGCGCTCGAGGCGCAGGCCGCCGCCCAGCGCTTAGGGCCTGATCCGCTCACATCGAAGCGATGTGAGCGGTGAATCAGTCCCTAAACTATTGGTACAGAGCAGGATTCACGTTTCAGATCGACTCGATCTGAAACGACCCTGCTCTGGCCATGAAGCCGCTGGATCGATAGGAGATTTCCGTGAGCAAACTTGGCGTCGCCATCATCGGCCTGGGTTCCGCCGTGCAGCCCCATGCCCGCAGCCTGGCCGACCTCGCCGACCGGGTCGATCTGCGCTGGGGTTTCAGCCGGACCGAGGCGCGCCGCGCCGCCTTCGCGCAAGAATGTGGCGCCCCGGTCAGCGGCGATCTCGATGCCGTCCTGGCCGATCCCGCCGTGCAGGCGGTGCTGGTGCTGACGCCGGCGAACGCGCATCTGGAAGTGGCCGAGCGGGCCTTCGCCGCCGGCAAGCATGTGCTGGTCGAAAAGCCGCTGGATGCGACGCTCGACCGGGCCGAGCGGCTGGTCGCGGCCGGCCGGGCGTCCGGGCGGCGGCTGGGCGTGGTGCTGCAGCACCGCTTCCGCGCCGGTAGCCTGCGCCTCAAGGAACGCATCGGCGAGGGCGCGCTCGGCACGATCGAGGCGGCGTCGCTCGCCGTGCCCTGGTGGCGGCCGCAGAGCTATTACGAGGTCGAGGGCCGCGGCACGCTCGCGCGCGACGGCGGCGGCGTGCTGCTGACCCAGGCGATCCATTCGCTCGACCTGTTCCGCTCGCTGGTCGACGTGACGCACGTCAAGGCGGCCCAGGTCACGACCACGGCGCTCCACCGCATGGAGACCGAAGACTATGTCGGGGCGCTGCTGCGGCTCAGGAACGGTGCGCCGGCGCAGATGCTGGCGACGACCGCCTTCGCGCCGGGGGCGCCCGAGCGGATCGAGATCATCGGTACAAGGGGTTCGGCGACGCTCCACGGCGGCTCGCTCAGGATCGTGGCGCTCGACGGCACAGAGGAACGGCTCGACGCCGAAGGACCGACCGGCGCCGGCGCCAACACCATGGATTTCCCCCATGACGCCCATCGCGAGCTGTGGCGCGACTTCCTCGACGCGGTCGCGGCCGGGCGCGACCCGACCGTCTCGGGCGAGGAAGCGCTCGCGACCCAGCACCTGATCGGCGCGATCCTCAGGGCCGGCGGAAAAGGCTAGGGGTGGGCGCCGATCACTGCAGCTGCGGCTTCCTGAGGAAGCTCCGGCGGTCGGCCGACTTGAGGCGCAGCCATGTCTCACGGCCGTCGCGCACGATCCTGATCGGGACCTCCGCCCCGGCGGTGCCGCTTCTCCAGACCTTGCGGTAGAAGTCCGCCAGGCCATCGACCTGCCCGTCCCGGACGTCCGAGATGATATCGCCCTCGCGCAGGCCTGCTTCGGCGGCCGGCCCGCCCTCGGCGACGCTGATGACCACGACCCCGCCGTCGCTCTCGGCCGAAAACAGGCCGAGCCAAGGCCGCGGCGGCTTGTTCGCCTGGCCCCGGCTGATCAGGTCGGGCAGGATGGGCGTCAACAGGTCGATCGGCACGACCATGTTGATGTTCTCGCGCTCGCCGTCTTCGCTGACTTGCAGGTGGAGCGAGCCGATGCCGAGCAGTTTCCCGTCCGAGTCGATGAGCGGGGCGCCGCCCCAGGAGGGATGGGCGGGTGCCGTAAAGATCGCCTCGTCCAGCAGATACTCCCAATAGCCGGCGAATTCCTGCTTGGCCAGGATGCGCGCCTCGACGGACAGGCCGTGGCCGTCGACCAGCCGGACGGGGTCGCCGATCCTGGCCGCGCTCGCGTCGCCGAATTTCAGCGCCGGCAGACCGAGCCGGCCCAGCGGCTGCACCAGGCCGAAGCCGGTTTCCTGGTCGTAGGCCAGCGGATGACCGGGGACGACATGGCCGTCATGGCGTTTCAGCCAGATCTCCTCGGCCTCGGCGATCAGATAGCCGATCGTCAGCACCAGGCCGTCTTCTCGGATGGTCACGCCGCTGCCCTCGCGGCGCGTGCCGAGCGTGCTTGCCGTGAACGCGTCTTCGGGAATTGACGCGTGCACGGTCACGATTGACCGCAGGATCGGATCGAGGCTCATGGTTTCATCCCGGGAGGCGCGACGGGCGGCAGAAGCCGCGCCTGTCCTCTAAGAGAGCTGGGAAGCTGTGCCATCGGGTGCAAGGTCCGGGCGGGATCGGCGTCCGATCGTCGCGGCCGCCGCTAAAGCGCCACCTGCATCTGGTGCTGGCTGACGAACAGCTCGAACCCCAGAGCCTGCAATCCGGTCGCGACCGGACTCGCCGCCGGTTCGTTGACCAGGGTCGCGGTGCGGCCGCCGGTGGCGGCGAGCAAGGCCGCGATCTCCTGCGGCGTTTCCGCCGCGAGATGACGGATCGCGACGGCGTCGTCGGTGCGCGTGAACAGCAGGAAGGCGCCGCCCGGCAGGGCGACCGCGGCGAGGTCCGCGATCCGCGCGAGGCTGGCGGCGGCGCGCTGCCAGCAGGTGGGGCGCAGCGGCCGGGCGAGCAGTGCGGCGACATCGGCCGGCCGGGCCTCGCTCGCCGCCGGTTCGATCTGTCCCCTGAACCCCAGCAGCCGGCCGGTCTCGCGAAAGCCGGCGCGTTCGTAGCAGCGGATGGCCCGGTCGTTGCCTTGCGGCACCTCGAGCTCGATCTCGCCGGCGCCGGCCGCGCGAGGCCCCGGCCGCGCCATGCCGGTGCCACGCCGAAACCGCCGAGCCAGGCGCGCCGCGCCCTGAGGCCGATCAGGCCCAGGCCGACGAGATCGCCGTTCCGGTCCAGCCAGAGCGGCGATCGGCCGGGATCGACGTCGTTGGTCTCGATATGGGCGGCCATCTGGATGGCGTTCATGCTCACCGGCCTCAGATAGCCCTGATAGGCGAGAGTGAAGGCATCGGCGCGCTCGGCGGGTCCGAGCGCCGCCATGCTGGTTCTGGTCGCGATCGCGTCGGTCAATTCGTGCCGTCCTTGGGGGAGAGATCGAGGCGCGCCAGCGCCGCGCGCGCCACCGGGTCGTCCGCGGGCAGGCGCTTCGCCTGCTCGCCGAGGCCGGCACGGATGCGGGTTGCATCCGGCAGCGGCTGGTCGGTCCAATAGCGCTTGGCCGGATCGAGGAAGCCGACCTCGTCGAGGAAGGCGGCGGTGAAATAGAGCGCGTCGGGCCAGGATTCGCCGTCAGCGCGGGTGCGGATCGTGCCGTCGGGGCCGAGCGCGGTGCCGAGGCACCAGTCGAGCAGGCGCCGGGTCTCGGCGGCGACGACCGGACGCTGGTCGGCGCGCAGCTTCGGCCAGCCGAGCCGGAACAGGGTCACGACGTCGTAGTTGTTGTGGCTGGTCATGCCGTCGGCATCGAGCCAGCCGTGCGGGTATTGCCCGGCCTTGATGGCGAGCAGATGGTCGATCAGTTCGGGCCAATGATCGATGGCGCCACCCAGATAGCGCGCCATGTGGAAGGTGACGCTCACGTCCATGACCGGGATTTCGCGGCCGTCGTCCAGATAGCGCTCGCCGAAGAAACCGGTTTCCGGATCCTGGGCCGCGGCGATGAACCGGCGCACGACCGGCTCCAGGTCGGCCCGCCATTCGTATCCCAGCGGCCGCCGGCGCAGGATGAGGCGGACGAGGTCGGCGCCGGCGAGGTTCAGCTCCTTGCGATGATCGATGCCGTCGCGCTTCAGGTCGGAGCGCAACAGGCCCTGAAGATAGGCGTCGAGTCGCCCGGGATCGTTGACCCGGTCGAGAAAGCGCGGCGCCACCGGCGGCGGTCCGTCGGTCAGGAACCGGTCGGCCGAGGTGTCGAGCTTCCAGAACCAGTCCTCGACGCACGGGCCGTAGCTGCCGTCGGCGTCCTGTGTCGTGCCGGCCGGCGTCGACGGTGCCGCGGCAAGCGTGCGCAGCCGGTCAAGCGTGCGCCGGGCCGCGTCGACATCGCCGGTCGCGCCGAGGCGCCAGCGCAGTTCGATGACCGCCTGGCGCAGGCAGGTCCGATCGGCGCCCGTCCGCTCGTCGGGATCGAGGCGGGCCTCGAGCGCCGCGATCTCGGGCTTGGTCTGCCGACGGAAGTCCCGCATGGCCGGGAATTGCTTGGCGAGGACCGCCTACGGGTCGAAATCCGCGGCCCGCACCATCGCAGATGGGAGCATCGCCGCCGCCAAAAACGCCACCGGCAGGAGCCGGCGCCACAAGGATCTTGTTCCGGTCATGATCGCCGCGTATTCAGGCTCTGTGGATTTCGTCTGCGTTTCGTCTGCCAGGAGGACTTGTTTCCATGATCGATCATCACGCGGCCCTGATCCAGACGATGTTCCTGGTCTCCGCCGCCGACGCGGACATGACCGACGCCGAATTGGGCATCATCGGCGAAGTCGTCAGCTTTCTGCCGGTGTTCCGGGGATACGACAATTCGAAGCTCGGCGCCACGCTCGAGGAATGCGCCAAGTTCCTCGGCCAGGAGGATGGCCTGGAACTGGGATTGAAGCAGATCCGCGAGGCGCTGCCGCCGAAGCTGCGCGAGACGGCCTATGCGATCGCCTGCGACGTCGTCGCGGTCGATGGCGAGGCGACCCAGGAGGAACTGCGCATTCTCGAATTGCTGCGCCATCGCCTGGGCATCGACCGCCTGGTCGCCGCCGCCATCGAGCGCGGCGCCCGTGCACGGTTCATGACGATCGACCATTGATCTAAATCCCGGCCGAACGCCGCGGGTTTCCTATCCGGCCGGTGTCGTCTTGTGACGCGCCGGCCGTTTCTTCTTCTCCAGCTTTTCCGGCTTCTCGGGCTTTTCCGGCTTCTCGAGTTTCTCGGGGGCCGGCGTCGCCGGCATCAGCCCGACCAGGCGCTGCTTGCGCCAGAGCCGCCGCATCGCCTTCAGGAACCGCTCCTCGCGCCGACCCAGCACATCGAAGAATTCCCGGTCGGCGCCGGCGACGAGCGGCTGGGCGGCGGCGAGCTTGGCCTTGCCGTCCGCGGTCAGGCTAAGGAGCCGCGAGCGCGTGTCGGCGGGATTGCGCTCGCGCTTGATCAGGCCGGCCGTCTCCAGCGTGCGCAAGACCTGCGACGTCATCATCGGGTCGGCGCCGAGCGCATGGGCGAGCGCGGCCTGCGTGATCTCGGCGTTCTCGGCGAGCCGGTCGCGCAAGCCGGCCAGCAGCACGATCTGGACATAGGTCAGGCCGGTCGGCGCCAGGGCGGCGCGAATGACCCGCTGCCAGCCGTTGGTGACCTGCCACAGCATGAAGCCCGGACCGAGGGAGGGCGCCTCGCTCTCGTCCACTTCGTCGATTGCGCTCATGGGCCGCACTCCTCTCCCTCGAAGATCGCGTTCGATCACTATGTGCGCAGGGCTTGATGCGTCGCTAGAAAATTCCCGCCTCAATATGGCGTGCGCCAAGCGCCGCCGTGCCCCGCGGCCCAAATTTCATGCTCCGTTAATCGATGCCGGGGTATCGACCGGCCCCGAGCCTTGCGATGGACGCAGGGATGTGCCGTGATGCCGTGCTGCAACAAAGCGCTTGCATGCGCTGTTGCCGGACATAAGATCCCGGCTTTCCGAGATGGAACAGATTATCGAGGGCGGCTCTTGAGCATCGCTGTTACCGCCGTGCCGGCTCGCAAGACGGCGACGGATCGCGTGGTTGCCTACTGGCTGATCGCCACCGCGGTGATGATCCTGTTGATGGTCGTCATCGGCGGCGTCACGCGCCTCACCGAATCGGGCCTGTCGATCACCGAATGGAAGCCGGTGAGCGGCGCGCTGCCGCCGATGGGTGCGGCCGCCTGGAACGACGCGTTCGAGAAGTACCAGCAGATCCCGGAATACCGCGAGATCCATCACGGGATGACCCTCGAGGAATTCAAGGGCATCTTCTTCTGGGAATATCTGCACCGGCTCTGGGGCCGGCTGATCGGCCTCGTCGCCCTCGTGCCGCTGGTCGCGTTCCTGGTGATGGGCCGGATCCGGGGCGCCGACGTGCCGAAGCTGGTCGCGGTGCCGTTCCTGGTGGCGCTGCAGGGCGCGCTTGGCTGGTACATGGTCGAGAGCGGCCTCGCGGTCCGCACCAGCGTCAGCCAGTATCGCCTGACCGCGCACCTGATGCTGGCGGTCGCGATCTATGGCTATCTCGTCTGGATCGCCGCCGACATCCTGCGGCGCGAACCGCTATGGCTCGACAGCGACCGGGTCCGGAAATTCCGGCGCGCGGCCCGCGGCATCCTGGCGCTGGTCACCCTCACCATGATCGCCGGCGGCTTCACCGCCGGCCTCAAGGCCGGGCTGACCTACAACACCTTCCCGCTGATGGACGGCCGCATCGTGCCGGCGGGCTACCTGCAGCTCGACCCCTGGTGGCTCAATCTGTTCGAGAATATCGCGACCGTGCAGTTCGACCATCGGCTGCTCGCGACCACCAGCTTCTGCGCCATCCTGGCCTTCTGGCTGGCGGCGCGCCGCCAATGCCTGCCGCGCAGCCTGACCCTGCCCTTGAACGCGCTGATGCTGGTTGCCTGCCTGCAGGTGGCGCTCGGCATCTCGACCCTGCTCCTGGTCGTGCCGGTGCCGCTCGCGGCCGCGCATCAGGCGGGCGCGGTGCTGCTGTTCACCTGCGCGCTGCTGACACTCCATGGCCTGCGCGAACCGCGCGCGGCCCGCAAGCCCGCCGCCAACTAACGAGCCCGCTTAGCGCCCCGGCTTCCAGCGGGTCAGGCGCAGCGCGTTCGAGACCACGGCGACGCTGGAGCCGGCCATGGCCGCGGCGGCGAGGGTCGGGCTCAACAGCCCGGTTGCCGCCAGCGGAATGCCGATCAGGTTGAAGCCGAACGCCCAGCCGAGGTTCTGCCGGATAATCGACCAACTGGCCCGGGACAGCGCCAGGAGATCGGCGACGCGGCCCGGATCGCCGCCCCGGATCGAGGCGCCGGCCGCCGCGAGCGCCACGTCGGTGCCGTCAGCGACCGCGATGCCGAGCGCCGCCTGTGCCAAGGCGGGGGCGTCATTGATGCCGTCGCCGACCATGGCAACCTGCTGGCCCGCCTTCTGCCATGCCGCGATGGCGGCGCCCTTGTCGGTCGGCAGCAGGCGCGCCTTGACCTGGGTGATCCCGGACGCGCGGGCCGCCGCCTCGGCGCTGCCGGCCGTGTCGCCGGTCAGGATCGCGACCTCGATGCCCATCGCCCTGAGCCGCGCCACTGCCGCGGGGCTGCCGTCGCGCAGCCGGTCGGCGAAGCCGAAGAGGGCGATCGGCACCGGTGCTCCGTCGCGGCGCACCAGCCAGGACAGCGTGCGGCCGTCGGCCTCCAGGCGCTGCGCCGCGTCCGAGAGGGCGGCAGGGACCGGGCCGGCTTCGGCCAGCAGGCGGCTGGTGCCGAGCGCATAGGCCATTCCATCGACCTCGGCCTCGACGCCGATGCCGGGCAGGGCGCGGAACCGGCTGCTGTCGGGGGCGGTGCCGCCGGCCGCGGTGAGGGCCGTCATCAGCGCCCGGCCGAGCGGATGCTCGCTGCCGCGCTGCAGGGCGGCGGCCAAGCGCAGCACGCCGGCCTCGTCGCCGTCCACCGTGACGATATCGGTCAGCGCGGGCTTGCCCTCGGTCAGCGTGCCGGTCTTGTCGAAGGCGACCAGCGTGATGCGGTGGGCGGCCTCGAGCGCCGCCGGGTCCTTCAGCAAGATGCCGTGGCGGGCGGCGCTGCCGAACGCGGCGACCAGGGCGGCCGGGGTGGCGAGGCCGAGGGCGCAGGGGCAGGCGATGACCCAGACCGCGACGCCGCGCAGGATTGCGGTCGACGCGTCCGCTCCGGCCAGCCACCAGCCGATCATGGTAAGAAGCCCGATCGCCAGCACCGCCGGCACGAAGATGCCGCTGATCCGGTCGACCAGGCGCTGCACCGGCGCCTTGGTCGCCTCCGCCGTCTCGACCTGGGTCAGGATGCGGCCCAGGGCCGAGTCCCGGCCGAGGGCGGTCACTTCGATGTCGAGCGCACCGTCCAGGGCGAGCGCACCGGCGACGACCGCATCGCCCGGACCGCGCTCGACCGGCCGGCCTTCGCCGGTCAGCACCGCTTCGTCGAGCCCGGCGCTGCCGTCGCGGATGATGCCGTCGGCCGGCAGCCGCTCGCCGGGCCGGACGCGGATCCGGTCGCCGAGCTTCAGCGCCTCGACCGGCCGCTCGATCTCCCGAGTCCCGTCGATCACGCGGGCGGTCGCGGGGCGGAGCGCCGCCAGGGCGGTTACCGCATCGCGGGTATGGCGCTTAGCGCGCGCCTCCAGATATTTGCCGATCAGCACGAAGGCGACGATCGCCGCGGCCGGCTCCAGGTAGAGCTCGGGCACGGTGCCGGCCGGCGCCATCGCCAGATCATAGAGGCTGAGGGCCCAGGCGGCGGTGGTGCCGAGCACGACGAGCTGGTCCATGCTGCCGACGCCGGCGCGGAGCGCCGCCCAGGCCGAGCGATAGAAATGGCGGCCGAGCCAGAGCTGGATCGGTGCGGCGAGCGCGAGCGCGATGCCGGCCGGCAGCATGACCTCGACGCCGAAGGGCGCCAGCAGCATGGGCAGCAGCAACGGCATCGTCAGCAGGCAGGCGAGCAGCACCGGTGCCGCCGACGGCCCGGCGGGCGCTTTGGCCGGACCGTCATCCGCGACCGGCGTGGCGCCATAGCCCGCCGTCTCGACGGCGGCGACGAGCGCCTCGGGCGGTACCGGGCCGGTGACCAACGCCTGCTCGGTCGCGAGATTGACGGCGACGGCGGCGACCCCGGGCACCCGGGCGAGCGCGCGCTCGACCCGTCCGGCGCAGGAGGCGCAGGTCATGCCCGTGATCGAGAGGCGGAGCGGTGATGTCGCGGTCGTCATGGCAAATCCCGGTCGTGGGTGACAGGTTCAACACATGGGGCTTCCCATGATGGGAAGGTCAAGGGGCGCGCACACGATCCTGGCGAAGCGGCGGGCGTCTAGGTTAAGTTACCGGCGAATCTGCATCTTTTACGGGGGCGTTCACGATGGCGGCTGGTCAACCGAAGCGGATAGTAGGATTTGTCGGACCGATCTATGACGCACTTGAGGGCGTCAGCTATCCCATGATGCGCATCGTGACCGGCCTGTTCCTGCTGCCCCATGGCGCGCAGAAGCTGTTCGGTCTGTTCGGCGGCAACATCCAGCAGACGGCGGCCTTCTTCGCCAAGGTCGGGCTCGAGCCGGCACTGCCGTTCGCCTATGTCACGGGCGTGGTCGAATTCTTCGGCGGGCTGCTGCTGGTGCTGGGCCTGCTGACCCGGATTGCGGCGGCGGGTGTCGCCGTCATGATGGCGATCGCGGTGCTGTCGGTGCATCTGGCCAACGGCTATTTCTGGACCTCGCTCGGCTTCGAATATCCGCTGATGTGGGGCCTGTTCGCCGTCGCCATCTTCGTGCATGGCGGCGGGCGCTTCTCGCTCGACCGCGCCATCGGCTACGAGTTCTGACCGCCCAGGTTCTGAACGCTTGAGGGCCACGGCGACGCATGACAGGCCTGCCGGGGGGTGAAGGGCCGCCCCGGCAATGCTATATCCGCCCGATCGATCGATGGGGCAATCGCGACGACATGACCGAGGCCTTCGCCACCCGGTTCATCACCGAGGAAGACGGACGACCGCTGCGCTGGACGTACCTGAGGCCGGGCATGCCGAAGGGCGGCTCGGTCTATGATCAGGCGCCGGATGCGTTCCATGTCGGCGTCTTCGCCGGGGGCGAGCTGGTCGGTTCCGCGTCCCTGCTGCTGGAAGACCAGGCGGGCGGCGTTACGCCCGGCGTCTGGCGCCTGCGCGGCATGATCACCCATCCGGACTGGCGCAGCCGGCAGGTCGGCGCCCGGGCGCTGCAATTCGCCATCGCCGAACTGGAGCGCCGCGGCGCCTCGCTCGTCTGGTGCGACGGCCGGACCGCCGCACTCGCCTTCTATCACCGCCATGGATTTCGCCCGGTTGGTGCGGAATTTGAAACGCCCGGCACCGGGCCACACTATCGCCTGCTCCGCCCCCTGGGGGCGACCGCAACGCCGCTTGCCGGCGCGCCAGAGGACCTGAGATGAAAGTCGTTATCGGCACCGCCCATCCCGAGCTTGGCCGGGATATCCTGAAGGCGCTCGACCTGCCGCCGGTCGAGGCGGTCATCAAGCGCTTTGCGGACCAGGAGCTGTTCGCCGAGATCCACGAGAACGTGCGCGGCGAGGACGTCTACATCGTCCAGCCGACCTCGCGCCCGACCAGCGACAACCTGATGGAATTGCTGATCCTGGCCGATACGCTGAAGCGCAGCTCGGCCCGCCAGATCACGGCGGTCGTGCCCTATTTCGGTTATGCGCGCCAGGATCGCAAGACCGGCTCGCGCACGCCGATCTCGGCTAAGCTGGCCGCCAACATGATCGCGGCCTCGGGCGTCGACCGGGTGCTGACGCTCGATCTCCACGCCGGCCAGATCCAGGGCTTCTTCGACATTCCGCTCGACCATCTGGAAGCGGTGCCGCTGTTCGCCGCCGAGATCCAGCGCATGTGGGGCATGGCGGTCGACGGCATCACCATCGTCTCGCCCGACATCGGCGGCGTGGTGCGCGCCCGGCGCCTGCTGGGCAAGCTCGCCAACGACGCCGGGCCCGGCCGCAAGCCGCAGGACCTGGCGATCATCGACAAGCGGCGCCCCATGGCCGGCGTGTCCGAGGTCATGAACATCATCGGCGAGGTCGAAGGCCGGCATTGCGTCATGATCGACGATATCGCCGACACGGCCGGGACGCTGTGCAACGCCGCGGCGGCGCTGCTCGATGCCGGCGCCAAGTCGGTCATCGCCTGCATCACCCACGCGGTCCTGTCGCCCGGCGCGGTCGAGCGGATCGAGAATTCCCGGCTGGAGGCGCTGATCGCGACCGACAGCATCCGCCCGACCCCGGAAGAGGCGCACAGCACCAAGATCCGCCGCCTGTCGATCGCCGGCCTGCTGGCCGACGCCATCCGCGAAATCGACAGCGACGGCTCCGTCTCGATGCTGAACCTGCGCTAGGGACCGGCGGCGGCGCGTGGACCCCCGGGTCACGCCCGGGGTGACGAAGATGGGGTTTTGGGCGGTAGAGAACATGTTCCACCGTCATGGCCGGGCTTGACCCGGCCATCCACGTTTCAGGGTCACGAAGGACGGCGCCGGCGGCGGCGCGTGGATCCCCGGGTCGAGCCCGGGGAAGACGATTTTCCAAACGCAACGAACTACTTGATGACCGAAGGGGTGGACGGTCTGATGTCCCCGAGGGCCCTTGCAGGCCTGGACGCGGCCCGGCGAGCGCTAAGATCGCTGGGCCGGCTTTCAACCCGCAAGGGACGCCACCCCGATCCGCAAGATGAATCGGGACAATCGCCCGTTTGCAATGCAATATGACCGGATTGTTGCTGCGTTCACAGGCACTCGCTTGATGTCCACGATAGCTGCTGTCCAGATTCCCAACGACGCGCTGCCGCCCGGTTCCTACGACCGGTTCGACCGCCCCGAATGGGCCAAGCTCCGCTCGTCGACGCCGCTGACGCTCGAGGAGGCCGATCTCGCCCGGCTGCGCGGCATCAACGACGCGATCTCGCTGGACGAGGTCGAGGCGATCTACCTGCCGCTGTCGCGCCTGCTCAACCTCCATGTCTCGGCGACCCAGGATCTGCAGCGGGTCAAGGAGAGCTTCCTCGGCCAGGCGGTCCGGCCCTCGACCTACATCATCGGCATCGCCGGTTCGGTCGCGGTCGGCAAGAGCACGACCGCGCGCATCCTGCAGGCGCTCTTGTCGCGCTGGCCGAACCATCCCAAGGTCGACCTGGTGACGACCGACGGCTTCCTCTATCCGAACGCGACGCTCGAGGCGCGCGGGCTGATGCGGCGCAAGGGCTTTCCGGAGAGCTACGACACCAAGCGGCTCGTGGATTTCGTCTCGCGGCTCAAGGCCGGCGGCCGGCGCCTGACCGTGCCGACCTATTCGCACCAGACCTACGACATCGTGTCGAACGCGACCCAGATCGTCGACCAGCCCGACATCCTGATCCTCGAGGGGCTCAATGTGCTGCAGGGCGGCGAGGCGCCGGGGACGAAGCCCGTGCGGCTGTTCGTCTCGGATTTCTTCGATTTCTCGCTCTATGTCGATGCCGCCGAGGACGAGCTGGAGAACTGGTACCTGGAGCGGTTCTCCCGCCTGCGCGAGACCGCATTCAACGATCCGCGCGCCTATTTCCGCTTCTATGCCGAGATGCCCCGGGAACAGGCGATGACCCGCGCGCGCGAGATCTGGCGCGACATCAATCTGGAAAACCTGCGCCAGAACATCGCGCCGACCCGCAGCCGGGCAAACCTGGTACTGCGCAAGTGCTGCAACCATACGGTCGAGGAAGTCTGGCTGCGCAAGAGCTGACGGCTCGTCACCATGACTTGGCCAGCTCTGCTCGAGGCTGAAAAAGGGCGTCGGGCCAGATCCCGACGCCCGCGTTTGCCTAATCTACTTGAAAACGTAGACCCCGGCGGTGCCGGTGAAGGCGAAGAGCCGGCCTTCGGAACCTTCCCGCAAGGCCACCGGCGGTACCGGCAGGGCATGATGCGCGACCCGGGCCGGCTGCGAGCGGTGATCGAACTCGATCTCATCGAACCCATCGGCATTGCCGGCATAGAGCCGCCCGTGCAGGAGCGCTACGGTTTGGCTGGCGACCGGATAGATGCCGCGCGCCACCGGCTGGTTCGGCTTGCTGACATCGACAATGTGCAGGCCGTCATCGCAGGCGACGAAGGCCGTGGTTCCGTTCTTGTCCAAGGCGACATCGTTGGCGGACGAGCAGGCGCCGTAGAGTGCCACCTGTACCGGCGCCGTCGGGTTGGAGACATCGACGATCCGGAAACCGCCGCCGCCATCGCCGCCGATGCTCTGATCGGCGACGAAGGCGAAGTGGCCGGCCACCTTGATACGCATCGCCCGGCTCATCGGCAGTGCTGCGAGCGGCGTGGGATTTGCCGGGTCCGAGACGTCGACGACCGCGAACTCGCCGCCGCGCCCGAGATAGGCATGGCCATTGGCCACGTCGACCGAGATCGCTCCCGGATAGGCGAGGCGGCCGAGCTCGGCCGGGTGGTCCGGATCGCTCACGTCGGCGATGATGAAGCCGGTTCCCCAGGCCGTGAGATAGGCGCGCGACCCATCGACGGCCATTTGCTGGAAAGCGCGCTGGTACGTGTCCTCGGGCAGTGCGGCCTCGAACTGGCTGCGCGGGGCCAGGGTCTCCCGGTCGGCGATGCCGATGCCGTAGTCTTCCTGCAGCAGCAGCGCCCTGTCGCCGACCACGGCGAGGTCTCGCGCCGAGGTGCCGCCGGCGATAAGCGCGGTACTGGCCACTTTCGGCTGCAGCGCGGTCTTGGCGTCCAGCTGGACGATCTGGTCGGTGCGGGTGAGCAGCAATGCACCGGTCTGGTACGGCACGGCGGCGTCCGTATCGAACGTGTCGATCGCGGCATGGCCAGCCGCGGCGGGCGCATTGGGATCCGCGATGTTCCAGATGTCCAGGCCGCTGCCGCCCACGCCATAGGCATAGTTGCCGAGCACGACGCCGGTATAGGCGACCGGAGAATTGACGCGACCGCGCGGCACGATCTGCGCCGGGTTCGAGAAATCCGTAACGCTGACCGAGGTTCCGAAGCCGATCGCGTAGGGCGCCTCGATCTTCAGCCGGTAATTGTTGAAGCCATCGAGAGAGGCCGATCCGAGGGTGGTCGGCGCCTCGGGCGCACTCGTGTCGATGATCTGCAAGGTCGTGTCGAACAGGAAGTCGCGCCCGGTCACATAGATCCGGTTGCCCTGGACGTAAGGATGCAGAGTATCGCTGGTCACGGACACCTTGGTCGGCGTGAACCGGGGGTGGGCCGGCTGGGTCAGGGCGCTGACGAAGACACCGTTTACCGAATCGAACAGATACAGGTGATCATTCGAGATGGCGATGCCCTGGACCGAGCGCGACGTCGCCGCGGTGTAGTCCTCGTACTGGCCGATCAGCACCGGGTGCGCCCGATTGGCGATGGAATAGACGGCAATTCCGCCGCTTCCGCCATAGGTGCCCCAGCTGGCATAGAGGAAGTCGCCCTGGCGGACGAGGCCCGTGATGGCGCCGCGTGCCGGGTTCTCGCTGGTCGTGTCGCGCAGCACCGGGGCTTTGGCGCGAGAATAGTCCCAGGCGCTGATGATCGCGCCGGAACCGACATAGACATAGGAGTCGACCGCGACCGGCTCCACGAGCCGGCCTCCCAGCGCCGCGACGAGCGAAACCGGGGCAGCGGAGTCCGCTGCGGCCGTGAGCGGCAGCAGCGCAAGCGACAGGGCCAGTAAGCTAGTGAAGCTCTTCATCTAGTCACCATTGGAAGGGAGCTCATGCGGCAGCCATGGCCATGGAGATCACATGCTTGCCGCCGCTCCGGTTGTACGGAATTGGTAGTGCAGCAATTTCAAGTGTAACGATGGCGGCAATTCACCGTCGCGGGCGCGTTTCTGAAATTATCTGGGGAGGGGATGGTGGACGGGATCGAGAGAGCGGGCGCTGCGGCCTACCGGTTCGGCGACTTCGTCCTGTTGCCGAGCCGCCGTCGCCTGCTGCGCAACGGCGAGGCGGTGGCGCTGGGATCGCGGGCGCTCGACCTGATCATTGCGCTGGTCGAGCGGGCCGGTCAGCTGGTCACCAAGGATGAGCTGATCCTTCAGCTCTGGGGCCCTCTGCGCGTCGAGGAAAACTCGCTTCACGCCCAGGTCTCCACGCTGCGCCGCGTTATCGGCCGCGGCTCGATCGCGACCAAGCAATCCCGCGGTTACATCTTCACCACACCGGTGGTGCGCAGCGCGGCGGCCGATATCTCGGAGCCGGACGATCCCGCCGTGACGGCCGAGCCGCGTGGTTTCATCGGCCGCGGCGCCGAATTGGCGGCGATTGCCGGGCTGTTCGGGCGGACCCGGCTCGTGACGCTGACCGGGCCCGGGGGCGTCGGCAAGACCCGGCTGGCGCTCCACGCCCTGTCGGCGCTCAGCGATCTGGACGAGGAAGAGGCCCGGTTCATCGATCTGGCGGGCTTGCGCGACCCGGCGCTGCTGGCTGCCAGCGTGGGCGCCGCCCTGGGCGTCGAGGTTCCGGCCACTGCGACGGCCGAGGATGTGCTCGTCCGGGCTTTCTCGGTTCGGCGCAGGCTGGTCGTTCTCGACAACTGCGAGCATCTGGCACCGGACATCGGCCGCCTTGCCGAGATCTTGCTGGCAGGTGCGCCGAACCTCCGCATCCTGGCGACGTCCCGCAAGCCGCTCGGCTGTGCCGACGAGCTCGTCCTGCGCGTGCCGCCGCTGCCGCTCATCGCAGGCGAGGAGGCCCGGCCCGAGATCCTGCGCCGGAATCCGGCGGTGGCACTGTTCCTGAACGTGGCTCAGGCGGCCGATACCGGTTTCACCGTCGGCGATGGCGATCTGGCGGTCGCCGCCGAGATCTGCCGGCGGCTCGATGGCCTGCCGCTGGCCATCGAGATCGTGGCGAGCCGGGCGCCGCAGCTTGGGCTCGAAGCGCTCCACACGCAGCTCTTTCAGCGCATCGGCAGCTGGCCCCGGTCCCGTGCCGCATCGGCGCCGCATCAGCGCACATTGCTTGCGGCATTCGAATGGAGCTATGCGCTGCTGAGCCCGGTCGAGCAGGCCACGCTCCGGCGCCTCTCGATCTTCGCCGGCAGCTTTCCGCTCGCCGCCGCCACGCTCGTCGCGGCCTCGGAACGCGACGAGGCGGCCGACGTGCCGGAACTTCTGGCGGCGCTGGTACGGGACAGCCTGCTGATCGTCGACAAATCGGCGGATCTGGTACGCTATCGACTGCTCGAGACCACGCGCAGCTTCGCCCGCTGCCAGCTCGATGCCGCCGGCGAGGATGCGGCCACGCTGCGCCGGCTGGCGATGGCGCTGGACGGGGTGCTCGACCAGGCCGCGAGCGACTGGGAGACGATGTCCGACGCCCGGTGGCGCGCCTGTTACGCCTGGACGATCGAGGATCTGCGCGCTTTGCTATCGGTCGGCGCCGCCGAGCGGGTCGATGCCGAGCTGATCGGGACCGTCGCCGGCCGGTCCTGGCCGCTGTGGCGCGAGCTGTCGCAGGATGCCGAAGGCCTGCAGCGCCTCGGCGCGGCGCTCGAAGCGCTCGGCTCGGACGTGCCGCCGCAGGTCGAGGCGCGGCTGCGTCTCGGGCTCGGGCTGATGTGGCTACATCGTGACGCCGCGCGTGCCGCGCTCGTCGAATGCCGTCGTGCCGCCGACCTCTTCGAGCTGACGGGTGACCCGAGATCTCGTGCCCAGGCGCTGACCGGCATCGGCCTGTGCCTCGGCTACCTCGGCGAGACGGAGGCCGGCCTCGCGTCGGTCGTCGAAGCGCAGCGCGCATTCGAGGCGACGGGTTCGACCCGGTCCCTGGCGCTCGCCTACAGCGCGCTGGCGATGATCGAGCGCAGCCGTGGCGAATTCGCCGCCGCCGGTGCGGCAGGCAAGATCGCCGGTTCGCTGTTCGACCTTATCGGCGCGGACAGGCTGGCGCTGAGCGAACGCGTCAACAATCTCGATATGGCCGTGCAGATGGGGCGGCTCGACCAGGCGGTCCAGGAAGCGCGTGCGGTGGCCGAGGCCGCCGGCGCCTCATCCTCGCGTTATACGCTTGGAAACCTGCTCGGCAACCTGGCCGGTGCGCTGACCATGCGCGGCGATCTCGACGAGGCGGCCGATCTGGCGCGCAAGGCGGCGCCGCTGCTGCAGGAAGGCGGCATGCTCTTCTGGCTGTTCGACTATCTCGTGCTGCATGCGGCCTTGTCCGGCCGCCACGACGATGCCGCGGCCCTGCTCGGCCATGCCGACGCCAGCTACCATCTGGCCGGACAGGAACGCCAGCCCAACGAAGAGGCGGCGCGGTCGCGCGCGCTCAGCCTGATGGCAAGCCAGCTCGGCCGGAGCGACATCGAGCGGACCGGCCGCTATGGCGCCGCCCTGTCGGCAGAGCAGGCCCTGCGCCTCGCGTTCCGGGGGTAATCGCCCGGGTCAGGCCGGCGGCGCAGCACTCGCGGGTGACAGCACCACCGCGGCTTCGGCCGTCAGCAGCAGGAAGGTGAGGGTCTCCTGCAGGTACAGCTTGACCGCGGTATCGGTATGGCTGGAATAGCCGATCGAGACGTCCTGGCCGATATGCAGGGCGAAGTCCCCGCCGCGCGTGCTGAGAACGAAGGCGCCCGAGATCGCAGGCGCCCATACGATGTCGCCGTCGACCAGACGCTTGATGTGCGCGAACACCGGATAGCCTTCATCGCTGCTTTCCTGCAGGGCGGTGTAGGAGTCGGCGCCCAGAACCACGCAATAGGGGCCATCGACGCCGACGAGGCGCAACTGGTTCAGCGCCTGGGCAATCGCATCGGGATAGGCGCGGACGTCGGCAGGCAGCGTCATGACCGGGTTGCTCGTGCCCTGCCGGATGCCCTGGATGCCGGCGGCGTCATAGCCGTCGAAGATGGCCCCGTCCTCGGCGAAGGCGATTTGCCGCGCGGCGTCCTTGACCGGCTGCCAGTCGGAATCCTGCGAGCCCCGCTCCACATCGTCGATCGCGTCGCGATCCAGCACGAACGGGACGCGCAGTTCGACCAGCGCCTTCACTTCGCGCTGGCGCGCCTGAATGCCCTTGCCCGGGGCGGCGATCGCCTTCTGATGTCCGGTGCCCACCGCGGCCAGCGCGCTGCCTGCCGGTCCCTGGACATCGACGACCCGTCGCCCGGCCAGATAGCGCTTCAGCGTCCGCGACGCCTCCTCCTCGATCTCGGCCCAGGCCTCGGCCGAGATCGGGGCCAGTTCGCGATGCAGGTTGTTCATAGCGATGGTTCTCCTTTGAGCGAGCCGATGCCGAGCGAGCCATCATGCAGGGGCGGATTGAGCGGCGTTGGCGATGAGCCGGCGGGCTGGTCGGCCGAGACGGCATCGAGGAATGTCGCCGTGGGCACGAAAAAGAGATTGCCGGTCACGGCGGTGCTGAAATCGAGCAGCCGGTCGTAGTTGCCGGGCGGGCTGCCGACGAACATATTGACCAGCATCTGCTCGATGGTGCGCGGTGAACGGCTGTAGCCGATGAAATAGGTGCCGAACTCGCCCCGCCCCGCCTGGCCGAACGGCATGTTGTCGCGCAGGATCTTGACCTCGCGGCCGTTCTCCACGATCTGGGTCAGAGCGTTATGCGCGCAGCTTGGCTTGACCGCGTCGTCCAGCTCGATATCGGCGAGCTTGGTGCGGCCGATGATGCGTTCCTGCATTTCGATCGGCAGCGCGTTCCACCCGGCCATATCGTGCAGGTATTTCTGCACGATGACATAGCTGCCGCCGACGAAGGCAGCGTCTTCCTCGCCGATCAGCGTGGCGTCGAGCGCCGGCGCGCCGCTCGGATTCTCGGTCCCGTCGACGAAGCCCAGCAGGTCGCGGGCGTCGAAATAGCGGAAGCCGTGCACCTCGTCCGCGGTCGAGACCGCATCGCCCAGCCGCGTCATGATCTGGGTCGCCAGCTCGAAACACAGATCCATCCGCTCGGCGCGAATATGGAACAGCAGGTCGCCCGGCGTGGCGACGGCGTGGCGCGGACCGGCGACGATTTCCTGGAACGGATGCAGTTCGGCTGGCCGCGGCGCTCCGAACAGGCGATCCCACACGCCCGACCCGAACGCCATGACACAGGAGAGGTGCTCGTCGGGCTCGCGAAACCCGACGGAGCGCTGTAGGCCGGCCAGGTCGCCGCAGAGCGCCCGCACGGCAGTCTCGGCCGCCGCACCAGGGCTCACGGTGACGACCAGGAAGATCGCGGCGCGGGTCAGCGGGGCGGCCACGGGCTGCGGGACGGCAGGCGACTGGTTGGTCTTCTCAGGCATGATGGAATTCTGCTCGATCGACGGAATTCAGGTACGCCGCATCGGACGTGCTCGGCAGCAGATCGCCGGATAACACGAGGACGCGTGGATTGGCCACGGTTCTGTGGCCGCCGCATGCAAAAGGCCCGATCTCTCGACCGGGCCTTCTCGTCAAACCATCGCTATGGAACCAGCGTCACGCGAACTTGCGCTGCACCATCAGCTTCTTGATCTCGCCGATCGCCTTGGCCGGGTTGAGGCCCTTCGGGCAGGTCCGGGTGCAGTTCATGATCGTGTGGCAGCGGTAGAGCTTGAACGGGTCTTCGAGCTCGTCCAGGCGCTCGCCGGTCTTCTCGTCGCGGCTGTCGGCGATCCAGCGGTAGGCCTGCAGCAGGATGGCGGGGCCGAGGTAGCGGTCGCCGTTCCACCAGTAGCTGGGGCAGCTGGTCGAGCAGCAGAAGCACAGGATGCATTCCCACAGGCCCTCAAGCTTGTCGCGCTCTTCGACCGACTGCAGCCGCTCGCGCGTCGGCGCTTGGGATTCGGCCTGCAGATACGGCTTGATCGAGCGGTACTGGGCATAGACGTGGGTCAGGTCCGGCACCAGATCCTTGACCACCGGCATGTGCGGCAGCGGGTAGATCTTGATGTCGCCCTTGCAGTCCTCGATCGGCTTCAGGCACGCGAGCGTGTTGGTGCCGTCGATGTTCATGGCGCAGGAGCCGCAGATGCCCTCGCGGCACGAGCGCCGGAACGTGAGCGTCGTGTCTTCCTCGTTCTTGATCTTGATCAGCGCGTCCAGGACCATCGGGCCGCAGGCGTCGAGATCGACCTCGTAGGTGTCGATCGACGGGTTCTGGCCGTCGTCCGGGCTCCAGCGGTAGATCTTGAACGAACGCACGCGCTTGGCGCCCGCCGGCGCCTTGAACACGCGGCCTTCCTTGACCTTCGAATTGGCCGGCAGTGAAAATTCAGCCATCGGAGATGGTCCTCTTGTCTGATGCGTCCCGGTTGATCTTTGTCCCCTTGGGGCGCGCCTTAATAGACGCGCGCCTTGGGCGGGAAGACGTCGACCTCATTGGTCAGCGTGTAGAGATGCACCGGCCGGTAGTCGATCGCGACCGAGTTGTCCGCGCCGAGCCACGCCACCGTGTGCTTCATCCATTCATGATCGTCGCGGTTCGGGAAATCCTCCTGCGCGTGGGCGCCGCGGCTTTCCTTGCGATTGGCGGCCGAATGCAGGGTCACGACCGCCTGCGACAGCAGGTTATCCAGCTCCAGCGCCTCGACCAGGTCGGTGTTCCAGATCATCGAGCGGTCGGTGACCGACAGGTCGGCCATCCGGCCGGCGATCTCGTGGATCTTGGCGACGCCCTCGTTCAGCACCTCGGTCGTGCGGAACACCGCGCAGTTGTTCTGCATGGTCTTCTGCATGGCGAGGCGGATCTCGGCCGGCTTGGTCTTGCCGGCGGCATGGCGGATCTTGTCGAGCCGCGCGATCGCTTCCTCACCGGCATTGTCCGGCAGGCGCTTGTGCGGCGCATTCGGCTTCACGACCTCGGCGGCGCGATGGGCGGCGGCACGGCCGAACACCACCAGGTCGAGGAGCGAGTTGGTGCCGAGCCGGTTGGCGCCATGGACCGAGACGCAGGCCGCCTCACCGATCGCCATCAGGCCGGGGACGATGGCGTCCGGATTGTCCTTGGTCGGGCGGATGACCTCGCCGTGATAGTTGGTCGGCACGCCGCCCATGTTGTAATGCACGGTCGGCAGCATCGGGATCGGCTCGCGGGTGACATCGACGCCCGCGAAGATCTTCGCCGTCTCCGAGATGCCCGGCAGCCGCTCATGCAGCACCTTCGGATCCAGATGCTCCAGATGGAGCATGATGTGATCCTTCTCCGGCCCGCAGCCGCGGCCTTCGCGGATCTCCAAGGTCATGGCACGGCTGACCACGTCGCGCGACGCCAGGTCCTTGGCCGACGGCGCATAGCGCTCCATGAAGCGCTCGCCCTCGGAATTGGTCAGGTACCCGCCTTCGCCGCGCGCACCCTCGGTCACCAGGCAGCCGGCGCCGTAGATGCCGGTCGGGTGGAACTGGATGAATTCCATGTCCTGGAGCGGCAGGCCGGCGCGGAGCGCCATGGCGTTGCCGTCGCCGGTGCAGGTGTGCGCCGAGGTGCAGGAGAAATAGGCGCGGCCGTAGCCGCCGGTCGCCAGCACGACCTCATGGGCGCGGAAGCGGTGCAGCGTGCCCTCGGCCAGGTCCCAGGCCATGACGCCGCGGCAGACGCCTTCCTCATCCATGATCAGGTCGAGCGCGAAATACTCGACGAAGAACTCGGCGTTATGCTTCAGGCACTGCTGATAGAGCGTGTGGATGATGGCGTGGCCGGTACGGTCGGCGGCGGCGCAGGCGCGCTTCGCCATGGCCTTGCCGTACTCGGTCGTGTGGCCGCCGAACGGGCGCTGGTAGATCTTGCCGTCGGGCGTGCGCGAGAAGGGCACGCCGAAATGCTCGAGCTCGATGATCGCCGGAATGGCCTCGCGGACCATGTACTCGATCGCGTCCTGGTCGCCCAGCCAGTCCGACCCCTTGACGGTGTCGTACATGTGCCAGCGCCAGTCGTCGTCGCCGAGGTTGCCCAAGGCGGCCGAGATGCCGCCCTGGGCCGCGACCGTATGGCTGCGGGTCGGGAAGACCTTGGTGATGCAGGCGGTCTTGAGGCCGGCCGCGGTCATGCCGAGCGTCGCCCGCAGGCCGGCGCCGCCGGCGCCGACGACGACGACGTCATAGGCGTGATCGATAATCTTATAGGACTGAGCCATGGTCCCCTCAGCTCCCGAACGCGATGCGGCCGACGGCGAAGATGCCGGCGACGGCCAACAGAACACAGGCGAATTTCACGCCGATCAGCAGCGTCAGCTTCTGCCATTCGACATGGACGTAATCCTCGATGACCTCCTGCAGGCCACGGGCCGCATGGTGGAACGTCACCGCGATGAGGATCACCAAGAGGATCGACGGCACCGGGCTGCCGACCCAGGCGGCGAAGCTCTCGTAGTCGGCGCCGACATTGCCGATCACCGACACGACGAACCAGATAGTCAGCGGGATCAATGCCAGGGACGACAGGCGCATCATCCACCAGTCCTTGGCCCCTTCGCGGGCGGAACCCAGGCCGTAGGCCTGGCCGAGCGGCGAGCGCATCTTTTCGGCCATCACTTGCCTCCCCAGGCGCCGAGACCGGCGACCCATGCCACGATGGTCAGCACCACCGTGCCGATCACGACCCAGCGGCCCGACTTGTAGGTCGCATCGAGCGTGAAGCCGTAGCCCGCATCCCAGCACAGGTGCCGGATGCCGTTCAGCAGATGGTAGAACAACGAGAACGACCAGCCGAACAGCACCAGGAGGCCAAGCCAGGAGCCGGCGAAGCGCTGGAAGATCTCGTAGGCGTCGGGGCCGCTGGCGGCGGCGAGCAGCTGCCAGACCAGATAGAGCGTACCGACACTCAGCGCGATGCCCGTGGCGCGATGGCTGATCGACAGGACGGATGTGAGCTGCGGCTTGTACACCTGCAGGTGAGGCGACAAGGGGCGATTTGCTGTCGGCATGGGAGCGCCTCGAAAAATGAAGCCTTCAGAGGTCTCTAGCGCGCGGATGAGGGGCGCCAGACGCACTTTGGCGAGACATAAAGCGGGGTCCGGACCAAGTCAATCGCCCGGGGCGCTGCGAGGCGGCGCCAAGGCCTCATTTAGCACCGCGTACGCCATCCCGCGCAAGGTTTGTTCGGAGATTGCAGCGTTCGAATTCCGTCATTGCATCAAGCCGATATGGCGCGGAAGGGCCGGTTCCGACCGATCTTCGGCGGCAAGGGGAGGAAATGCCGTCGGTCCTCGTACAACCGATGCTGCGGCAATCCAAAAGGTCTCTCATATCGTGACGATGTCCATGACACGGGCCGCTCTCGCGGCCGGTCTTCTGTTCACCGGTCTCTCCTCGGGTCTGACCGCGCTCGCCCAGGACTATCCGCCCCCGCCGCCACCCCCGCCCGGCTATGCGCCGCCGCCGGGTGCCGTGGTCGTGCCGACGGCGCCCCCGCCGCTGCGTGTCGAGGTCGTGCCGGCGCCGCCGCCCTATCAGGCGATCTGGCAACCCGGCTTCTGGCGCTGGGACGGTCGCGGCTATCGCTGGGTCCGCGGCCATTACGTCCGGCCGCCGCGGGCGCGCCATGAATGGGTCGCCGGCCATTGGGAACCCCGTCCCGGCGGCCATATCTGGATCGAGGGCTTCTGGCGCTGAATTCCTCACGACCTCATCCCCGCGCTCGTGCGGGGATGAGTGTATGAAGCTTCAGCGCGGCATCAAGGCCCAGTAGTCCAGTTCCAGGATGACGGCGGGGTCGTACCCGCCGTCGGTGCGCCCGGGAAAATCCGCCGCGGTCCGGTTCTTGACCGCATAGGTCCGCAGCCGCAGTGCACCCAGGTCGACGCGGCCGGGCACCGGCTCCGCCGCCACCACTTCCGACCAGGCATAGACCGTGTCGCCGGCGAAGCAGGGCGCCACATGCCGTCCGCCGTTCAGGCCCACGATCTTGAAGGCGTTGCCGAGGCCGTTGAAGCTCAAAGCACGCGCCAGGCTGATGACGTGGCCGCCATAGATCAGCCGCCGGCCGAACCGGCCCTGGCCCTGCTCGAATTGGTTGAAATGGACCTTGGCGGTGTTCTGGTAGAGCCGGGTCGCGAGCTGGTGTTCCGCCTCCTCGATCGTCATGCCGTCGACATGATCGATCCGTTCGCCCGGCGCATAATCGCCCCAGCGCCAGGGCGAGCCGGCGCGGGCATCGTCATAGGCTTCGAGCACCAGCCCCTCGGGGATGGCGAGCGCCTCGACCGGCACCGCCTCGGGCAGGGCCGGCACCTCGGGCTTGGGCGCCGGGCTCGCCTTGTCGCGCTTCCTGACCATGACCCAGCGGACATAGTCGAGCACGGTTTCGCCCAGCTGGTTCTGGCCGATCGAGCGGACATAGACCGTGCCGGTCTCGCCGTTCGAGTTTTCCTTGAGCCCGATCACCTCCGACGTCGCCGATACCGTGTCGCCGACATAGGTCGGCGCCAGGAACCGGCCGGCGGCATAGCCGAGGTTGGCGACCGCGTTCAGCGACACGTCGGGCACGGTCTTGCCGAACACCATGTGGAACACCAGCCAGTCGTCGACCGGCGCCTCGGGGAAGCCCAGGCTATGGGCGAAGGGTTCGGCCGAGCCGAGCGCGAAGCGCGACCCGGTCAGCGCCACATAGAGCGCCACGTCGCCCGCCGTGATCGTGCGCGGCGTCGCGTGCTCGATCAGTTGGCCGACCTCGAAATCCTCGAAGAAGTTTCCGGCATTGGTCTTGAGCATGGCAGTCAAGCCCCGGCTTCCAGTTCCTCGATGCGTGCGACCAGGGCCAAGAGGCGCTTGGCAGTGGCGACGTGCAGGTTCTCGACCAGCTTGCCGTCGACCAGCACCACGCCCTTGCCCTCGGCTTGCGCCGCCTCGAACCCGGCGATCTGCTTCCTTGCCTGCTCGATCTCGGGCGGCGAGGGGGCGAAGGCCTCGTTCGCGGCGGCGATGGTCTTCGGATGGATCAGGGTCTTGCCGTCGAAGCCCAGCTCGACGCCCTGGCGGCAGGAATGGGCGAAGCCCTCGTCGTCGGCTAGGTCGAGATAGACGCCGTCGAGGATCGCGAGCCCATAGGCGCGCGCTGCAAGCAGGCAGAGCCCCAAGCCCGTCAGCATCGGCAGCCGGTCGCGTGTATGCCGGGCATGCAGGTCGTTGGCCAGGTCCGACGTACCCATGACGAAGCCGGCGAGGCGCGGGTGGCTGGCCGCGATCTCCTCGGCATGGAGCATGCCCATCGGCGTCTCCATCATGCACCAGATGGCGAGGTCGGCCGGGGCGCCGGCACGGTCCAGGATGGCGGCGGCCTGGCGCACGGTCGCGGCACTCTCGACCTTCGGCAGCAGCACGCCATGGACCGCCATCCGGGATGCGGCAACCAGGTCGCCATGGCCCCAGGCGGTGTCGAGGCCGTTGGTGCGCAGGATCAGCTCGCGCTTGCCATAGCCGCCGGCCGCGACCGCCTCGGCGATGATGCCGCGCGCGGCCTCCTTGGCATCGGGGGCGACGGCATCCTCCAGGTCGAAGATCAGCGCGTCGGCCGCGAGGCCGCGGGCCTTTTCCAGCGCGCGCGGGTTCGAGCCCGGCATATATAGCATGCTGCGGCGGGGGCGCGATTCTGTCGGCATCCTCAACTCTCCCGAAGCGGCCGGCTCATGCCGGCCCGGCGTTTCTTCCTGTCGGCAAGGAGGATACAGACGGCTACCATCGAGCGCGAGAGGTGTGGCTGCCAAAAAGGAGCGGCATTTGGACGGTATCCTATCGATCCAGTCCTGGGTCTCGTACGGCCATGTCGGCAATGCCGCAGCACTCTTCCCGCTGCAGCGCCTGGGGTTCGAGACCTGGGCGGTCCACACCGTGCAGTTCTCGAACCACACCGGCTACGGCCACTGGCGCGGCACGGTGTTCCCGCCCGATCACGTCGCGGGCCTGCTCGAAGGGATCGCCGAGCGTGGTGCGCTCGCCCGGTGCCGCGCCGTCCTGACCGGCTACATGGGCGACGCGGCGCTGGGCGAGATCGTGCTCGATACCGTAGCCCGCGTGCGCGCCGCCAATCCTCAAGCGCTTTGGCTCTGCGACCCGGTAATGGGCGACGTGGGCGACGGCTTCTATGTGCGCCCCGGCCTGCCGGAATTCTTCCGCGACCGGGCGGTTCCCGCGGCCGACATCATCACGCCCAACCAGTTCGAGCTCGAATACCTGACCGGCCGAACCATTCGGAGCCTCGCGGATGCCGTCGGGGCCTGCGCCGCCGCCCGCGCCCTCGGGCCCAAGGTCGTGGTGCTGACCAGCCTCGTCCGCCCCGACGCGCCCAAGGATATAATCGAGCTGCTGGTCTCGACCGCGTCCGGCACCTGGCGCGTCGCCACACCCCTGCTGCCGATCACGGTCAACGGCTCGGGCGACGCGGTGGCAGCACTCTTCCTCGCCCATTGGCTGAAGACCGGCGGCGACCCGGCAGCATCCCTCTCGGCCGCGGCCTCCGCGATCTATGCCGTGCTGAAGGCGACCCACGCGCAGGGCGAGCAGGAGATCCAATTGGTCGCGGCGCAGGACGAACTGGTGGCCCCGAGGGAGGTGTTCGGGGCGACGCGTATTGACCAACCTTGATCAAGCGGACCGATGGGCCCATATTTGACCAAAGTTGGTCAAGGGCGGTTCGGTCATGGAAACGATCAATCTCTATGAGGCGAAGACGAATCTCTCGCAGCTGGTCGAGCGCGCGGCGCGGGGTGAGGAGATCGTGATTGCCAAGGCTGGCCGGCCGCTGGCGCGACTCGTTCCGCTTTCCCAGCGAACCGAGCGCCGGCCGCTTGGGCTGTTTCGCGGACAGGCGACCATCGGCGACGACTTCGATGCCCCCCTGCCTGACGATATGGCCGCCGCGTTCCGGGGCGAGCGCGAGTGAGGCTGCTGCTCGATACGCATGTCTTTCTCTGGGCCTGCATCGAGCCGGAGAGATTATCGGCGTCCGAGCAGGATGCCATTGGCGACCCGAGAAATGACGTCTTCGTCAGTGCGGCGAGTGCGTGGGAAATCGCCATCAAGCGGGCGCTCGGTCGCCTGTCTTTTCCTGCGGAACGCTTTGACGAGTTTGCCGATGCGATGGGCTTTCGCCTGCTGCCGATCACCTCGTCCCACGGCATTGCCGCCGGCGGATTGCCGCCCCATCACGGCAATCCATTCGACCGTATGCTGATTGCTCAGGCGAAAGCTGAAGGGCTCGCCGTCGTGACGAACGATGGAAGGTTTCCGCAATACGACGTCGCGTTGTTCAGCACAGCCAAATCCTGAAGCCGGGCGCCTAGCGCTGGGCGACGGAGGACTGCTTCATATTGTCCTGAACCGCCACGAACGCGCCGGCCGACACGCTGACTTCGCCGCGGAACGGCCAGTCCAAGGCGATGATCAGCACCATGACCAGCGCCATGGACGCGGCGAGCGTGCCGGTCATGGCGTAGTGCATGCGCATGCTGTGCATGCCAAAGAAGAAGCTGAAGCCGACGGTGATCGTGCCGCCGAGCCCGAGGATCCACCAGATCGTGTCCGGAATGCCGTCCTGGGCCGCGAGCAGGCGGGTTCGCCGGGCCGAATAGAGCTCGTTCAAGGTGCGCAGCAGTTCAGCCTCGATGACCGACTGGCTCAGGGTCTTGGCATCGATCGACGTGATGGTTGCATGCAGCCGTTCGACCGGCTTCCATGCCCGCGCGTCGACCTTGCCGGCCTGCTGGGCCGGCCATTCCTGCTCGATGACCTGGTCGAGATACTCCGCCAACGCCTGGCGCATCTCGCCGCGCGTCGGTTCCTCGATCGCCACGGAATCGCGGTAGAGATTGCCGACCAGATTCGCTTCCTGCTGCACGACCTGGTTCGCCGAGTCGTAGGACTGCCAGGCCGCCACGGCGATGAAGGCGAGCAGGACCGCATAGATCACGCCGATGATGGCGATGATGAAACCGGCGACGTCGTTGTGCCTGCTGCGGAGCGAGACATGGATGTAGCGGTCGAACACGTAGAGCCCGGCCCATGAGGCGAGGACCGCTGCGGCGACGATGATGCCGCCGACTTCCCAGGACGGATGGTTGTAGAGCCAATCGCGCAGCATGGAGAACCACTACCGGAAGGAGAGTGGTCCGTAGACTACCGGCCGCCAATCATGCGCGCAATGCGCGAATGAATGGCGGTCGCTGAATATTCCAGGTTATTTTATCGAGTATAGACTCAGGGCGCGCCGAGCCGCTTCTTCTCGGCCGGCTCCAGGTAATCGCGATCGAGCAGCTCCGCGATCTGCACCGCGTTCAGGGCCGCACCCTTGCGCAGATTGTCGGCGACGACCCAGATCGACAGGCCGTGCTTGACGGTCGGATCCTTGCGAATGCGGCTGACGAACACCGAATCCTCGCCGGCGCATTCCTGCGGGGTGACGTAGCCTTCGTCGACATGGTGGTCGATGACGGTGACGCCCGGCGCCGCCTTGAGCGCGGCGCGGGCGCGCTCGACCGAGATGGCGTTCTCGAACTCGATGTTGACCGCCTCGGCATGGCCGATGAACACCGGCACGCGCACGCAGGTGGCGCTGACCGCGATGTCGGGATCGAGGATCTTGCGGGTCTCGACCACCATCTTCCATTCTTCCTTGGTCGAGCCGTCGTCCATGAAGCTGTCGATGTGCGGGATGACGTTGAAGGCGATGCGTTTGGTGAACTGCTCGGGCTTGATCGGGTCGTTCACATAGATGGCGCGGGTCTGGGTGAAGAGCTCGTCCATCGCCTCCTTGCCCTTGCCCGAGACCGACTGATAGGTCGCGACCACGACGCGCTTGATCTTGGCGATGTCGTGCAGCGGCTTCAGCGCCACGACCATCTGGATGGTCGAGCAATTCGGGTTGGCGATGATGTTGCGCTTGGTATAGCGCGCGATCGCCTGCGGGTTGACCTCGGGCACGACCAGCGGCACGTCCGGATCCATGCGGAACTGCGAGGTATTGTCGATCACGACCGTGCCGGCGGCGGCGGCGCGCGGCGCATGCACGGCCGAGACCTTGGCCCCGGGCGAGAACAGCGCGATGTCGATGCCCTTGAAGCTGAAAGTGTCGAGCGCCTGGACCTTGAGCGTATCGTCCTCGCCCCAGGAAACCTCCGAGCCGATCGAGCGGGTGGAGGCGAGCGCCACCACGTCGTCGACCGGGAACTCGCGCTCATGCAGCGTGGTCAGGATCTCGCGGCCGACATTGCCGGTAGCGCCCACGACGGCAACCCGATAGCCCATGACGAATTCCTCGACCAAGAATGACAAGAAGCGCAACACTAAACGCGCGTCGCCCGCTCGAAACAAGCCCACGAGGAAACATGGCCGATCTGACCACCGCCCATGGGGCGCTCGACTATCCGGCCTTCTGGCTGCGCTATCTGCGGGCGCACGGCAAGCCCGAGACCCGCGCGCTGCATTATTGCGGCAGCCTGCTGGCGCTGGGCGCGGTCGTGTTCGCGGTGGTGAGCGGCCAGTGGCTATGGGTGCTGGCGGCCCCGCTGGTCGGCTACGGCTTTGCCTGGACGGCGCATTTCGGTGTCGAGCACAACCGGCCCGAAACCTTCGGCCATCCGTTCTGGTCGCTGCTCAGCGACTACCGCATGCTGGCGCTGTTCCTCACCGGCCGGCTCGGGCCGCATCTGGCGAAGGCGGGCGTCCGCACCTGAGCGAAGCCCGGGGTTGAGCGATCAGTCCGCCATCGAAACCGCCGCCCGAACCGGCATCAGTCAAGATTTCAACTAAATCCGCGCGGTCGTGGAAATTCGGTCGATGACCTCGATGAAGTGCGGGAAGATTGCAACCTAAGAGCCCCGAAAACCGGGCCGCGTGATGACGCCGGCCGAACATCGGCATGTCTACCACCGGCGCGAAGGTGAAGGTGCCGCTGCGGCGGTACTCTTCAATATATCGGTCCGCCCTCTTTTGAATACTTTCCGAGATCCCGAGTCGAAGGCGGGCGGTTGCGCTAGAAGAAGTTACGACTGGCCGCCTTCGTCAATAAATCGGACGCCTGATGCAAATATATCAGGGTCGCGATCAATCGTTCTGAACCTGCTCGCGCTGTGTTCAATGACACATCACACCCTCTGACCGGCCGTGAGACGCTGACCGTCCAATGAATCGGTCAGCGTCTTGTAACGCACGCGCCCGACCGATCGATGAGCCTGGAGCATCTTGCAGACTGATCGACAAGAGGGGCTGAAATGGGCGAGTCACGAAAGAATAATTGGCATCTTGCTTTGGTCGCGGCCGTGTTCGGCCTCGTCGCATCCACTTCGGGCGCAAGGGCATCGACGGTCACCACCGCCTACCAGTTCGACGGCGCGACCGGCATGGCGCCGCGCAACGGCAATCTTCTGTTCTCCGGTGGCGCCATCTTTGGATCGACCTATGGCGGCGGCGCCAACGACCAGGGCGCCATCATTACCGTCCCGCTGACGGCGGACGGCACCGGGACACTCGTTTATTCATTTACCGGCACCCAGGGCGCCCATCCGAACGGCAGCCTAGTCGCCGATGCCGGCGGCAATCTTTATGGCACGACGCAGGGCGGCGGCGCCGCCAATGTCGGCACCATCTTCAAGCTGATCCGGCCGGCCGCGGCCGGCGGCGCCTGGGGCTTCTCCTTGCTGCATGAGTTCGCCGGTTCGCCCGACGGCGCCATGCCGATCGTGGGCCTGACGTTCGGACCGGACGGCGCGCTCTATGGCACCGCCAAATTTGGCGGCACCGGAACCTGCGTCGCGCCCGGCGTCATGAACGGATGCGGCACCGTGTTCCGGATCACGACCGGGGGTGCCTTCCGGGTCATCCATCAATTCGCCGACGCGTTCGTCAGCGGCCGCTATCCGTCCACGAACGTCGTCGTCGATCCTGCCGGAAACGTCATCGGCACGACGAGCACCGGGGCTACCGAGGCGGACGGCGGCGGCAATCTCTTCCGGATCGCGCCGGACGGGACCTTCCTCGTCGTGTCGACCTTCAGCGTGCGGGGACCGATCGTCAATCCGATCGGGACGATCGTCCGGGATTCCGCCGGCAGCATCTATGGCATGGTGACGTTTTCGGGGACGTTCCCCAATCCGCCGACCGGCGCGGCGGTGTTCAAGATCGCGGCCATCACCCATAAGACCAGCGTGCTTACGACGCTCGGCCGCCAAGCCAGCACCAGCGGTGTCACCCTCAGCCGCTCCGGCGCGCTCTATTACACCACCACGGGCGGCTCGGTGACCAACTTCGATGCCGCGGCCATCGCCGTGATGCAGGGCCCCGGCACCGTCTATGCGCTGGTTCCGGGCAGCGCGCCGGTCGCCATCGCCTCGCTCGACTATGCGAACCTTTCGCCGATCGGCAGTGTGATCGCCGACAGCGCCGGCAACCTCTGGGGCCAGTCGAGCGCCGGCGGCATCGTCTGCGATGCGCCGTCCAACGGCACCCAGAGCGGCTGCGGCACGATCTATAAGCTGACGCCGTAACGGCGGCGGTTGGAGAAGCGCAAACGGCCGCCGGATCCCGCCGGCGGCCGTTTCGTCTCAGCCGGAATGGCCGTGCTCAGAAGGTGAAGCGCAGCTTGGCCAGGGCCTGATAGTCGCTGCCGTCGCTGCGGGCTGCGGTCGCGTTGAAATCCACCAGCGCGGTCAGGCGGTCGCCGAGCGCGATATCGACGCCGCCGCCGATACGGACCGAATCCTGGGCCGGATCCTCGAGCGGCGTTGTGACCGTCAGCAGCGGCTCGGACACCAGGCGGGTGGCGACGGTGCGGTTCGTGTCCTTGAACTCGTGATCGTAGGTGACGCGGAGATGCGGCGTCAGCGAGAAGCCGCCGAGCTCCGTCGAGAAGGAGACCTGGCCGCCGAACGCGCCGATCAGGCTCTGGAAATTCTGCTCGTCGACCTGCTGGTTGAGGCCGGGCACGCCCTGCTCGCGATAGCCGTCGATGCTGATGTGGGCCCAGCGCATCTCGCCGACCGGTCCGACATTGAAGCCGTGGACGTTGAAGGCATAGCCGGTCTCGACCTTGAAGCCGCCGGTATAGCCCTGGGTCGAGGCCTGGGTGGTCTGGCCAAGAACGAAGGTGTTGCGCTCGACCTTGGTCCAGTCGTTGCCGACATAGGTGCCGGCGACGGTCGCGTAGAAGCCGCCGTTGAAATAGGTGGCGTAGGCGGCCCCCTGGTAGGAATCGAAATTGGCCACGCCGCCCGAGCCGTTGAGGGTGCCGTCGGTCGTGCCGTAGCCGAACAGCGCGCCCAGGATGAAATTCGGCGTCACCCGGTAGTCGAGGCCGCCATAGATGTTCTTGGCCTCGTAATCGAAGCCGGTGGCGCTCGGCCGGTCGTCGCGCGAGCCCCAGCCGTAGCTGCCGGTGATGAAGCCGGCGAGCGGCTTGTCCGGATTGCCGGAGACGCTGCTCTGGCCGTTGACGTCGCTAACCACCAAGCCCGCGGCGCCGTCGCGCAGCGCCTGGGTGCGGGTGGTGATCGCGTCGAATGTGTTCTGGATGGCGATGATGCCCAACTCGCCCTCGGCGCCGATCGCCGTCGGCGCGTTGATCGTGGACGCGAAATCTTCCGCGACCAGCAGATGGGCGGCGGCGCTCGGATGCACCGTGTCCCAATAGCGGAACGTGCTGGGCGTGGCGCAGACCGGGCCGGGCAGGCCGGTCGTGCCGGCCTTGCACTGGGTGGTGACGTTGGTGAAGCCGAACTTCGCCGGATCGGCCTCGATCGCCTGATCGGCGGTATAATTGTCCGGCATGATGATGTTGATGTGCAGCTGGTGCGAGAGCGCCGCCATCGCCGACTGCAGCTCGGCATTGTGCGCGAGGCTCACCTGGCTCGCGATCGACCGCTCGCTGCCGCTGTTGTAGGACGGGGTGTTGCCCAGGTCCTGCAGGTTCGGCACCACGAAGGTGCGCGCGCCCAGCGCGTAGAGCCGCTTCACGTCGGTGATCAGGTTGCCGACGGTGGTCATGACCTGCGCATTGACGAGCGCCGTCACCTGGGCCGCCGAGAGGCCCGGGGTCGCGACCGGGCCGCCGAGGAAGCTGAAATAGTCGTTGGCGCCGCCGAACACGACATAGAGGCTGCGGTTCGTCGCCTTGGTGCCGGACGCCACCAGCGCGTCGATCTCGTTCGCCATGCCGCCCTGGCCGGCCGGGACGATCACGGTCGGCGAGATATTGCCGACGCCGGTGAAGGCGCCGCCGATCGCGACGTCGACCAGCGGGGTTTTTACGCCCAGGAGCCCGTTCAGGTACTCGGCATAGACCGGCCCGTTGCTGAAGCGGTTGCCGAAATAGGGCGGGGAGAATGGGAAATTCGCGGCCAGCGGGGTCTGGGTCCCGAAATCCTTCGGAATATTGCCGTTGTCCGACACGCTGTCGCCGACCACGACGATATTGGAAAACTGGCCTCCGGCCTCAGCCGCACCCGACAGCACGGCCAGCGAAACGCCGACCCCGGCGATGAACGCGCGCATGGAAATCCCCCCAAAGACGTTTGTTTCTTTTGCCAAACTGTCGTTGGTTTGTAGCAGGCCGCGGCCGGTCGGCACAACAAGACGGGCGGCCCGTTCCACAGGCCGCCCGTCCGTCGTTGCCAAGGCGCCACACGCGAATTCTTGCGGAGGATGGCGGATTATTGCTCGGGCGCTAGAGCCGGGCGAGGATCTCCAGCTCCGAGATCAGCGCTTTACCCATTTCCCGGGTCGAGACCGGCGCCGTTCCTTCGAGCCGGATGTCGGGCGTGCGCACGCCCTGCGCGAGCAGCCGCTCGACACCCTTCTCGATCAGCGCCGCATCCTCGTCCATGTCGAAGGAATAGCGCAGCATCATGGCGAAGCTGAGCAGGGTGGCGAGCGGATTGGCCATGCCCTTGCCGGCGATGTCGGGGGCCGAGCCGTGGACCGGCTCGTAGAGCGCCTTGCGCCGGCCGCTCTCGTCGGCGGCGCCGAGCGAGGCCGACGGCAGCATGCCGAGCGAGCCGGTCAGCATCGCCGCGCAATCGCTCAACAGGTCGCCGAACAGGTTGTCGGTGACGATCACGTCGAACTGCTTCGGCGCGCGCACCAGCTGCATCGCGCAATTATCGGCATACATGTGCGACAGCTGGACGTCCGGATAGTCCTTGTCGCCCAGCGCCTGGACGACCTCGCGCCAGAGCACGCCGGACTCCATGACATTCGCCTTCTCGACCGAGCAGAGCTTGTTGGAGCGCTTGCGCGCGAGCTCGAAGCCGACGCGGGCGACCCGCTCGATCTCGCTCGTCGTGTAGCTCTGGGTGTTGAAGCCGCGCTTCTCGCCGTTCGGCAGGGCCTCGATGCCGCGCGGCTCGCCGAAATAGACGCCGCCGGTCAGCTCGCGCAGGATCATGATGTCGAGCCCGCGTACCAGCTCGGGCTTGAGGCTCGAGGCATCGACCAGCGGCTCGAACACCTGGGCTGGGCGCAAGTTGGCGAACAGCGCCATCTCCTTGCGCAGGCGCAGCAGGCCCCGTTCCGGCCGGTGCTCGAACGGCAGGGTTTCCCATTTCGGGCCGCCGACGGCGCCCAGCAGCACCGCATCGGCACCTTGGGCCTTGGCCATGGTCGCGTCGGTCAGGGGCGTGCCGTCGGCGTCATAGGCGGCACCGCCGACGAGGCCGCGCTCGACCGTGAAGGTCACGCGCCGCTTGGCGTCGAGCCATTCGACGACGCGCTCGACCTCGTCCATCACCTCGGGCCCGATCCCGTCGCCGGGTAGCACCAGCAGCTTCTTGTTCGCTGTCACGTGTTTCGCTCCCAATCTTTCATTCCGTCGGAGACGCCCTCACCCGCCTCGCGTCCGCTCGGCACCCTCTCCCGCCAAGCGGGAGAGGGTTGGGGTGAGGGTCTGTCGGGCGACCAGTGCTACGCCGGTGCCAGCCAGGGCTGGCTCAGCTTCAGGCGATCCTCGTAGCCGTCGATCGCATCGGCCTTCTCGAGCGTCAGGCCGATGTCGTCGAGGCCGTTCAGCAGGCAATGCTTGCGGAACGGGTCGATCTGGAACGGCACCTTCTCGCCGTCGGGCCTGCTGATCGTCTGGTTTTCCAGATCGACGGTCAGCACCGCATTGGCGCCCTTGCCGGCGTCTTCCATCAGCTGCGCCACGACGGCCTCGGGCACGACCAGGGGCAAGACGCCGTTCTTGAAGCAATTGTTGTAGAAGATGTCGGCGAAGCTCGACGCGATGATGCAGCGGATGCCGAAATCCAGGAGCGCCCAGGGCGCGTGCTCGCGGCTCGAGCCGCAGCCGAAATTCTCGCCGGCGACCAGGATCTTCGCCTGGCGGTAGGCCGGCTGATTGAGCACGAAGTCCGGCTTCTCCGAGCCGTCGGCGTTATAGCGCATCTCGTCGAACAGGCCCTTGCCGAGGCCGGTGCGCGCGATCGTCTTCAGATATTGCTTCGGGATGATCTTGTCGGTGTCGATGTTGATCATCGGCAGCGGGGCGGCGACCCCGGTCAGGCTGGTGAATTTCTGCATGGGTTCGGCGCCTGGGTCAGAGGGAGGGCAGGGTGCGCACGTCGGTGAGCGTACCGGTCACGGCCGCCGCGACTGCCATGGCCGGGCTGACCAGATGGGTCCGGCCGCCGCGGCCCTGGCGCCCCTCGAAATTGCGGTTGGAGGTGGACGCGCAACGCTCTCCCGGTTCGAGCTTGTCGGCGTTCATCGCCAGGCACATGGAGCAGCCGGGCTCGCGCCATTCGAAGCCGGCGGCGAGGAACACCTGGTCGAGCCCCTCCTCCTCGGCCTGATGCTTGACCAGGCCGGAGCCGGGCACGACCATCGCCTGCACCCCCGCCGCGACCTTGCGACCCTGGGCGACCGCGGCGGCGGCACGCAGATCCTCGATGCGGCCGTTGGTGCAGGAGCCGATGAACACGCGCTGCACCGGCACCTGATCGAGCGGCGTGCCCGGGACCAGGCCCATGTAGTCGAGCGAGCGCTGCATGGCGGCGCGGCGGCCCTCGTCGGTCTCGCGCGCCGGATCGGGCACGCGGCCGGTGATCGGCAGCACGTCCTCGGGGCTGGTGCCCCAGGTGACCTGCGGGATGACCTCGGCGGCGTCGATGCGCACCACCTTGTCGTAATGGGCGCCGGCATCGGAGGGCAGGGTGCGCCAATAGGCGACGGCCTGTTCCCAGGCCAGGCCCTTGGGCGCCATCGGCCGGCCCTGGAGATAGGCGAAGGTCGTCTCGTCCGGCGCGATCAGGCCGGCGCGCGCCCCGCCCTCGATCGTCATGTTGCAGACGGTCATGCGGCCGGCCATGTCGAGCGCACGGATGGTCGAGCCGGCATATTCGATGACATGGCCGGTGCCGCCGGCCGTGCCGATCAAGCCGATGATATGGAGCACGATGTCCTTGGCCGTGGCACCCGGCGGCAGCTCGCCTTCGACCTCGACCAGCATGTTCTTGGCCGGACGCTGGATCAGCGTCTGGGTCGCCAGCACATGCTCGACCTCGGACGTGCCGATGCCGAACGCGAGCGCGCCGAAGGCGCCATGGGTCGAGGTGTGGCTGTCGCCGCAGACGATGGTCGTGCCGGGCAGGGTGAAGCCCTGCTCGGGCCCGACGATATGGACGATGCCCTGGCGGATGTCGTCCATGGCGAAATAGGACACGCCCGTGGCGGCGGCGTTCTTCGCCAGCGTCTCGACCTGGATCCGGGATTCCGGGTCGGCGATCCCGGCGGCGCGGTCGGTCGTCGGCACATTGTGATCGGCGACCGCGAGCGTCGCGTCCGGCCGGCGGACCGTCCGTCCGGCAAGGCGAAGCCCTTCGAAGGCCTGCGGGCTCGTCACCTCATGGACGAGATGCCGATCGATGTAGATGAGGCAGGTGCCGTCGTCCTGGCGATGGACCAGATGGCTGTCCCAGATCTTGTCGAAGAGCGTACGCGGTTGCGCCACGGTCGGGTTTCCTCGGTATCACGGGCTGAAAGAGGCCGGATGATACCCTGCGTATCCATGGGCGGAATGGATTTTTTGTTCCGCCAACGGTGCGCTTTTGGAAACATTGCGACGGCAGCACTCCTTCTCCCGCCCGGGCGGGAGAAGGTTAGGATGAGGGTGGGCCCTTCCCGCGAACGGTTTTCGGGCCGCGTGCCCTCACCCTACCCAGCCCTTGCGGGCCGGGGCCCCTCCCTCTCCCGCAAATGCGGTAGAGGGACGCCAACAACGCCGAAACCCGCGCGAAGCTGCCTTCGCGCGGGAGATCCGGTCGTCGGTCCGAGGAGGAAGCTTATTCGGCTTCCTTGGTCACCCGGGCCTTCTCGGTGATGCGGGCGGCCTTGCCGGTGCGGCCGCGCAGGTAATAGAGCTTGCCGCGGCGGACGTCGCCCTGGCGCACCACCTCGATCGCGGTCAGGCGCGGCGAATAGAGCGGGAACACGCGCTCCACGCCTTCACCGTACGAGATCTTGCGCAGGGTGAAGTTCGAGTTGATGCCGGCGTTCTTGCGGGCGATGCACACGCCCTCGAACGCCTGGACGCGCTCGCGGTCGCCTTCGACGACCTTGACGCTGACCTTGATCGTGTCACCCGGGCGGAAGTCCGGCACGCCGCGCTCGGCGACCAGCTTCTCGACCTGCTCCTGCTCGATCGTCTGCAGAAGGTTCATTTCTACACCTCTTCCTCGATGGCGCCGGCAAGTCGGCCGGTCGCGCGTTCAGTCCCATTTGCATTCGTCTGGCCGGCGGTCGTCCGGGCCTGGTACCGATCCCACAGATCGGGCCGTCGCCCCTTCGTCGCCGCCTCTGCCGCAGCCTGTCTCCAGGCCTTGATCTTGCCGTGGTTGCCCGACAACAGAACGTCCGGCACCGCACGCTCCCGCCACACCTGCGGTCTGGTGTAGTGGGGGTATTCCAACAGGCCCGCCTCGAAGCTTTCCTCGACCAGCGTCTCGGGTGCCCCGACCGTGCCCGGCAGCAGCCGGACGCAGGCGTCGAGCACGGTGATCGCCGCCGGCTCGCCGCCGGACAGGATGAAGTCGCCGAGGCTCAATTCCTCGAGCGCATGCTCATCGATCACCCGCTGATCGAGCCCTTCGAACCGGCCGCACAGCAGCACGACCCCCGGGCCTTCGACCAATTCCCTAATCCGCCGCTGATCGACCACCCGCCCGCGGGGCGAGAGATAGATCCGCGGCCCCGGCGTCGTCTCCGCGCGCAGAGCGGCGTCGACCACGTCCGGCTTCAGCACCATGCCCGGCCCGCCGCCGAAGGGCGTGTCGTCGACCGTCCGGTGGGCGTCGGTCGCGAACGACCGGATGTCCACCGTCTTCAAGGACCAGCGCCCACGCTCCATCGCCTTGCCGGCGAGCGAGAGCCCGAGCGGTCCCGGAAACATCTCCGGGAACAGGGTCAGGACGGCCGCCTGCCAGGTCATCCGCCTTCTCCCGCGGCCGCCTCGGCCAGTTCCGCCTGCCGCTCGAGCGGTTGCGGCGGTTCCGGCTTGTCGAACAGCCCGGCCGGCGGGTCGATCACGACCTTGCCGCCCGCGAGATCGACGGTCGGCACCGCGGCCTTGGTGAAGGGCACCATGACCACGCTGCCGTCGGTCTGCGTCACCTCGATCGCGTCGCCGGCGCCGAAGTCATAGACGGCGGTGATCCGGCCCAGCGGCTCGCCGCCGATCAGCTCGGCCGCGAGGCCCAGGAGATCGGCGTGGTAATACTCCTCGTCCTCGGCCGGCGGCAGCCGGTCCCGATCGACGAAGAGACGCAGGCCCTTCAAGGCCTCGGCCGCGTTGCGGTCGGTGACGCCCGCGAGCGTGGCGACGACGACCCCCTTCGACTGGCCGACCGACTTCAGCTCGAACACCCTTGTCCCCGCCTCGTCCGACACCGGGCCATAGGCGTCGATGTCGAGCGGATCGGCGGTGAAGCTCTTGATGCGGACGGCTCCCCGGATGCCTTGGGCACCGGTGATCACGCCGATACAGAGAAGCTTCGGGCTCGCGGACATGGGGTCGGGCCTAGAGCCTCAGTCCTCAGGCGTTCGCCGCGGCGTCGGCCTTGGCAGCGGCCTGCTTGGCGCGCTCCTGGGCCTTCGCCTTCGGCGCCGACTTGGACGGCGTCTCGGTGCGGGTCTTCTTGGCGATCAGGTCGGCGTCGGCCAGGAAGCGCTCGACACGGTCCGTCGGCGAGGCGCCGACCGACAGCCAATGCTTCAGACGCTCGGTCTTCAGCACCAGGCGCTCCGGATGATCCTTCTCGACCATCGGGTTGTAGGTGCCGACCCGCTCGATGAAACGGCCGTCGCGCGGGCTGCGCGCGTCGGCGATGACGATGCTGTAGAACGGCCGCTTCTTGGCGCCGCCGCGCGACAGCCGGATCTTGAGGCTCATGTGCGTTCCTTCTCTTTCAAAAACCTAAGTTCGTACCTGGGTGAGATCGTTCGGGGCGGCCGCCGTCAGTGACGGAACGGGCCGCCGCCTCCACCGCCCGGCATCAGGCCCGCCAGTCCCTGGCGCATGAAGCCTTTCTTGCCGAGCTTTTGGACCTTCTTCATCATCGTCGCCATGTCCTGATGCTGCTTCAGGAGCTTGTTGACGTCCTGCACCGAGGTGCCGGAGCCCTCGGCGATGCGACGACGGCGCGAGGCGTTCAGGACCTTCGGATTCTTCCGTTCGGCCTTGGTCATCGACGAGATGATCGCCTCCTGGCGCTTGATCACCCTGTCGTCGATGTTCGCCTCGGAAATCTGCTTCTTGATCTTGCCGATGCCGGGCAGCATGCCGAGCATTCCCGACATCCCGCCCATCTTGCGCAGCTGCCTCAGCTGGGCCGCCAGATCGTCGAGGTCGAAGTTGCCCTTTTCCATCTTGGCCGCGAGCTTCGCGGCCTCTTCCTGGTCGATGGTCTCGGCGGCCTTCTCGACCAGGCTGACCACGTCGCCCATGCCGAGGATGCGGCCGGCGATGCGGTCGGGGTGGAAGGTCTCGAGCGCGTCCAGCTTTTCGCCGACGCCCAGCAGCTTGATCGGCTTGCCGGTGACGGCGCGCATGGAGAGCGCGGCACCGCCGCGCGCGTCGCCGTCGATGCGGGTCAGCACGATGCCGGTGAGCCCGATGCGCTCGTTGAAGGCGCGGCCGACGGTGACGGCATCCTGGCCGGTCATGGCGTCGGCGACCAGCAGGGTCTCGTGCGGCTTGACCAGGTCGCGGACGGCCGCGACCTCCATCATCAGCGCCTCGTCGATATGGAGGCGGCCGGCCGTGTCGAGCATGACCACGTCATAGCCTTCGAGACGGCCGACCTTCATGGCGCGCTCGGCGATCTGCACCGGCTTCTCGCCGGCGACGATCGGCAGCGTGTCGACGCCGGTCTGGCGGCCGAGGATGGCCAGCTGTTCCTGGGCGGCCGGGCGATGCACGTCGAGCGACGCCATCAGCACCTTCTTCTTGTCGCGGTTCTTGAACCGGAGCGCGATCTTGGCCGAGGTCGTGGTCTTGCCCGAACCCTGCAGGCCGACCATCAGCACCGGCACCGGCGGCACCGAGGCGAGCGACAGCTCGACCGCGTCGGAGCCCAGGACCTCGACCAGATGGTCGTGGACGATCTTGATGACCATCTGACCGGGGCTGACCGAGCGGACGACGTCCTGGCCGATCGCCTTGTCCTTGACAGCGTTGACGAAGTCCTTGACGACCGGCAGCGCCACGTCGGCCTCGAGCAGGGCCACGCGCACCTCGCGCAGCGCCGCCGTGACGTCGGCCTCCGACAGGGCGCCGCGCTTGCGGAGCCGGTCGAAGACATCGCCAAGCCGTGTGGTCAGACTATCGAACAATCGCGTCGCCCCATCCGGACAAAACAAAAAGGCCAGTGCGCGACACTCGCGGACTGGCGTCAGCTCTCCGAACGCGTCGGGCGAGCCTACGAATCCCGATGCGAACCCAATTCGGGCCCGCAACAGGGGCGGATGGATAGAGGAGGGGCGTGGCGGAGTCAAGCGCGCCGGGGCAGGGGCGCATTGCGCGAGGGGTATGGAAGCCGCCTCGGCGAGACACGCCGCCTCGCCTTAATTCCGTCCGAAACCGCCACAATTCCGCCATCACAATACCACCGCTTCGTCGCGGACTATCCGGCCGGGAGGGCCCGTTATCATGGCGTCTCACCCACGAGACGACCCTGAAGGACGGAAACACAATCATGGTTGCCAAGCTCACCACCCTGCCGCGGACCCTTCTCGTTGCCGGTGCGCTGGCGATGGCCCCGGCCTTCGCCTTCGCCCAGACCTCTGCGCCGACGAGTGCAGCGCCCACTAGCGCCGCCCCGGTCAGCGCCGCGCCGATCTCTTCGCCCAGCACCAGCACCAGCGTGACCGCGCCCGCCGCCAGCCCCTCGACGCCCGCCGCCTCGGTCGGCGCCGCGACGAGCACCACGGCAGCCCCTGCCAAGGTCAATGTGAAGCAGGATGCGACGGCCAAGGCGCCCGAGGCGAAGACCGAGACCAAGGCCGCCGTGACCACACCGGAGACCAAGAGCGACGCGAAGCCGGTCGCCAAGGCCGAGGCCGGTGCGAAGAAGGTCCATAGCGCCAAGAAGGCGAGCAAGGAAGCGGTGAAGACGCCGGTCAAGACCGAGACCAAGGGCGACGCCAAGGTCGACGGCAAGGTCGACAGCAAGACCCCGGCGGCACCCGCGACCCCGGCGGTGCAGCCCAAGTCGTAACAATCACGAGGTGCCGGGGGGCATCGGCCGGTGCCGTTCGTCGGTCGCGACGGCGGTGCCGGCCGTGAGGCCCGGCCAAGAAGCGAGAGCGCGAAGCGAGGGAACGGCCGCCCGATTCGAGAGTCGGGCGGCCGTCGCCTTTTTTACTTCTCCGCTAGGCCCGCCACCGCCTCCGACCAGAAGCGGATGATGGTCGCGAAGTCGCGCGCGCCCCAGCCGGCGGCGGTGGCGCCGGCATAGGCGCTCAGCGCCCCGGTCGCCGCCGGGGTCGGCACGCCGGCCTGATGGCAGGCGGCGGTCATGGCCAGCAGGTCCTTGCGCACGCCGGCGATGTCGAACGGCACGTCGCCGCCCTGGCCGAGGATCGCCGGCAGCTTGCGGGGCAGCGCGGCAAGCGCGCCCGGGCTGTCGAGCATCACGTCCAGCATGGCCTCGAGGCCCAGGCCATGGCTGCGGCCGAGCGCCAGCCCCTCGGCCAGCGCCTGGAAATAGACGCCGATCGGCAGGTTCGCGACCAGCTTCATGACCGTGCCGCTGCCGACCGGCCCCATATGGGCGATCTTGCGGCAGAAGCGCTCCAGCACCGGCCGGGCCCGCTCGACGTCGCCCGGGGCGCCCCCGACGAAGGCCAGGCTCTGCGCGGCCGCGACCACGGCCGGGCCGCCGGCGACCGGCGCATCGATCAGCCGGCCGCCCGCCGCCTCGACCAGGGCCGCGATCCGTCGCACCGTCTCGGGACGGATCGTGCTCATCTCGATGAACAATCGGTCCGCGGCCGGACCGAGGCGGCCCGCGGCCGGGCCGGACAGGAGCCCGTCCGGTCCGGCATAGACCGCCTCGACCGCGGCATCGTCGGTCAGGCTGGTAAGAATGATGTCGGCGTCCGCGACCAGCGCCGCCGGCGTCGCCGCCTCGGTGGTGCCGGGGAGATCGCCCGCGCGTCCCGGCGTGCGATTCCACACGCGCACCGGCACGTCGTCCGCCGCGATCCGGACGGCAAAGGCCCGCCCCATCCGTCCGAGCCCCGCTATCGCCACGCGCATGTCCGCCCCCTTCGCTCGCTGCCGGCCTCAGAGCAGGGTGTGGCACGCGCGCTGTCAAGCGTCGGGCGCGGCGGAATTGGTCCCTTGTGCTATCGTGAAGCGGTTCTGTCGGGCCGGGCGGATCATCGCCATGTTCTGACGCCAACCCCTACGACCGGATCCGCCGCCTTGTACCTGCCGTCGCATTTTAAGCAGTCCGATCTCGCCGTCCTGCATGAGTTCATCCGCGGCAGCGGCCTCGTGACCCTGGTCAGCCTCGGCGCCGACGGGTTGATCGCGAGCCATGTGCCGATGCTGCTCGATGCCGAGACGGGGCCGTACGGCACGCTCATCGGCCATCTCGCCAAACCCAATCCGCAAGGCCGCGGCGTCGCCGACGGCGTCGAGGCGCTGGCGATCTTCCACGGGCCGGACGCCTATGTGACGCCCAACTGGTACGCGACCAAACGCGAGCACGGCAAGGTCGTGCCGACCTGGAACTATGTCGCGGTCCATGCCCATGGCACGATCGAGTTCTTCGACGATTCCGACCAACTGCTGGACGTGGTCACCCGGCTGACCAACCGCCATGAGGGATCGCGCGCGGCGCCCTGGGCGGTGAGCGATGCGCCGCCCGACTTCATCAAGGCGCATCTGAAGGGCATCATCGGCTTCCGCCTGACGATCACCAAGCTCGACGGCAAATGGAAGATGAGCCAGAACCGCCCGGCCGCCGACCGCACCGGTGTCGCCGAGGGCCTGCGCGCCGAGGGGCGCGAGGACGTCGCGGCGCTGGTGCCGGAAGACCGCGGGTAGGCTCCCGTTCAAAAAAAACGGCCATCAAGTCCGTTGGTTAGGCTTCAAAAATCGTCATCCCCGAGCGTGCCCCGGGGTGGCCACCCCGGGTCCGCACCCTAGCTCCGCCAATAGAAAATCACATAAGCCAGAGACAATCCCCGCCTGCGCGCTAGGGGATGTGCGTATCTCTATTTCATTTTTTAATTTCAATCGGTTGATTCAAGAATTCCGTCATGCCCGGGCTTGACCCGGGCATCCACGTGCCGCCGCTTGAGCCCTATTAGGACGCGAAATCATCTTGCCCAACCGCGTGGGCGC